>Ga0265780_10000703_pt1 | contig 50637 bp, 40 predicted proteins | sample P1T30metagenome_FD_192432 | JGI IMG/M metagenome (GOLD analysis project Ga0265780, IMG submission 192432) | Plant litter microbial communities from East Loma Ridge, Irvine, California - P1 T30 | ecosystem: Environmental > Terrestrial > Plant litter > Unclassified | place: USA: California... | reverse complement strand
TGTGGCGTCGTTGCAATGTCACACCCTACTCTTCAAAATGTTGGACCAGGAACAAAGCAACCCCGACGCTACGTTGCAGTTGGTCAAGGATTTTTCATCCATTCGAGCGCCGTGGGTGGAAATGTGATTTTTAACAATAACCAACGTGCGTTTTTTAAGGAAGATGGCACAAATTCAGTGATGTTCAGAAACGGAAATCAATCGTCAAATATTCCAGAAGTTGATTATTTTATGGATAATTCAGAAGATGAAATTCAAGACGACAATCAGTTTATGAAGGTTCGCTTGGGTTACAAGACGAAAGAGGATTTTCATCGACAAGTACTTTTAGGCTTCGCAAATGAGAATGCCACAAGCGAAATTGATCCTGGATATGACGCTGTAACTATGGACGATCAAGAAAATGATATGTATTTTTTACACGGAGATAAAAAACTGATTATTCAAGGAGATGGCTTTTTCAACGTCAACAACAGTTATCAAATTGGGGTCAAATCTAACGGTGTCGGAACAGTAAAATTTATGATTGATGAAATAGAAAATTTCGATGAAAATCAGCCCGTTTTTATCTTCGATAGTTTAACTGAAATTTATCACGATATAAAATCGGAAACTTTCCAAATTGAATTACCAGAAGGAACTTTCGACGAAAGATTTTCATTGCGATTCACAAACGGAGAAAATTTGGGAACTGAAACACCAACATTCTTAAACGGAATTCAAGTGGCTTTTACCAGCAACAACAATGTTTTACATATCAAAAATCAATTGGTTGACACCACCGTTAATTCAGCAACGCTGTTCAGTATTTTAGGACAAAAATTAAAGACTTACGATGTTGAAAATCAGGCACAGCAATTAATTCAAATTCCGATTTCGAATGTAAAAGCTGGAACTTACATCGTGAAAATCGAAACAACGAATGGCAATCTGAGCAAGAAAATAGTTATCAAATAATACAAAAAGAGTTTATTTTTAGGTTTTTAGAACGAAAAAGTCCCGTAACAATTGTTGCGGGACTTTTCATTTTTATTGATTTTTTTATAAATCCTATTTCAATAATTCTTTCAAACCGTCAAAATCAACCGTAAGTTTTTCTCCCGACAGCAGATTTTTTACGCTAAAAGTTTTGGTTTCCATTTCGTTATTTCCAACCATCACCGCAAACGGAATCAATCTTTTTTCTGCGTATTTAAACTGCTTGTCCATTTTTGCTTTGTCTGGGTATAATTCCACTTTTATATTTTCATCACGCAATTGCGAAATAATTTTCATCGAATAAAAAGCTTCGTCAATTCCATAATTGAAGAAAATGGCTTTTGAAGAAGTCGTCACCGTTTCAGGAAACAAATTCAATTCGTCTATCACCAAATAAATTCGGTCAAGCCCAAAGGAAATCCCCACGCCACTCATATTTTTTAATCCAAAGATTCCTGTCAAATCATCATATCTTCCACCACCACCGATGGAACCCATAGAAACAGATTTTGGCGGAGCCACTTCAAAAATCGCTCCTGTATAATAATTTAAACCTCTGGCCAAAGTCACATCTAAATCTAAAATTGATTTTTTCAATCCTAATTCCGTGACTTTTTCACAGATAAATTGCAATTCTTCCACTCCTTTTTTTCCTTCTTCAGAAGAAGAAAGCAAGTCAGAAAGTTGGCTTATTTTTTCAGAAATGGTTCCGGTAAAATTGAATAATGGCTGTACTTTTTCAATGGCTTCAGCAGAAATTCCTTTTTCAAGCATTTCTTTTTTCACGCCGTCCTCGCCTATTTTGTCTAATTTATCAAGAGCAACTGTGAAATCAATTAATTTATCAGAAGCTCCGATAACTTCTGCAATTCCTGATAAGATTTTTCTGTTGTTGATTTTTATCGTAACGCCTTCCAAACCTAATTCTGTAAAAACCGAATCATACAACTGTACCAATTCAATTTCTTGAAAAAGTGAAGTCGAACCCACAACGTCAGCATCGCATTGATAAAATTCTCTGAAACGTCCTTTTTGTGGATTATCAGCGCGCCAAACGGGTTGGATTTGGTATCGTTTGAAAGGAAATTCCAATTCGCTTTGATGTTGTACAACATATCTCGCGAACGGAACCGTCAAATCATAACGCAATGCTTTTTCAGAAAGCGAACTTGAAAACTTGGCTAAATTTCCGTTTTCCAACGCATTTAAATCTGCTTTTTTCACTTTGTCTCCTGAATTCAAGATCTTAAAAATCAAGCGGTCGCCTTCTTCTCCATATTTTCCCATCAAGGTTTCAGAATTTTCAAACGATGGCGTTTCTATGGGCTGATAGCCGAATTTTTCAAAATTATTTTTGATGATTTGGATGATATATTGTCGCTTTGAAACTTCAATTGGTGAGAAATCTCGGGTTCCTTTTGGGATGCCTGGTTTTGCCATTTTGATATATGATTTTTGATTTAAGATTTAAAATTTTGAGCGTCTTTGCCACAAATCTGAAATCTGAAATCTTACTTCTAAAATTTCCTGCAAATATCTTACTTTATTTTTAGAAATTAGTTTTTAGAATTGAGAATTGAGCGTTACATTTGGCTTTAAAGTTTAGACTTTAGACTAAAAATTAAAATTATGCTGAAACTGCTGAGAGAAAATGTGAGTATCGCGATGGGTTCGATCAGAACGCAACTGTTGCGAACGACTTTAACTGTGCTGATTATTGCCATTGGAATCACGGCTTTGGTGGGAATTTTGACGCTGGTTTCGGCTTTGGAAAACACGATTTCAGGTAATTTTTCTTCGATGGGATCGAATACTTTTTCGATGAGTCAATATGACGCTTCGGCACAAATTAACAGAAATAACAGCATTGAAAAGGTAAATCCAATCATCAGTTATCCGCAAGCAAAGGCGTTTCAGGAGAAATATCAGTATCCTTTTACGACGACTTCTTTGTCATTCACAGCAACTTCAACGGCGGAAATTAAATATGAAAGCAAGAAAACAGATCCGGATATTTCAGTTCTTGGAGTGGATGAAAATTTCTTGGTAAACTCTGGTTTGGAAACACAATTGGGCAGGAATTTCACGGCTTTTGACGTTCAAAATAACAGTTATGTTTGCCTCGTTGGTTCTGACTTTTTGAAAGGGCTTTTAAAAGATGTGAACTCGATTGACAAAGTGATTTCGGTTCGTGGTGCCAAATTTAAAGTCATCGGCGTATTGAAAGAAAAAGGTTCGACGTTTGGAAACGCACAGGATTTGAGAGTGATGATCCCAACGCAAGTGGCGCGTTCGCTTTTTACCGCTCCAAATATTAATTATGACTTAAAAGTGATGATTAATAAAAAGGAATTGCTTGACGCGGCGGTGGATGACGCGATTATCACGATGCGAAGAGTGCGAAAATTAAATCCGGTTGAGGAAAATAATTTTGGGATTACCAGAAGTGATGAATTGCTGTCAATGGTGATGTCGCAAACGGCGGCTTTGGGAATTTCGGCTTGGGTGATTGGAATTATTACAATCTTTGGTTCATCGATTGCTTTGATGAATATTATGATCGTCTCAGTAACCGAAAGAACGCGTGAAATTGGCGTGAGAAAAGCACTTGGAGCAAAACGTTCCACGATTGCGTTTCAGTTTTTTACCGAAAGTTTGGTTATCGGACAATTGGGCGGATTTGTGGGAATCATTCTGGGCGTTTTAATCGGTTGGGGAATTTCCACAGCTTTAGATTTTGCTTTTGTTGCTCCGTGGGGAGCAATAGTTGCGGCGGTTGTGATCAGCTTTTTCGTGGCGCTATTTTCTGGATTGTATCCTGCGATTAAAGCGGCATATTTAGATCCGATTGAGGCTTTGCGTTATGAATAAGTTCGCTGATTTTAGATTTCAGTTAGCAGTCCAACTAAATGGTAAACTTCTAACTGATTAAACCTTTTTCCCAAAAATCATCCTATCATTTTCATAAATATCTTTTCGCAATTCAATATTTTTGAAGTTTTTTACTTCTAACAAATTAATCATTTCTTTTCCTAAATATTGATTAATTTCAAAATAAAGCTGTCCGTTTTCAGTGAGATTTTTTTGTGCTAATTCCGAAATTTTTCGATAGAAAATCAAGGCGTCGTTATCTTCAACGAACAAGGCCAAATGCGGTTCATAATCCAAAACATTCTTTTTAATTTCTTCTTTTTCCAAATTTCTCACGTAAGGCGGATTGGAAACGATAATATCAAACTGTTGTTCTAAATCTTCTGTTTCTAAAATGTTTTTCATTAAAAAAGTAACTTCTGTTTCATTTCTCGACGCATTCCTTTTAGCAGTTTCCAAAGCTTTTTCAGAAACATCAACGGCAAAAACTTTCGCGCGCGGAAGATTTTTGGCCAATGAAATTGCAATGCAACCCGAACCAGTTCCGATATCCAGAATTTTTATTTCTTCTGAAAATTCATTGTTTTTAATAATCCACTCCACCAATTCTTCGGTTTCTGGCCTTGGAATTAATGTATTTTCATTGACTTCAAATTCCAATCCGTAGAAATGTGCGTTTCCTAAAATATATTGAATCGGGACTTCTTTTTCTAATTTTTCTAAAACTGAATTCCATTTTGCCAAATCTTCTTCTGAAAAAACAAACGCCGGATTCAACGCCAAATCAATTCGTTTCATTTGATGAAAATCCTCTAAAATGATATAAAAGAAACTTTCCGCTTCGAGAACATCATATAAAGGAAGGAGTTTTTCGATGAAATTATTTCTATAGTCTTTGGCGAGCATTTTTTTTGGGTTGAGGGTTTTGGGTGAAAGGTTTAGGGTTTAAGCAAAATACACTTTGAACTTGACTTTTGCCTAATTTCTATTCCTTAAATCAACAATCAAACTGAATCGCGATTTCTGAAACTTTTTTAACCACATTTTCTTTTTCCGCTTTAGAAGAAAGGAACAAAATTACTCTTTCTTCTTCGTAATTTCGATTGGCTCCAAAGATAAAATCCAATTTTCCGTCGTTATCAATGTCGCCGGCAAAAAGCAATTCCACAAAAGTGTCGTTAAACGAATCCTCTTTCAACAATAATTTTTCTGGAATATCTTTGGTGGAAATATATAATTTGTAGTTTTCAACCACTTGAAAAGTTTCCAAACCATCGTCAGTATGCACTTTTTCTGAAGAAAGCACTTTGCCTTCAGCTCTTAAAAAATAATCTACATTATTAAAAGTGAAAGTTATTTTTTCTTTTGGCCAAATTTTATTCTTAGCAATTTTAAGCGATTTAATTTCTCCTAATTTTAAATCTTTCAAATCCATAAAAACCATCGTTTTATTCTTAGATTCAATTATTTTCGTGGAATCTCCAATGCATTCGTCGTAACCGCTTTCTAACTTAAAATCGGCTTTGCTTAAATAATATTTTCCGTTTTTTTCATACAAATCAATCCAGTTTTTGGTGATTGCATTTGCTTCATTTTTTCCTTCCCAATTGCGATAACTTCTTGGTAAAAGAATATCAAAATCGTTTTTAAATTCAATTTCTTCTTCTACAATTTCTTCTTTCGGAACAATTTCTTGAACGGCAGAAGTATCTGCAATTTCCACAATTTCTTCTTTTTTAATTTCTTTAGAATTGTTGCAAGAAACCAAAATCGAGAGCAAAAATATGGAGAAAAATAGCTGTTTCATATCTTATAATTCTTTTAGCATCCAAACCGGACAAGCATTGTGACCTGTGTTTCCTAATGGTTTATCCAAATATTCGAAGCCTGATTTTTTGTATAAATGTTGTGCGTTTGTCATGTATGGCATTGTTTCCAAATAACATTTTTTGAATTCAAATTGGCGCGCTTTTTCCAGACAAACTTCCATCAATTTGGCTCCGAGCCCAAGACCTCTCGCTTCTGGTAAAAAATACATTTTCTGAAGTTCGCAGATTTCTTTTGGTCCATTTTCTAACGAAGCGATTCCAGCACCGCCTATAATTTCCCCTTCCTTTTCAACTATAAAATACGCTGATTTTTCTTCAGAATAATTTTCAAACATAAAATCAAGCGACGGGTCAGCATACGCCGTTCCCACTTTTGGCACATTGTGTTCGATTAATACATCTCGAATTACTTTGGCAATCGCAACATTGTCAGCCTTTTGGATTTCTCTAATAATTATCGCATTCATTTTGACAGAAAAAGGTATTTTTGTGACGTGAAGATACACGAAAAATATATAAAACGTTGCATTGAACTTGCCAAAAATGGCTTGGGAACGACCTATCCAAATCCTTTGGTGGGAAGCGTAATCGTTTATGAAAACCAGATTATCGGCGAAGGTTGGCACCGAAAAGCGGGTGAACCGCACGCTGAAGTCAACGCCGTAAATTCGGTAAAAGACAAATCTTTGCTGGCAAAATCCACGATTTACGTGAGTTTGGAGCCTTGCAGTCATTTCGGAAAAACGCCTCCGTGCTGTGATTTAATTATCGCCCATAAAATTCCTAATATCGTTATTGGAACCATCGACCCGTTCGCAAAAGTTTCCGGAAACGGCATCAAAAAATTGATGGACGCCGGACGAAATGTGACCGTTGGGATTTTAGAAGACGAATGCAACGAACTGAACAAGCGCTTTTTTACGTTTCATAAAAACAAAAGACCTTACGTAATTTTAAAATGGGCCGAAAGTCAAGATGGATTTTTGAGTCCTATATATAAGGAGGAAAAAAAACCGGTTTGGATTACGAATCAATATTCAAGGCAATTGGTTCACAAATGGCGCACCGAAGAACAGGCCATTTTGGTCGGGACGCAGACGGTTTTAGACGATAATCCAAAGTTGGATTCCCGCGATTGGAAAGGGAATAATCCGGTAAGAATTGTTTTAGACAGAACTGGAAAAATTCCAAATAATTACTTTGTAAAAGACAATCAATCAGGCACAATTATCATTACTGAGCAGGAAAATTTACAGAATTCTTCGAAAATTTCCTTTGAAAATGCTATCTTTGATAGTAACCTCGCTTTTTCCGTTTTGGATACTTTGTATAAAAAAGACATCCAATCTGTGATAATTGAAGGCGGAAAACAAACGTTGCAAACTTTCATCGATGCGAATCTTTGGGACGAAGCGCGTGTTTTTAAAGGAACAAATTCTTTTGTAAACGGGACAAAAGCGCCTGATTTTAAAGGCAATTTGGTTTCAAAAGAAACAATTTTGAATGACGAACTTCTAATTTTCAAAAAGGTATGATTACAACGATAATTTTTGATTTTGGAGATATTTTCATAAATATCGATTTCAAGGCGATGGAAGATGCGATGAAATCTCTTGGTCTGAAGGAATGGAACGACGATTTGGACAAACTCAATTATAAATTTGAAAAAGGAAAAATCAAAGAAGAAGATTTTTTGAAAGGCATTCAGAAGTATGTTCCAAATGCTTCTTTGGAAGAAATCAAAACCGCTTGGAGCAAAGTGCTTTTAGATTTTCCGCTTTATCGATTGGAATTTCTGCAAAACCTTTCACACAATTATCAGCTGTTTCTTTTGAGCAATACCGATGCGATTCACGTGGAGCAATTTGAAAATATGGTTGGCGAATCGTTCAGCCGTGATTTTTACCAATGTTTTGAAAAAGTGTATTTCTCCTTTGAAATCGGACAGCGAAAACCAGAACCCGAAGCGTTTCAATATATTATTAACAAACACGAATTGTCAGTCAAACGCACCTTGTTTGTGGACGACCGAAAAACCAACACCGATATTGCCGAAAGCCTTGGCATGAAAGTCTGGAACTTGAAAGTTGGCGAAGAAGATGTCGTTGATTTATTCGAGAAAAAAATTATTCCGCTTTAGATTTTGGAACTAAAAGACACTTACAGAACGCTTGATTTTCCTTCGGAAGAAATTTTATACAAAGAAAAAAACAGCAAATTTTTCGGATACGCCTTCCCTATTTCTTCGGAAGACGAAGCAAAAACAATACTTGAAAGTTTAAGAAAACAGCACAGTTCGGCGGGACATTGCTGTTATGCTTTTCAAATTGGTAATGATAAAATTCAATTCAGGGCAAATGATGACGGCGAACCTTCCAACTCTGCCGGAATGCCGATTTATGGACAAATTCAGTCTTTTGACGTTACTAATATTTTAGTTGCTGTTGTAAGATATTTTGGTGGCGTAAAATTAGGCGTTGGCGGATTGATTTCGGCTTATAAAATTTCGGCACAAATGGCTTTGGAAGCTTCTGAAATTGTTGAAAAAACAATTGACATTCATTACAACATCAAATTCGATTATAAAAATATGAATAAGGTGATGCGAGTTATCAAGGAAAAAAACTTGGATATAGTTTCTCAAAAGATGGAAATGAGTTGCGAAATTGAAATCAAAACTCGAAAAAAAAATGCCGAAATGATATTCGACATTTTTTCTAATTTATACGAAATTGACATAAAATTGAAAGAATAAATTTCAATTTTGCGAATTCAATATCATTCTTCAATAAACGCTAAAAGTTTCTCAGAAACATAGCTTGGAGGAAGCGTTGGACGACCCGTTTTCATATCTACAAAAACCAACATCGAAGTTCCCGTTGTTAATAACTCATCCTTTTCGTTGAATATCTCATAGTCGAATTCTATCTTCACAGACGCCTGGCTTTTGAAGATGGTTTTCACCCGAATCAAATCGTCATAACGCGCTGGCTTTTTATAATTCATTGTCAAGGAAACCACTGGAAGCATAATTCCGTTTTCTTCCATGAATTTATAGGACAACCCTAGGTTTCTCAGCCACTCCACGCGTCCCATCTCAAAATATTGGGCATAATTTCCGTGATAAACAACCCCCATTTGGTCGGTTTCTGCGTATCTTACTCTTACTTTAAATTCAAATTCTCGCATATTATTCTTTACTAATACATTAATTTTAATGTAGCTAAATTCCCAAACTACTTACAACAATATTTTTATAAAATCAATCCCTATTTAATTTTTTTTTACAGATTTTTGTCACATATTTGTTCTCCCAAAGAAGTTACAAAAGATGTACTTTTCTTTTGTAGGAATTACTTTTAACAAACATAATAATTTAACTCAATATATGAACAAAACTGCGCAATCGGTATGGGAAAACTGTCTGTTATTTATAAAGGACAATATTCAGGACCAAGCTTATAAAACTTGGTTCGAACCAATTAAATCGGTTGAGCTAACTGACAACGCTTTGTATATTCAAGTTCCTAGCAAATTCTTTTATGAATGGCTCGAAGAACACTACGTTAAATTATTAAAAGTCGCTTTGACCAAAGAACTTGGTAAAAATGCAAAGTTACTTTATAAAATTAAGATGGAAAACACTTATGGCAACAAACAACCGTTTACGGAACAATTGCCAAGTGCACACAGAAGCCCTGTAAAACCTCAGGAAGTTGATGTTCCATTACAAAATAAAAATCCAGAATTAAAAAATCCTTTTATCATTCCGGGAATCAGAAACGTGAAAATCGAGTCACAACTGAATGCAAATTACAGTTTTGACAATTTTCTGGAAGGAGATTCTAACCGTTTGGCGCGTTCTGCAGGTATGGCCGTAGCCAATAAACCTGGCGGAACTTCCTTCAATCCATTGTTGATTTTTGGTGGAGTTGGTTTGGGGAAAACACACTTGGCGCACGCTATTGGTGTGGAAATAAAAGATAAATATCCAGAAAAAACGGTTCTTTATATTTCTGCGGAAATTTTCACGCAACAATATATTGAGTCTGTAAAGAAAAATACGCGTAACGATTTCATCCATTTCTATCAATTAATTGACGTTCTGATTATTGACGACGTTCAGTTTTTATCAGGAAAGACGGGAACTCAAGACGTATTTTTTCATATTTTCAACTACTTGCACCAAAACGGAAAACAGGTAATCTTGACTTCGGACAAGGCTCCCGTGGACATGCAAGACATCGAACAAAGATTACTTTCTCGTTTTAAATGGGGACTTTCTGCGGAGTTGCACCAACCTGATTATGAAACAAGAATTTCTATCTTGAAGAACATTTTGTATCGTGACGGCGTTGAAGTTCCTGAAGAAATTTTGGAATATGTGGCGAGAAATATCAAGTCGAATGTTCGTGAATTAGAAGGTGCTATTATTTCCTTGATTGCACAATCTTCTTTCAACAAAAAAGAGGTTACGCTGGAATTGGCGAAACAAGTTGTTGAGAAATTCGTCAAGAATGTAAAACGCGAAATTTCAATCGATTATATCCAAAAAGTGGTTTCGGATTATTTCCAGTTGGATTTGGATATGCTTCAGTCAAAAACTAGAAAACGTCATGTGGTTCAAGCGAGACAGTTGGCGATGTTTTTTGCGAAGAAATATACCAAAGCTTCGTTGGCAAATATCGGTTCACAGATTGGAGACCGCGACCACGCCACAGTTTTACACGCTTGCAAAACCGTTGACAACTTGGTTTCAACAGACAAGCAGTTCAAGAAATTTGTGGACGATATCAACAAGAAATTATCTTTATAATTTGTAGATTTTAATTCATAAATCTAAAATCATAAATCTTCAAAAATGCCTATAAAAATCTTAATGGTTTGCCTTGGAAACATTTGCCGTTCGCCTTTGGCAGAAGGTATTTTGCAGTCTAAGCTTCCGCGAGATAAATTTATAGTAGATTCTGCTGGAACCGGAAATTGGCACGTTGGAAAACAACCGGACTCACGTTCTATTGCTATTGCCAAACTAAAAGGCTTGGATATTTCCAGACAAAAAGGAAGACAATTTTCTGTAAAAGACTTCGAAACCAACGATTATATTTTTGTAATGGACAATTCTAATTACAAAGACGTAATTCAATTAGCTCCAAATCAAGAAGCAAAATCTAAAGTCAGCTTGATTCTCAACGACTTATTTCCTAATGAAAATGTAGATGTTCCAGACCCTTATTATGGAATGGAAGACGGCTTTTCAAATGTTTATGGAATGCTTGATGAAGTTTGTGAGATTATTGCTGAGAAATTGATTGCTAGACATTCTTAAAGTTTTACCGCAGATTACTTCGTCAGTTCAACCTTCGGTCTCGGGTCACAGATTAAATTTCAAAAGGAAAAATCTGCGAATCTGTGGTTTATATTTTTTATAAAATTTCGCCATCCCTTTCAGAATCCCTAAATTTACAATCTAATAAAACGAAATAATTACGATGAAAGCTTTAGGAAAATTATACTTAATCCCAACCACTCTTGGCGAAAGCGACCCAATGGACGTCTTGCCACAAACTGTAAAAAGAGCAATTGACTTCATTGATTATTATATTGTTGAGAACGAAAAAACGGCCAGAAAATCCATTAAAATTGTTCATCCAGAAAAAAAACAGCCAGATTTAAAAATCAGCTTGTTGAACAAACACACCGAAGTTAAAGAACACGCACAGATGATTGCACCTTGCCTGCAAGGAATTAATGTCGGGTTAATGTCAGAAGCGGGCTGTCCTGGCGTGGCAGACCCTGGCGCGGCGATTGTAAAAATTGCACACGAAAAAGGAATTCAAGTAGTTCCGCTGGTTGGACCTTCTTCTATTTTATTGGCATTAATGGGTTCTGGAATGAACGGTCAGAGTTTTGCTTTCAACGGGTATCTTCCTATTGAAAAATCAGAAAAGAAAACTGCTTTGAAGAATTTGGAAAAATTGTCTTTTGACAAAAACCAATCGCAGTTGTTTATTGAAACGCCTTATCGAAATAATAAATTATTGGAAGATATTTTGCAGTCTTTACAGCCAAATACGCATTTGTGCATTGCCTGTGATATTACTTTGCCAACAGAATATATCAAAACGTTTAGAGTAGCGGATTGGAAAAAAACGAAGGTTGATTTACATAACAGACCTTGTATTTTTATTATTCACAAGATGAGTTAATCCTAAAATATAAAAACAAAAAAAGCCGATTATCACTAATCGGCTTTCTTATTTAAAGATTGAATTTTTAATTCAACTTCACTTTTGCATTCATATTTGCAACAATGTGTGAAGTGTCATAACCTCCGAATTTCTTAAAGTAACTTTTCATTGAGGTTCCAAAACCGTCTTTGAATTTGCTTTTTCCGTTGCTTCTCAAGTAATTTTTAACTGATCCAGCGCCACCTAAATGTGCTGCCGCTAAAATACCAGATTCGGTAATTTTTACGCCGTTGACCACTTTTCCTTCGTACTTTTCAATTTCGTATTCCAGCTGTGCTTTGTTGATGGAAAGCAATGCCTTGAACGCTTTTTCTTGAAGTCTTGGGTTGTTCAAAAAATCTTTTTTACTCTTAATCCCAATAGAACGCAGGGCTGACATACCAAATTGGTATTTTCCCATGTATCCAAAAGTGTTGATTAATTTGTATTGTCCTTGAGATTCTCGAATGGCGATTGCCTGTTTGAAGCCGGTGTAAGATTTTCCTGTGTAAGGTAGCTCGAGATTGACGTATTGACTTTCATCCTGTGTTGGGACTGTGTAAACGATTTCCTCATCTTCTCCCACATAAAACCAAGAATTTTTTTCGGATTCTTTAGATGTAAAACCTAAAGTGATGAAGGCGATTATAAGCATCAAGCCTCCAAAAAAGTAACATTTTTTTATCATAAATTGGATTTCTCAAGCACTGTCACCATCTTGAAATTTCTAGGGGGCAAAGATACGATAAAAAATAGGATATTGACTATCAGGCTGTTAATGTTTTCTAAAAATAGATTAAGTGCGCTTTTATTCCGCCTAACTCCCTGAATTTTAAAGTTGGAGCTGGAAATTTTATGGAGTTAAAAACAGAAAAAAGTGTCTTTAAAACGTGATTTTGAGTCTTAATTTTAGTCAAATCTAAATCTAAACTGACGTAAAACTGTCGCGTTCTTTCCTTTTCTGGAAGAAAAACAGTGTTAACCAAACCGTCATTGGCCGTAATCATTCCTTCAGCGCCATAACCGACTGCAACATTCAGCCATTTTGGGATTTTTGATTCCTTAAAAAACGAATGAATATTGGCCGAAAGCCAATAGGTTTGTCCGTTATAATCTTTTAAAATTTCTTCGGAAAATGTGCTTCCCAAAACTTCTGGTCGCGCTCTTGCGTAAGGTGTTCTGTGAAAGGAAAATTTCGGAACAATTCGCTGTTCGTCCCAAAGCAATTCTTGGCCTACATATAAAATGGTTCCGGAAGCATTTGAAGCAACATCGCCCCAAGAAAATCCCCATTCAGCGGAATAACCATCCATAACCTCAACGGCAGTCAGGAATACAAAACCTGTTGTGACACCGTAAATTAGTTGGTCCTTTTTCGAAACACCGCTCCAGTCAAGAAATTCGGCCGAAAATCTTCCTAAATGATACGAAGAATAAACGTGTCCGGCCTTGTCCATTTGCAACCAATGCGCATTGTCATTCTTAAAATGGAAATCTGACTTGTCGTAATCTTTATACCAAAGTTGGTTCAAACCCACCAAAGCGCCGCCGAGAGCTACCGTTTCTGAAAGAACGACTGCGTTTCTTCGAGGCACATTTAAAGAATCAGATGGCGTGAGCAAATCTTGGAATTGATTTTGCGCCACGCCATCTGACAATGAAAATAATAATAGTAGAAAATAGTATTTAAAAAACTTCAAAACTATCTTTTGATTCCTTGTTTGTTAACCCAAGCCACATATTTCTGGCGATTTACTTCGTGTTGCGCCGGAGTTACCGCAAATTCGTGATAACCAAAATTGGTTACGCTCGCACAAAAATAAATGTAATTATGTTGCTCTGGATTTAAAACCGCGTCAATTGCCGTAACATCTGGCATTGCGATTGGTCCTGGTGGCAAACCAAAATTTCTGTATGTATTATAAGGAGAAACGGTTTCTAAATCCTTGTATAAAACTCTTTTGATTACTCTGTTGAAATCATTCTCCGATTTTTTTACTGCGTAAATCACTGTTGGGTCCGCTTCCAATTTCATTCCAGTTTTTAATCGATTTAAGTAAACGCCCGCCACTCTTGGTCTTTCGTCTGTTTTTACGGTTTCTTTGTGAACAATTGACGCCAAAGCCGAAACTTCCAGCGGAGTCAATTTTTGTACTTCTGCTTTTGCTTTTCTGCTGTCGTTCCAGAATTTTCTGTATTCTTTCGCCATTCTATCACGAAATTTTTCGGCAGAAGTATTCCAGAAAAAGTCGTACGAATTCGGGATAAACATCGCCAAAACATTTTCTTCTGTGAATCCGTTTTCGTCCAAAAATTCTTTATTAGTGAACGCTTTCATCAACGAAGTGCTGTCCGCTTCAATCTGCGTGCTGATTCTTCCAGCAAAATCTTCCAATCTTTCTTGGTTGTTGAAAGCAATTTTTGTTTCTAAAGGCTGACGCAAAGAATTGATGATGTCATTGTTGTTCATTCCTTTTTTCAACAGAAATTTTCCTGCTTTTATGTTGGCAACATACGATTTTTTTTCAGCTACATTTCTGAAGCTTTCCAAATTTTCTAAATAAGGAGAAACGATTTTCTCCACTTCTAAGTAATCAGAATCGGTTGGAATGTAAACGAAAAGCTCTTTTTCTTCAAATTTTGTATTGGGTGCAAAAATCTTTTGGTACATAAAATACCCAAAAATCATTAAACCAATCATTACAATGACAGAAGTTATGCCTATGATTTTTTTTAGTTTCAAAGTGGTAGTTTTTTAAAGTTGATGATTGATTAATTGAAACATTGCTTCGTCTTTATAAACGCCGTCAATGCGATTCCATTGTTTTTTTATTCCGATTTTTTTGAAACCAAAATTAGTAAAAAGAGTGATACTTGCTTCATTCTCTGGATTGATATTTGCAAATAATTGGTTTAAATTTAATTGCTTGAACGAATAATTTATCAAAAGCTCTAAAGCCTGAGAACCAACGCCTTGATTTCTGTTTCCTTCGTCCTTAATAATAATGCCAATTCCCGCGCGGTTATTTCTGGGGTCGTATTCAAATAAATCGATTAATCCAATGGCTTTAAAATTGTCATTTTTGCAAATCGCCAAGCGCAATTGTTTCGCTTCATAAATATCTTGGTGTGCATTTTCAAGATATTGGCGAATCAAAAATCGGCTGTAAGGTGTTTGCGTGTTGCTGAATTCCCAGATAGATTCGTCATTTTCTATGGCAAAAATGAATTCGAGGTCCTCGGGTTCGAGCGCGCGGAGATAGATATTTTTTCCTTGTAAGGTTATCATTTTTTTTAGACTTCTTAGATTTTTGGACTTTTTAGATTTGGATTGTTTGCTATTCTTGACAGCTAATTTTTCAGTATTTATATTTTCAAATACACGGTTGCTTTTCGTATAACACAGTAGAATTTGTATCAAATGCAGGATTTGCAACTTCCACAACCCAATCATCTTTAATCAGTTGAATATTTTCACCTAATCTACCCACAAATTGAAACCATCCACTCGTGGATTCTGAGACCGTAATTTTTGTTTGGTCACTAAAAAATACATCTACGCAAATTTCATCATAAGTCATCAGGTCAACTTTGTAGCCATAAATAGCTTGTATGTCTTCCCAATTATGATATTGATATTCGTTACTATTTTTGATGTAAATTTTAAATCCGCAATCAATGTAATCAAATATTCCATTATTATTTTGAACTATCTCAAATCTATTAGATAATATTTCTTTTCCTATTTTGCTATCAGCGGTGACAAAAATATTTCTCGGATTTAAAAGCCTAATAAGCATCAATATTCCTCCAAGACCAAATAAAATAAGCGAAATCCAAAACTGAAGATTATTATCTCCAATCCAAATTGCAAGAAAAGTAAAGATAAAACATATTACAATTATAAAGATTTGGTTAGTTTTGCTTTCCCAAATAACATTCCTTCCTTTATATTTTTCTTTTTCCATAAAAGCAAATGATAAAAATAGCCCTAAAATCAAATAATAATTTCTTAGATTTCAACATTTCCCTCAAAAACAAAAGTTGCTGGACCGTTCAAGAAAACATCGGTATATTTTCCTTCTTTTTCTTGGAATGAAACTTCAAGCTTCCCTCCTTCTACATTTAATTTAATGGTATCAGAATTTGTTTTTCCGGTGGCTTTCATGGCGATGGCTACTGCTGTAACTCCAGTTCCGCATGATAAGGTTTCGTCTTCCACGCCTCTTTCATAGGTGCGTACTGAAAAAGTGTCAGTGTCATTTTGATGCACAAAATTGACATTGCTTCCTGCTTGACCGTATAAATCACCGTAGCGAATTTCGGCGCCTTTTTCTTTTATCGGATAACTTTTTAAATCTTCAACCAACTGAACGTGATGTGGCGAACCGGTGTCTAAGAAAATATAATCTTCTTCAATTTTCACGAAATCAACGTCTTTCATTTGAAGCGATACGATTCCGTTTTGAGAAATTGTGGCGTGATGTAAACCATCTGTGGCGATGAAAGTGGTTTTGTTTTCAATGACTCCGAGTTGTTTTGCGAAGGCGACGAGACATCTTCCGCCGTTTCCGCACATGGAACTTTGGTTTCCGTCAGAATTATAATAGACCATTTTAAAGTCGGTTTCTGAGTCATCTTCTAATAAAATCAATCCGTCAGCTCCGATTCCAAAACGTCTGTCGCAGAGTTTTTCGATTAATTTGGTATCGCTTTTGGCAAAAGTTTCTTGGCGATTGTCAATCATTATGAAATCGTTTCCGGTGCCTTGGTATTTGTAAAATGTTATTTCCATGTTCGATGTAATATTTAACCCTACTAGGGTTTGAAACCCTAGTAGGGTTGTAAAAATAAGTCATTACAAAAGTACGAATATTAATGAAAAGTTAATCATTGTTAATCGTGCGTTAAAGCGAAAATAACGGCACAATTTTCAATATATATTTACGGCAAATAACTTAATTACTAACATACTATGAAAAGATTTTCCAGTTTATTTCTAGTGTCCTTGTTAAGTGGCGCGACCACTTTGGGCGCTTACAAGCTGTTCATTGAAAATGACGGTTTATTATCAGACAACAAAAAATCTGTTGTGACGGAAGCTCCTGTGAATTTCACTAAAAACGTGGGACTTGGCGCGGAAACAGTAGATTTTACAGCGGCGGCAGAAAATGCAGTTCACACGGTGGTTCACGTGAAAAATGTGACGTATCGAACGGTAAACAACCCGATGCTTGAATATTATTATGGTTACAAAGGCAGTCAACAGCAAGCACAAGTTGGGACTGGTTCTGGCGTGATTATTTCTGAAGACGGTTATATTGTGACCAATAATCACGTGGTTCAAGACGCATCTGAATTGGAAGTTACCTTAAACAATAAAGACACTTACAAGGCAAAATTAATTGGCACCGACTCAAAAATGGACATCGCTTTGCTTAAAATTGACACCGGTTCTAAACTTCCTTATGCCGTTTTTGGTGATTCTGATGGCGTGAAAGTTGGCGAATGGGTTTTGGCTGTTGGGAATCCTTATAATTTGACTTCGACTGTAACGGCGGGAATTGTTTCGGCGAAAGCCAGAAATTTAGACCAAAAGGGAATTCAGTCGTTTATCCAAACTGATGCTGCTGTAAATCCTGGAAACAGCGGTGGTGCGTTGGTGAATACAAGAGGAGAATTGATTGGAATCAATACGATGATTTCTTCAATGACAGGTTCTTACGTCGGATATTCTTTCGCAGTTCCGTCAAATATTACCAGAAAAATCATTGAAGATATTATGGAATATGGTAACGTGCAACGAGGAATTTTGGGCGTTGAAGGCGGTGAATTGAACAGCGCGGTTTCGAAAGAATTGGGCATCAATCGTTCTTCTGGATTTTATGTAAATGGTGTGACCAAAAATTCTGGTGCTGAAAAAGCAGGCTTGAAAAAAGGGGATATCATCATCAAATTAGACGAAACGAGCGTGACTTCTTTTGCCGATTTATCTGGAGTTGTGAACACAAAACGCCCAAATGATGTGATTAAAGTGACGTATGTAAGAGACGGGAAATCTTGGGTTGTTCCGGTGACTTTGACTAAAAACGAGTTTTCTTCGTATAGTTTTAATGGAATGCAGTTGGAGGATATTTCTCCGGCGGATGCCAAAAAATTCAACTTGAGTTATGGTGTAAAAATTAAGGAAGTCGAAAATGATTATAACGACTTTTTAAAAGGAAGCATCATCTTGAAGATTGACAATGAAAAAGTCGAAAATGTGGAAAGCGCTTCTGAAATCTTGACTAAAAAGCAAGAAAATCGAGCGATGAAAATCGAATTGATTAACAAAAATGGTCAATTGGAACGCTATATTTTACAGACAAGATAATTTCTAAAACCTCTGAACAAAGCCAGTTTTAACGACTGGCTTTTTTTATGGAAAATTTTTAGCAAAATCTTTTACGAAAACGTTTGAAATCTATACTTTTGCATCGGTAAAAAAAACTTACAACACTCAAACGACACTTTTTTTAATCATGACAAAAACAATTTTATACGAAAAAGAACTTTCTTTTCAGGCAGACAGAAGAAGAGCTGGAGTCGAATTCATCAAGATCATCAGCGACCTTTGGTATGATAAATCGATTGAATTAGTTCTTTTCAAAAATCAGTTGATCAATACCAATGTGAGCGACATCATCAACCTTCACGAATATGCTGGAGAATTTGTTGGAAAACCGATCAATGTTTTTGATTCTGTCGAAATCGCACGCGCTTTATTATCGCTTGATTTGCCTCCTGCAAAGTTAGACATCGGAAAACTGACGTATGAATATCATTTAGAAGATAATAAATATAATGATGCAAAAGCATTTGTCATCGACAAATTAAGCAATGCCAAAGAGTATAAAAACAACAAGCCGAAAGATGTGGTTTTGTATGGTTTTGGACGTATCGGAAGATTATTGGCTCGTGAGTTAATGTCAAAAACCGGAAAAGGAACGCAATTGCGATTGAGAGCGATTGTTGTTCGTGAGAAAAATGACGCTACAAGTTTAGAAAAAAGAGCATCATTATTAAGATATGATTCGATTCACGGAGATTTTCAGGGTTCGGTTTCTGCTGATCCAGAAAATAACGCTCTGATTATCAACGGAACTACAGTTCACATTATTTCTGCCGGAAGTCCGGAAGATATTGATTATTCAGATTACGGAATCCAAGACGCTTTGGTAATTGACAATACTGGAGCTTTCACTACAAAAGAAGCGTTAGAAAGACATTTGAAATCAAAAGGAGTTCATAAAGTTTTGTTGACAGCGCCAGGAAAAGGAATGCCAAACATCGTTCACGGCGTAAACCACAAAGAACACAATCCTGATGAAGTGCATATTTTTTCTGCGGCATCTTGTACTACAAATGCAATTACGCCTATTTTAAAGGCGGTTGAAGATACTTTGGGCGTTGTAAAAGGACACTTAGAAACCATTCACGCTTACACAAATGACCAAAATTTGGTTGATAATATGCACAAAAAATACCGTCGTGGTAGAGCTGCAGCGTTAAATATGGTCATCACTGAAACTGGTGCGGGAAGCGCAGTTGCAAAAGCGTTGCCAACTCTTGCCGGAAAATTAACTTCAAATGCAATTAGAGTTCCCGTGCCAAACGGATCTTTGGTAGTTTTGAATTTGGAAGTAAGCAGAGAAACTTCTGTTGAAGAAATTAATGAGATCATGAAACGTTATGCTTTAGAAGGCGAATTGGTTGAACAAATCAAATATTCTTTGAATAACGAACTAGTTTCTTCAGATATCGTTGGAACTTCTGCTCCATCGATTTATGATAGTAATGCGACAATTGTTTCTGGCGACGGAAAAAATATCGTGCTTTATATTTGGTACGACAACGAATATGGCTACAGTCACCAAGTAATTCGCTTGGCTAAATACATTTCTAAGGTAAGAAGATACGCTTACTACTAGAAATCTTTTTGAATTTTAATTTTGGTAGAAAGATCCGTTCTAGAAATAGAGCGGATTTTTTGTTTTTAAATATTCTCAAATTGAAATTTTATATTTTATTTAAAATCGCATTATGAGAATATATAAATATTTTTTCCTACATTTGAAGTGCCATCAAATTCATAAATGATATGAAATATTTTTTACTATTTATATTATTTTTCCCACTTTCTTCATATTCCCAAATCGGAATTGGAACAGAAAATCCCACACGAACTTTAGACGTCAATGGAGATTTGAGAATTCGAACAACAAATGCAACGATTCGTGAGAGCGCTGCCAAAGATTCTATAATAACAGTTGGCGCCACCGGAGATATCACACGAATTAGTTCGAAAACGGTTGTTGAAAGTCATTTTAAAACTTTCATAAAAGGAGGCTTTCCCGCCGGAAGCTCCGCTGCAATCAGCATTTCAATTCCTGCAAATAGTTACACTTTAATTCCGTTTAATACCATTGACTTTGATATCAATTCAGAATTTAACGTATCAACTTCTACCTACACAGCAAAACAGCCCGGAATTTATGCTGTCACAGTTTCAATCAGGGCAAATCCAGCTTTGATATCGCTTGGAAATGAATTGGGAGTTGGGATTTTCAAAAATAATATATTACAGGCTCGCAACAGTTTTGCCAATATACAGGTCGTCTTAGTTGGAAACGTCACACCTCCTACTAGAACAGTCCAAACCTTATTGCAATTAAATACTAATGATACCATTACTTTTAAAGCGTTTAGTGGTGGACTGATAAATTTAGGCTTGATTGGCTCAGGAGAAGAAAGTTTTTTCACAATTCAACAAGTCCGATAAACGCTAAAATATGATTAGATTTGGAAAAACAATTTATCAAATGCATCCAAATCATATTTATAAACTCACTTTAAAATGGACCGGAAATAAAGGAACGGGAACTTCAAGCTATCGTTCTTACGACCGAAACCACGACATTTTAATCGATAATAAAACCACGATTAGAGGTTCGGCCGATCCCACTTTTCACGGAGACAAATCCGTTCACAATCCCGAAGATCTACTTTTGGCTTCGCTTTCCGCGTGTCACATGATGTCGTATTTGCATGTGTGCGTAAAAAACGGAATCGTTGTCACAGATTACATCGACAACGCCACCGGAATCATGAAAGTCAACGATGATGGTTCTGGATATTTTACTGAAGTAACATTAAATCCGATTGTAACTATTTCTGACGAATCACTTCTACACAAAGCAAATGAACTTCATAAGGAAGCAAATAAATTATGTTTTATTGCAAATTCAGTAAACTTTCCGGTGAAGCATAACGCAACTAGTAAAGTATAACAAAAGCGACAAGAAAATGGGTCGAATTTGAAGAAAAAAATTAGAATCTAATGGCAAAATCAAAGCTTTCAAACGAAGAACAAGTCTCTGAATATATTTCAAAATTAGAAACTCCTTTAGCAGAAACAGTCCGTTATTTGACCGAAATAATTTTAGAAACTGACACTGAAATCGCCTCACATATCAAATGGAATTCCGTCAGCTTTTACTATTCTGGAGAGATGAAAGAATTTGATCCAAAGGAATACAAACGCGATTTATTGGTTTTAAATATTCACCGAAAAGATCAGATTTTGATAGTTTTTCCAACCGGAAACAAGATAAATGACACTTCAGGTTTTTTGGAAGGAAATTACACTGACGGACGAAAACTCGCCAAATTAAAAGATTTGGAAGATGCAAAAGTGAAGAAAGAGGCTTTGCAAAATGTAATTAAAGATTGGCTTTCAAAAATTGAAAAATAACTTTCCGTCATTTCGGCTACGCAAAACACCACTTTGGCGAATTAAAAAGTTCAGCTTCTAAAGACCTTTGCTTTGTAATGTTAAACAAAGTAAAATGAAAACAATCTTCATCACGGGAGCTTCCTCTGGACTAGGAAAAGCCACTGCAAAATTATTTCAATCAAAAGGCTGGAACGTCATCGCAACCATGCGAAACCCTGAAAACGAAACTGAATTAAGTGGTTTACCGAATGTAACTTTATTGCCATTCGACGTAACTAATTTGGAACAAATTGAAAATACAATCAAAGAAATTACGTCGAAACAAACTATCGATGTGGTTTTTAATAACGCCGGATATGGTTTGGTTGGTGCTTTAGAATCTTACTCTGACGAACAAATCACTAACCAGATCGACACTAATCTAACTGGAGTTTTGCGCGTTATCAAAGCTTTTATTCCTTACTTCAAAGAAAAAAGAAACGGTTTGTTTATCACGACAACTTCGATTTGTGGCTTTTCTTCAAATCCGCTTTCGCCGGTTTACAATGCTACAAAATGGGCTTTGGAAGGTTTCAGCGAAAGCGTTTCTTATGATTTGGCTTTGTTCAACATTGGAATAAAAACCATAGCGCCGGGTGGCATCAAAAGTGATTTCATGAAAGGAATGGTTGCTACATCTGACCAGGATTATGAAATTTTAAACAAGAGATTAGGCGAACTTTTTTCTGACGGAACTTTGATTGAATTTACCGAACCAGAAAAAATTGCCGAAGTAGTTTTTGGAGCCGCAACTGATGAAAAAGACCAACTTCGTTACTTGGCAGGAAATGACGCTGTAAAAATCAGCAATGAACGCGAAATTAAAGGTCGAGAAAATTTCAGGAAAGATTTGACAAAGCTTTTCAATTTAGAATCGCCATATAAAAAGACAGTTTAATTGCACATCAATTCGTAAATTCGTAAGATGATTAACAAGGAAAACATACCGCAGAAATTTGCCTCGATTGGAGATTTGCAACGCGCTTTGGGACTTCCAAAACCGTTGCATCCGCTGGTAAGTTTGGTAAATTATGCCGATATAAAAACTTCGGAAGAAGATTTGCCAAAAGCAATGTTACTTGATTTTTATAAAATTTCCTATAAATTTAATTTACAAGGAAAAGTAAAATACGGTCAGCATCATTATGATTTTGATGAAGGCGGGATTTCGTTCATCGCTCCGAATCAAATTATTGCTTCCAAAGAAGAAGAAAAAGATTATTCTGGCTACACACTTCTTTTCCACCCCGATTTTCTTCACGGTTCTTGTATGGCAAAAAACATTAAGAAGTATGGCTTTTTCTCTTATTCTGCCAATGAAGCTTTGTATTTATCGGCTAAAGAAAGACAGACAATTTCAGAAGTTTTTGAACATATTTCACAAGAATTAGACGGAACGATTGACGATTTCAGCCAAGATGTGATTCTGTCGCACATTGAAGTTTTACTGAATTATAGTAGCAGATTTTACAAAAGGCAGTTTATAACTCGTAAAGTTGTCAATCACGATATTTTGACCAAGTTGGAAGAATTGCTCGAAAATTATTTCAATGATGAAAATGCTTTGTTGAAAGGACTCCCGACCGTAAATTATTTGGCAGAAAAATTACATCTTTCTCCACGATATTTGAGTGATTTATTGCGTTCACTTACCGGCCAAAATACGCAACAACACATTCACGAAAAAGTGATTGAAAAAGCAAAAGAATATCTTTCTTCTGATAATTTGAATGTTGCCGAAGTTGCGTATCAATTAGGATTTGAGCATCCGCAGTCGTTCACGAAGATTTTCAAGAAGAAAACAAACTTGACTCCGATTGAATTTAAACAAAATTTTCAAAAAAATTAATTATGTCTTATTGCAACGCCGTAGAAAATATGCAACCCGCTGAGCGAAAAGCTTTGCATAAAAATTACCACGATAACCATTATGGTTTTTCGATTCACGATGACAATGAATTGTTTGGAAGATTGGTTATGGAAATAAATCAGGCAGGTTTGAGTTGGGAAACAATCTTGAAAAAAGAAGCTTCGTTCAGAAAAGCATACGATAATTTCAATATCGAAAAAGTCGCAAATTATTCCGAAAAAGATAGAGAACGTCTTTTAAACGATGCCGGAATTATTAGGAACAAACTAAAAGTAAACGCCGCCATTGAAAATGCAAAAAGCATTATTGAACTCCAGAAAGAATTTGGTTCTTTTGAAAAATGGTTAGAACATAATCATCCGAAAACTAAGGACGAATGGGTAAAAATTTTCAAGAAAACTTTCAAATTTACAGGCGGTGAAATCGTGAATGAATTTTTGATGAGCATCGGTTATTTGAACGGAGCGCACTCTGAAAATTGCAAGATTCAAGAAAAAATACTAAAACAAAAGCCGATGTGGCTTGTAAAAAAATAAATTATGGATTTTAAAGAATCGAAGAACGCTCACTGAAAATCAGGGCAAAATATCACGAACTTGAAAAACAATACCATGGCAGCGAATGGACAGTTGAAGAAGATGCTTTGGCGTTTTTAACCGACGCTGGTTTGGTGGGAAGACTCGCGATGTCGCAACAAGGACGCTGGCCAAAAGCCGATGAAAACAATGAAGAATTGAAACATAAACTAGGAGAAAATATTTGGTGGCTGATTGTCTTAGCAAACAGAATGAACATAAGTATAGAGGACGCTTTGGAAGGATTTTTATCCAAAACTGAAAAGCTGCTGTAATAATAAACAAAAAACTCCCGACTTTCATCGGGAGTTTTATTTATATGGAAATCAAATTATGCGTTTCCTGCTGCTGCAATTAAGTTCAACGCTGAACCTGCTTTGAACCAGCCAATTTGTCCTTCGTTATAAGTATGGTTCGCCAAAATCGTATCTTTAGTTCCATCAGCGTGGACGAATTCTAAAGTTAATGGTTTTCCAACTGCAAATTCTGTCAAATCTGTGAAGTTGATCGTGTCATCTTCTTGGATCAAATCATAATCCGCTTCGTTATCAAAAGTCAAACCTAACAATCCTTGTTTTTTCAAATTCGTTTCGTGAATACGAGCGAAAGATTTTACAAGAACCGCTTTTACGCCCAAGTGACGTGGTTCCATTGCGGCGTGCTCACGAGAAGAACCTTCGCCATAATTGTGGTCACCCACAACCACTGTTGGAATTCCTGCCGCTTTATATTCTCTCTGAACCGCCGGAACTGCATCATATTTGCCTGTCAATTGGTTTTTCACAGAGTTCGCTTTTTGGTTAAACGCGTTGATCGCACCAATAAGCATATTGTTTGAAATATTATCTAAATGTCCACGGAAACGCAACCAAGGTCCGGCCATAGAAATGTGATCTGTTGTACATTTTCCGAAAGCTTTGATCAGCAATTTCGCTCCTGTGATATTTTTTCCATCCCAAGGCTCGAAAGGAGCCAATAATTGAAGTCTTTCAGAAGTTGGGCTAACCACAACTTGAACTCCAGAACCGTCTTCAGAAGGCGCTTGAAAACCTGGATCTTCCGCGTCAAAACCTTTTGGAGGCAATTCATTTCCGGTTGGTTCGTCTAGCATCACTTCTTCACCGTCTTCATTGATCAATTTGTCAGTCAACGGATTGAATCCCAAATCTCCGGCAATCGCCAAAGCGGTTACTAATTCAGGAGAACCAACGAATGCCAAAGTATTCGGGTTACCGTCGGCACGTTTTGAGAAATTTCTGTTGAATGAGTGAACGATAGTGTTTCTTTCCTCTTTTTCAGCACCTTCTCTGTCCCACATTCCGATACAAGGTCCGCAAGCATTGGCAAAAACTGTCGCTCCAATTTTATTAAAAGTGTCGATAAAACCGTCACGCTCAATTGTATAACGAACTACTTCAGAACCCGGAGTAATTGTAAATTGTGCTTTCGTTTTCAAATTTTTCTCGGAAACTTGTTTTGCCAACGAAGCCGCGCGAGAAATATCTTCGTAAGATGAATTGGTACAAGAACCGATCAATCCCACTTGAATTTGCAATGGCCAGTTATTTTTTGCAGCTTCTTCTTTCATTTTAGAAATTGGCGTAGCCAAATCTGGCGTAAAAGGACCATTCAAATGTGGCTCTAATTCAGAAAGATTAATCTCGATAACTTGGTCAAAATATTGCTCTGGATTTGCGTAAACTTCGTCATCCCCTGTTAAATAAGAAGCAACTTTGTCAGCAGCTTCAGCAACGTCTGCTCTATTTGTAGATTTTAAGTAACGACGCATTGAATCGTCATAACCAAAAGTGGACGTTGTTGCTCCAATTTCGGCACCCATATTACAGATCGTTCCTTTTCCTGTACAAGACATTGAAGTAGCACCTTCGCCAAAATATTCAACGATAGCACCAGTTCCACCTTTAACGGTAAGAATTCCGGCAACTTTTAAGATTACGTCTTTTGGAGCCGTCCATCCTGATAGTTTTCCGGTTAATTTAATTCCGATAAGCTTTGGAAATTTTAATTCCCAAGCCATTCCAGACATTACGTCAACCGCATCAGCACCACCAACTCCGATGGCAAGCATTCCTAAACCACCAGCATTTACAGTGTGAGAATCCGTTCCAATCATCATTCCGCCAGGAAATGCATAGTTTTCAAGAACCACTTGGTGGATAATTCCAGCACCTGGTCCCCAGAAACCGATTCCGTATTTGTCAGAAACCGAAGAAAGGAAATCAAAAACCTCGTTACTTTGTGTTTTTGCTCTGGCCAAATCGGTTGCAGCATCTACCTTCGCTTGGATCAAGTGGTCACAGTGAACCGTTGTTGGCACTGCTACTTGTGGTTTCCCGGCGTGCATAAATTGCAAAAGCGCCATTTGAGCCGTTGCATCTTGACAAGCAACTCTATCTGGAGCAAAGTCCACATAATCCTTTCCTCTTGTAAAAGCTTGCGTTGGATTTCCCTCCCAAAGGTGAGCATATAAAATCTTTTCAGAAAGTGTAAGCGGTCGGCCCACAAGCTCACGTGCTTTGTCAACACGTTCTGCCATAGTACCGTATGCTTTTTTAATCATTTCAATATCAAAAGCCATAGTGTGTTTATTTGTTTTTAATAATATAATAAATTTACGAAAAATAATGCTGTTAAAAAAAGAAAGCTTGAGTTTATCACCCAAGCTTTCTAATAAAGTTTTGTTATTAAACTGCTAACATTTTGTTAGAAGGAACAAATTTTGTCAAGTTGATGCCTTCCACAGCTGCTTTATATTCTTCAATTGTTGGAACTCTACCTAAAATTGTAGAAAGAACTACCACCGGTGTTGAGGAAAGTAATGATTCTCCCTTTTTGCCCTCGGTATCTTCAACGACTCTTCCTTGGAAAAGACGTGTTGACGTTGCCATAACGGTATCTCCTTTTGAAGCTTTTTCTTGGTTACCCATACAAAGATTACAACCCGGACGCTCTAAATAAAGCATATTTTCGTATTCTGTTCGAGCCGAAGCTTTTGGAGCATTGTCATCAAATTCAAAACCAGAATATCTTTGCAAAACTTCCCAATCGCCTTCTGCTTTTAATTCATCTACAATATTATAAGTTGGCGGTGCAACAACAAGCGGTGCTTTAAATTCCACTTTCCCATATTGTGCTTCGACATTTTTAAGCATTTGGGCCAGGATTTTCATATCGCCTTTGTGAACCATACACGATCCGATGAATCCTAAATCTACTTTTTTATCAGCTCCATAAAAAGACAACGGTCTGATGGTATCGTGCGTGTATCTTTTAGAAACGTCTTTGTTATTTACGTCTGGATCAGCAATCATTGGTTCTGAAATCTGATAAAGATCCACAACTACTTCTGCATAATATTTAGCATTTGCATCTGGAGTCAAAGCTGGTTTTTCATATGATTTGATTTCAGCTATACGTTTGTCAGCTTTATTAATCAACCCTTGTAAAACTTGCTTTTCGTTATCCATTCCTTTGTTAATCATAATCTGGATTCTGCCTTTTGCAATTTCCAAAGATTCAATCAAAGTATCGTCTTCTGAAATACAGATAGAAGCTTTTGCCTTCATTTCTGCAGTCCAATCGGTGAAAGTAAAGGCTTGGTCAGCAGTAAGCGTTCCTAAATGTACCTCGATAATTCTTCCTTGGAAAACATTTTCTCCACCAAATTCGTGCAACATCTGCGCTTGAGTCGCGTGAACAACATCACGGAAATCCATATAGCTTGCCATTTCTCCTGTAAAAGTAACTTTCACAGATTCTGGAATTGGCATGGAAGCTTCTCCAGTAGCCAATGCAAGTGCAACAGTTCCTGAATCTGCACCAAAAGCAACACCTTTTGACATTCTTGTATGTGAGTCTCCACCGATGATAATTGCCCATTCGTCAATCGTGATATCATTTAAAACTTTGTGAATAACGTCTGTCATCGCGTGATAAACACCTTTTGGATCACGCGCTGTGATTAGACCAAAATCGTTCATGAATTTCATCAACTTTGGAATATTTGCCTGCGCTTTTTTATCCCAAACCGAAGCAGTGTGACATCCTGATTGGTAAGCACCATCAACAATTGGAGAAATAACAGTCGCTGCCATCGACTCTAATTCTTGTGCAGTCATCAATCCTGTTGTATCTTGCGAACCAACGATATTTACTTCCACACGAACATCTGAACCAGCGTGCAATACTTTTCCTGGCGCAATTCCAACAGCGTTTTTGTTGAAGATTTTTTCAACCGCCGTAAGACCTTGCCCTTCGATAGAAATTTCTTTTGAAGTTGCAAATACCTGAACCGGCTCGATATCTAAAATTTTAGCCGCAACCGTTTGGATTTTCTTTCCAAATACAATTGCATACGAACCACCAGCTTTGATAAATTCCATTTTCTGAGGTGTAAATGCCTTAGAAATGTCCATTAATTCTTGGTCGCCGTTGTATAGTTTTTTTGTTTTTGTATTGATTGTAAGAACTGTTCCTGTTTCAACAGAATAGGCTTCCTCTAAAATTGGATCATTATTCTCATCACGAACAATTTCGCCATTTTCATCCAACTTTTTTACCCAGTTTTTTAGGTCTAAACCAATTCCTCCGGTAACATCGACTGTTGTCAAGAAGATTGGCGAAATTCCGTTTGTACCGCCCACAATTGGAGCAATATTTACGAAAGGAATATATGGACTTGCTTGTTTTCCGGTCCAAAGCGCCACGTTATTTACACCTGACATTCTTGAAGAACCAACTCCCATTGTACCTTTTTCAGCAATCAACATCACGCTTTTATCTGGATGCTGCGCTTGCAAACCTCTGATTTCGGATTGGGCTTGAGGCGTGATCATACACTGTCCATGAAGTTCGCGGTCAGAACGTGAGTGCGCTTGATTTCCTGGAGAAAGTAAATCTGTAGAAATATCTCCGATTCCGGCGATAAAAGTTACTACTTTAATTTCTTCTGGAACTTCTGGAAGCTTTGTAAAAAATTCCGCTTTAGCGTAGCTTACAAGAATTTCTTTCGCAAATATATTGTTGCTTTTAAATGCTTCCTTTAAACGATCGATATCAGCATCATAAAGGAAAACTTGGGTTTTAAGTACGTTTGTTGCTTGGCTAGCAATTTCAAAATTCTCACCAAGAGCCAAATCTAAAAGTACTTGAATTGATGACCCACCTTTCATGTGAGATAATAATTCAAAGGCAAAAGCTGGAGTTATTTCTTCAACTAAAGATTCGCCAAGAATAATTTCTTTTAGAAATCTAGATTTTACCGTTGCCGCACTTGTTGTTCCCGGTAAAGTATTGTATATAAAAAAGTTAAGTGATTCTGCTCTGTGAGCATTATTTGAGTCCTTGATTTGAAAAATAATTTCGCTTAGTAACTCAGCGCCGTCAATTGGCTTTGGGTGAAGCCCTTGTTCTTTACGCTCTTCAATTTCTTTGAGGTAATCGTTATAAATATTCATAGTTAAATTATAGGAGTCTTTTAAAAACACAGGCTTTTTTAATCAGCGAAGATTTTAAAATTGTGCTTTTAGTTTTGTTTATTTGTATGACGCAAATTTACGCAATTCCCTTAATATATTAAATATTTTTAAGAAATGGCGCATTTCAAAAGATTATTATTCCCAAAATCTTAATTTTAATGATTATAATTAAATTATAATTGAAAAGGAGTGAAATTTTTCCGATTTTGTTAATTTAGAAAAGTTTTATTGTCAAATTCGGAATTCGATTGAGACGAAAACGATGGAAATTGAATTAAGAATGCTTCTAAATTAGCTGATTTCCTCGGTAAAATTGAAAAACGCTAGATTTTTTGCTTCCGAGAAATGTCTCTCAAATCTATCAATGGTTTTTCGTAGAAGAAATAAAGTAGCGAGCTAATTGAAAAAGTGATGACCAAAAAAATAATTGTGTAAATATATAATTCGCTTGTTGTGTATTTCTCCGTAGGAAAATAAAATTTCATCAGTTGCAAAACTATTCCGTAATGAACTAAATATAGTGAATAAGAAATCAAACTTATGTAGGTAATTATTTTTGTTAGAATCGAATTTTTGAAATTAAAATCATACAAAAAAGGGAAAAAGAGGCACAACGTCATTGAATTTAACGGAAGGAGAAAAACGGTATAAAATAAAATGTTATCCGCATCGGACTTCACAAAAAACGATTGCCCGAAATAAAGAACTGACATGAATAAGACGCCTAAAAATGCCAAATGAAATTTATACTTTTTACATTGTTCTAAGTAATTAATGTAAAACCATCTTGCTAAAACGCCAAAGATTATCGCATCAACTCGATAAATAACAACCGATTTTAGTGTATAATTCCATTGTAAAATTTTGGGATCTTCAGTAATAAAATAGTGGATAATCTTATTGGTTTGGAATAAAAAAATTAAGAACACCGTTAAGAATAAAAACAAATATTTCTTTTGGACATTACTGACATTTGTTAAAAGAAAAAGTAAAATTGGCAACAATAAATAAGTCCATTCTTCTACCGAAAGACTCCAAGATTCATTAAAAAAACGCGGAAGCGGATCTGAAAAATTTTGTAGAAAAAAGAAGTATTTCCAAATCTCGTTGGTATTGTATCCGATTACTAAAGCTATCAGAATATTGATTATCAGTATTAAATAATAATTTGGCAGTGTTCGAAACCATCTTCGTTTTAAAAAGACAATTACTTCCTTTAGAGAAAAATCATCGTTCACAAATTTGTCATATAGAATCTTACCTATTAAGAATCCGCTTAAAACGAAAAAGATTTCGACACCTAAAAACCCGAATAATTTTAATACTTGAACTAAAAAAGAATTGCTTTCAGGATATATCCAAAGAGAATGCGAACTCAAAACCATTAAAATGGCCGTGGCTCGCATTATATCTAAACCAAAAATTCGTTTTGGATTTTTAAGTATATCTTGAATCAAGGATTTTCTATTTTCATCAAATATATAAAATCCAATGTTGATATTTTAAAGCAATTTCTGAATAATCATTTCTTCTGTGATTCCTTCGGCGTCGGCTTTATAATTTTTGATAATTCTATGACGAAGAATTCCTGTAGCAACGGCTTTTACATCTTCAATATCTGGAGAAAATTTTCCGTTAAATGCTGCATTTGCTTTTGCCGCTAAAATCAAGTTTTGCGAAGCTCTTGGTCCGGCACCCCAATCTAAATAATTTTTGATAAAATCATTTGATAAAGCATTATCAGGACGCGTTTTGCTAACTAAAGTTACCGCATATTCGATTACATTATCAGCCACCGGAATCCTGCGAATCAAATGCTGAAAATCTATAATTTCCTGCGCAGTAAACAACGGATTTATTTTATCTGTAAAATCTGAAGTCGTGCTTTTTACAACTTGAACTTCCTCTGCAAATGTTGGGTAATCTAATTTTATAGCAAACATAAAACGATCCAATTGTGCTTCTGGCAAAGGATAAGTTCCTTCCTGCTCAATTGGATTTTGTGTGGCCAAAACAAAATAAGGCAACGATAACTTGTAATGCTGGCCGGCAATTGTCACAGCTCTTTCTTGCATCGCTTCTAATAAAGCTGCCTGCGTTTTTGGAGGGGTTCGATTGATTTCATCAGCAAGAATTATGTTAGAAAAAATTGGCCCTTTTATAAATTTAAACTGGCGATTTTCATCTAAAATTTCACTTCCCAAAATATCCGAAGGCATTAAATCTGGCGTAAACTGAATTCTTTTGAAATCCAAACCAAGTGCTTGAGAAATCGTATTCACCATCAACGTTTTTGCCAATCCCGGAACACCGACGAGCAAAGCATGTCCGCCAGAAAAAATGCTTAAAAGTATTTGATCAACAACAAATTCTTGGCCAATGATGATTTTAGAAATCTCTTTTTTAAGTTCTAATCTCTTTTGAACTAAATTTTGAATTGCAGCTACGTCTGACATTTTAGATAGTTTAGTTTTAGCAACAGTTAGATGGAATATGATTAATTACGCTATAGAAAATTATTTTTGAAGCCAGTTGTTTACAAAAACACAGTTTCTATATTCGCCGTTGATTTTAATATAAGTTTCCTTGATCTTTTCGTCTGTCCACTTGCCAATTCTTTCGATTTGTTTCTCCCTAAGCGCTAACTCTTTAATTTTTGTGTAATCAGTAGCGTAATCAGCTGTGTGCGCGTCATAACGTTTTGTCACTGTAAGCAACTTAAAAGATTTTCTCCCTAATCTATCCTCATCTACAATTGGCTGCGAAACAGCACCTTGTTGCATTTCAGCCACTTCATTATAAAGGGTAGGATCCATTTTCGTCAATTCGAAACGCGGATCTAACGTTTGAGGATTTGTTAACGCACCACCATTTGCTCTAGTTTCTTTTTCGTCAGAAGAGTTTCTCGCTGCATCTGCAAAAGAAATGTCTCCGTTGATAATTTTATTTCTAATGTCGATAGCTTCAATTTTAGCTTCTTGTAGCGATTCATCAGAGATTTTTGGGATTAGCAGGATGTGTCTTAAATCTACATCTTGTCCACGAATTTTCTCGACGTAAATAATGTGGTAACCATATTCTGTTTCAAATGGCTCAGATATTTGACCTTCTTCCATACTAAAAGCACGCTCCTTAAATTCTTTAACTAAAGGCGATTTTCTGTTCACACGCATAAAACCACCGTTAGATTTTGTGCCTTCATCTTTTGAATACAACACGGCTTTTGAGAAAAAACTACCGTTTCCGGCTTGAACATCTGTTTTAAATTCGTTAAGCTTATCGATAACTTTTTGTCTTTCTTCTTTTGTAATTTCTGGCTTGATGACAATTTGTGAAACTTCAACTTCAGCACCAAATTGTGGCAAATCCTCTTTTGCAAATTTCTTAAAAAAGGTTCTCACTTCTTCTGGATTCACCTCAACATCTTCAATGATTTTATTTCTCATTTCGCTTGTTAAACGCCCCATTTTAAGGATATCGAAGAAGTAAGTCTTAAATTCTTCTTCGTTTGGTTTGTTGTAATATTTCAACAATTTGTCCATTGAACCTGCGCGTTCCACCAGTGCGTCAACACGCTCGGCCATCTGATTGTTGATGTCAGAATCTTTAACGATTATACTATCTTGGATTGCTTGGTGAGCATATAATTTGTCTTCTAATAATTTACCCAAAAGTTGGCATCTTGTAATTCCTTCAACCGAATTTCCTTGACTTGATATTTCTACCAACGCAATATCAATATCAGAATCTAAAACCACGTAATCTCCAACTACCGCAATCACGCCATCGATTTTTTGTTTTTTCCCAGTAATCTTTGGCTTTACAGTTTTTACGGTATCTTCCTGAATAATTTCTTGGGCATTCACTGTGTTTAAAACAGCAGCAAAGCCAAAAATTAAAAAGGCTTTCTTAATTATAGATTTCATATTTTTTATTTTTAATGGCATCATCGGTAATCTCTTTTTCAAATTTCTTTATTAATTCTAATTTTCTATTATTCAAAATAACCTGGCGTAAAGTCGGCTTTACATATTCATAAGGACTTACCTGATTTTTGTCCAATACATTTTTTACTTTAACCAGATAAATATTCAGTGAATCGTCTTTTTCAATTGATTTTCCTGTTGCAATATAATTACCTCGATTATCTGGATTTATGAACGGCAATTTCTTGTAAACTTGGTTCATTTCAACCCAAACTGAATCGTTTAAAACAAAACTTTTAAGTTGTAATCCGTAAGTATCCCAAAACTTTTTATCTGATTTTCTATAATCAAAAAATTTGCTTTTTATGGTCTGAAATTTCGGATGATCTTTCGTCAGATGAATGTATCTCAATTTTACTAAAGTTCCATCCGTTTTAAAATTTTCCTTATTTTGATCGTAGTAAGCTTTTAATTCTTGTTCCGAAATCAATGTATCAACGGTCGTTTTTACTACTTCTTCGATGTAACCGCTGGTATATAAATCAATTTTATACTGGCGAATTAACTTGTTATAATCTTCTTGTCTTTCTTCGCTCAAGTTCATTTCTGCCGCTTTCATCAAGAGTTTTTGCGACGCCCATCTGTCAATAAAATTTCTGACAATAATCGTGCTGTCTTCCTTTGAAGTACCACTCGGAACCAAGTCTTTAATATCTTCTTTAAAAAGGTAAGAGTCATTTACTCTCGCGATAGATTGCGGTTTTGCTTCGGGTGTAAAAAAATTACAGGAAGTTAAAACCATCGCCAGAAAAAGGACTGCAACTTTTGTCATCAAGGCTTAATCTCTTTTTTCACTTTCTCAAAAACAGGTTTGTTGACAGAAACTTTAAATTCTTGCTTTAAATCGCCAACCCATTTTTCTTCTAAATATTGCTGGTAATCATTAATCACTTTTCCGCGCGCTTCGTCAAGTGTTTTTGTTCCAGCCGGAAGCAATTTGTTTATCTTCACGACATAAAAATATTCTCCGTCAGAAATCACATCAGAAACACCTTCTTTTTTTCTTCCTTCTTTTGGCAATGCGTCACTGTTTTCATCAAAAACTCCCGCATTTGACATCACGTTTACTTTTTCACCTACATTAAATTCGGTTTTGATATCGTCTGCGGTTTTTCCTTTCTTTAAAAGTTTTTGTGCTTTTTTGGCGAAATCTTTATTTGTAGATGACAAGATTACAGCATCAACTCTGTTTCCCCAAGTGTAGTTATTTTTGTGGTCTACATAGAATTTCTGCAAACCGATTGTATCTGTTTTGGCTTTTTCCCAAATTTCTTTTTCCATTAAATCAAACAACAACAATCCATCGCGATATTCGTCCATCACAGCAGAAAACTCAGGGAATTCTGCTTCAAGGTTTGCGTTATACATTTCATTTAATTTGTAATCAACAAACTCTTGGTATTGTTTTTCGACTAATTTACCAATTGGTTTTACAGTATTTTCAGCGCGTTGTTGTGCATTCAGATAGTTCAAAAAGTCGTTTCCAGAAACTACGTTTTTTTCGATTGTAACCAAGTTTCCTTCGTATGGTTTTGCATCTTCTGGCAATTTCCATTCTCCAAAATAATATTTGTCAGAAACTGTTTTTGCAACCGAAGCATACATTTTATCATTTCGTTTTACTGAATATTTTTTACGAAGTTTTTCAGTCAAAGAATTTGTGATCAATCGAGAACGCTCGTCTTTTCTGATTTTATCTTCCAGTTCAGCGGTCATGTTTTCAATTGGTTCCACTTGATGTTTTTCGACCAATTTTATGATGTGCCATCCAAAATTACTTTCAACTGGAGCCGAAATATCATTTGGCTTTGCCAATGAAAAAGCAGCGTTTTCAAATTCTTCAGAACTTAATTGTCCCGAACCAAAACGGTTTATCACGCCACCTTTTGGAGCAGATGATTTGTCTTGAGAAAATTGTTTTGCAAGACTTTCAAAGTTTTCACCTTGCTGTAATTTTTTATAAATATCCTGAATTGTATTTTTTGCAGCTTGCAGTTCCTCTGGCGTTTGAGATTGTGGCTTTAAAACCATGATGTGCGCCACAGTAACCTCGCCTCTATTGTCACGAATATCTTCTACCTTAATAATATGATAACCAAAACGCGTTTTTGCAATTTTAGAAATTTGACCTTTTTTTGTAGAAAAAGCAGCACTTTCAAAAGGGTAAACCATTCTAAATGCCGAAAAATAGCCCAGCTCTCCTTTGTTTTCTTTTGCCGAAGGATCTTCTGAATATTGAATTGCCAATTGACCAAAATCTTCTCCTTTTAAAGCCTTTTCTCTAACCTCAACTGCTTTTTTATATGCTTTTAAAGTATCAGCAGGACTAGCATTTTCAGCAACCATTATTAAAATATGAGATGCTTTTACTTCTTTAAGAGATCTGCTGTAAGCCTCATCTACAAGCTCCTTAGTAACTTTTGAATCAGTGAGATAGTTTTTTGAAAGCTGACTTCTGTGAGATTTAAGCTCTGCTTGGTAAGCGGGACCATTTTGTAAACCTAATTTATTTGCTTTATTTATTTTCAACTTATATCCCACAAATAAATCTAAGTATTGATCTAAATCTTTTTGGGATTCGTCTTTTACCAAGTCTATATTTTTATTATAAACCCTTTTAAATTCGTCTGTATAATAAGGTTTGTCATCAATTGTAAATAAAACTTCCTTGTTGGCATTTTGAGAATAGCCGGCAAAATTCAAAGAAAGCAGTACTCCGAAGAACAATTGTTTTAAATTCATTATGTAAATTCTATAAGTTGGAAAATTAATTAATACGCATAGGTTGCAATCAACAAAAGTAACAATTCAATTGCATTAAACAAGTAGTGCCCTTACTATTAACAAAAATTTATTAACAAATAATTAAAGGTATTTTAGTTGATTCCATTGGCGTTCTTGCCAAAAAAGATAACTCTATTTTTCTCTTATTATTATACGATGGTTATTTGCATAAGAAATAGTATTTTTGCAATCCATTTTATATAGGATATGAGTTTTCAAAAAGAAATAGAAAGAAGAAGGACTTTTGGGATTATTTCCCATCCCGATGCCGGAAAAACAACGCTGACCGAAAAATTACTTTTGTTTGGAGGCGCGATTCAAGAAGCCGGAGCGGTTAAAAACAATAAAATTAAAAAAGGAGCAACTTCCGATTTTATGGAAATTGAGCGCCAAAGAGGAATCTCGGTTTCCACTTCGGTTTTGGCTTTTAATTACCAAGATAAAAAAATCAACATTCTGGATACGCCAGGACACAAAGATTTTGCTGAAGATACGTACCGAACGTTAACGGCTGTTGACAGCGTTATCGTGGTCATTGACGTGGCAAAAGGTGTCGAGGAGCAAACAGAGAAATTAGTTGCCGTTTGCCGTATGCGAAACATTCCGATGATTGTTTTCATCAATAAATTAGATAGAGAAGGAAAAGATGCCTTCGATTTGATGGATGAAGTGGAGCAAAAATTAGGATTAAGAGTAACTCCGTTAAGTTTCCCGATTGGAATGGGTTATGACTTTCAAGGAATTTATAATCTTTGGGAGAAAAACATCAATCTTTTCAGTGGAGACAGCCGAAAAAATATTGAAGAAACTATCGCTTTTTCTGATGTTCAAAATCCAGAATTAGAGAAAATCATTGGTCAAAAACCAGCAGACAGACTTCGAGAGGAATTAGAACTGATTGACGAAGTATATCCTCCTTTTAATAGAGACGAATATTTGGCGGGTGACTTACAACCTGTTTTCTTTGGTTCGGCTTTGAATAATTTTGGAGTAAGAGAACTTTTAGATTGTTTCGTTCAGATTGCTCCTTCGCCAAGACCAAAAGAATCTGAAACCCGTTTGGTCGATCCTTACGAAGAAAAATTATCTGGATTTGTGTTCAAAATTCACGCAAATATGGACCCAAAACACAGGGACAGATTGGCTTTCGTGAAAATTGTTTCGGGAACTTTTGAAAGAAACAAACCTTACATGCACGTTCGCCAGAAGAAAAATTTAAAATTTTCTAGTCCGAATGCGTTTTTTGCTGAGAAAAAAGAAATCGTAGATATTTCTTATCCAGGCGACATCGTGGGTCTTCATGATACCGGAAATTTCAAGATTGGGGATACTTTAACCGAAGGAGAAATGATGAGTTTTAAAGGAATTCCGAGTTTTTCTCCAGAACATTTCCGTTATATCAATAATGCTGATCCGATGAAAGCCAAGCAGCTTGACAAAGGAATTGACCAATTGATGGATGAAGGTGTGGCACAGCTTTTTACTTTAGAAATGAATAATAGAAAAGTCATTGGAACTGTTGGCGCGCTTCAATATGAGGTAATTCAATACCGTTTAGAGCACGAATATGGCGCAAAATGTTCTTATGAGAATTTCCCGGTTCATAAAGCGTGCTGGGTAAAACCAGACGATGCTAAAAATGACGAGTTTAAGGAATTTAAAAGAATCAAGCAGAAATTTTTGGCTCACGATAAATATGGACAATTGGTTTTCTTGGCCGATTCTGACTTTACGATCCAAATGACTCAGAATAAATATCCAACAGTAAAATTATTCTTTACATCAGAATTTGAATAATATTTATTGAACATTTATAAATAAAAGAGCCGTATCAAATTAATGATACGGCTCTTTCGCAAAAATGAACGAAGTACTATTTTATAGTTTGAACTCTGGTTTTCATTTTGTAAAAAACATAGATCAAACCAATTGCTCCTAAAACCCAAATATAATCTTCAATTGGCGCTACTGGCGCATCAGTTGGATTTGTGTCTGCAGGATCGCCGAAATCACCTTGGGCAAATGTTACTGTGTTGCACAATAAAGCCACTGTAAGGAAAATACTCTTTGCTATATATTTTTTCATAGTTTAAAATTTTAGAACATTACTTTGATTGTCGCCACTTCGTCATTTTCTGATGTTACTTGAACTAACAACACTTGGTTTTGAGACACTAAACCTTGTGCTACAAAATTTGTGTTATTAATTCCAGATTGCTTTAATAATAAGCGACCTCTAATATCATAGAATGCGACTGATTTCATAGAACTGCCTTTTGTTTGGATATTTAACTGTGCATTTTGAACGTAAGTAACTATAGAGTTGCTAGAAAATGTACTTTCAGCTGTTCCAAGATTTGTTTGATAAATAACCTCAAAACGGCTGTTAAAAGTCCCAGTATCAGAGGTGAATGCGAATGGCGCCAATTTAATATTATTGATCGATCCGTTAGAATTATCTCTGATGTAAACATTTTGATCACCTGCAAAAACTCCGTCCATATCGGCAAGAGAGATATTGTAATTTCCTGGCGTTATAGCTTTAAACGATAACGGAACAATGTCTGCTTGATTGAACGGCAAAGCTCTACCTTGAATTGTATAATCTGCATCTGCCAATCTTGAAGATAAAGCGCTTCCCTCATTTCCAAAGGCAAGACCATCATAAAGATTGTCAACTTCTTGAGTTGCTCCAGACACGTATCCAACCAACATTTGATTAAAAGTTGTTCCTTCTGCATTAGTCAAATTCAACCAAAATCTGTGTCTTTCAGCATCAGTTGTCGATTGCACTTGCGAAGCCATTCTAAAGAATTGATTTCCATTACTTGCCTCACGCATTGCATTCGTAAAGTTTGCTGAACCTGCGGCAGTTGCTTTTACCAAGAACCCTTGCCCAACTTGAATTTTTCCATTTGGCGTTAAAGCTGGAACTCCAGATGTACCTAACGTTGCTGCAGTTTGACCTGTCGCATTCCAAAGTGCATAATTAGTTCCTGCTGGGAAAGTTCCCGTTGTGCTCATGGTTAACGTGTGTGCATAGAAATACAATGTTCCATTAATTCTTGCGCTATTCGCTGTCACGAAAGCAGCAGCATCAATTACTGACGGGTATGGATTTCCGACTAAGTTGAAGCCTGTTCCTGTTAATGCTAATGTAAATGACTTATCGCCGTTGTTTGGATTTCCAGCAAAAGAGCCCATCCATTTTGTTGGCGTTTCTGGATGATTGTTCGATGCACGAATTCCGTAACCTTTACCTACTACAAAATCTGTTGTTGCAGACAAGCCTGTTGTTACATAAGTGTTTGTTGGCGTGTTGTAAACGTAGAAACGGTTTGTCAACGTATTTGGCGAAAAGGCAAAAAGTTTTTGACCTGTTACTGGCGATGACCAAAGCGTGTGGTCTAAGCGAACCAATTGTGCTGATTCTCTTTTTACCGTCACGTTACCGACGTTCGTACCTGCTACAGTCTGTACTAAATTTGCATTGCTTTCCATCGTCATAGATGCTGTCGTTGCCACATTCAATAGACCATTCAACGTAACGTTGCTACCAGAAGTAAAAGTTACTTGTGACGTTCCAATCACATCCATTGCACAAGCTGTGAACCCAGCTCCGTTGTAATCTCCAGCCATAACTGCTCTGATACCTGTAACTGGCGTGCCATTTGACCAAGCTGTTCCATTCCATCTTGTTTCTGTACCACATGCTGGGACAGAAGCTTTAATTTTAAATGAGCCTGAAGCACCATCATAGCCCCAAACTCTAATATATAAAGTCTCACCTGGAGTGAGCGCCGTTAAATTTAAAAGAGAAAAAGATCCGTCTGTTGAATCATCATCATCACATTCAATTGACACAAGTGAACCGCAAACACCTCGATAAGCCTGGATAGCTGAATCGGCGAATGCTGCATCTGCATTGTTATTTGTTTCAATGTCTAAGCGAGACACATTTGGAGGAACCACAACGCTGTACCATACGTCTTTTCCATTCGTTGGAAAATTAAGTGCGCCGCATGAGGGCGTTTCATCAACTGATTTTGTTGCAGAAACATTTGATGTTGTTAATTGCGTACCGATTGCAAGCGCGATTGCTCCAGAACAATCATCATTTGTAAGCGCATTAACAGTTAATACACCGCTTACAAAAGTTGCTCCATCCCATATACCACCAACATTCGAAGAATTTATCCCTCCATATACGAAGGCACCTCCATTTAAAGAGAATCTAGCAGCATAATAGTAAGTTCCTGATGCTAAGCCAGCTCCAATTGTTGCCTTATAACCATCATTTGCTCCTGTAACTAATGCATCGTATGTCGCAGGCATCCATGTCGTCCAAGTATTTGGATTCGTGTTTGAGCCAATTGGGCTGATTCCGATAGCGCCCACAATTCCAGTAGCTTGCCCGGATAATCCTGGCTCAACATCTGTTAAACCAGCTTCAAATACTTGAGCATTTATAACCGTTCCAGTGCCTATTTGAATTGCGCTGTTTGCAGGAGAATGTAAGGATACAAAGTCCGGCAAATCTGCTGGGACATTTTCAACTGAGAAATCGTCAATTCCTAAATCGTATGAAGTAAATCCACCTGAGGTTTTACCTTCCACAATCACGTAAACATTAGTGCTTGAATTGAATGATGTGGGAATATTAATGAAATTCTGGTGCCAACCTGTTGCAGCAACTGTTGGCGCAATTGTAGTTTTTGAATAAAGTGACAATAATTGCGTTGCGCCAGTTAACGAAGGTACTGTATTCACATAAACAATATATTGATCATTAACGTCCGCACTGGCATGCCTATGCATAAACATATTAATTCTTGCCTGAGTCGTTACCGAAGTCAAATCAATTGGCATTGATATTAAAAGAGCGCTTGACGTTAAGTAGTTTTTTTCCATAAATCCAGATCCGCTGTAAGGTCCAGAAATATCGCCTGAACCACCAATAAATCCTGACCATGTATTTGTTATTGCAGATGCTGACCAACATGCAGGTAATCCTGTCGCGTTGAAACCCTCAATAGGAACAGGAAAAGCTGTCGAAGTACAAGGCGTTCTGAAAGTTGCGGACTGTGCCCAAGTGCTAAAATCGCTTGCGCCACAGTTAGAGCGAACGTACAATCTATAAGTTGTATTTGCTGACAATAACGATGATGACGCTGTCACAATACCTGCTGCAGTGGAACCACTATCGACAAGTCCCGTCGCGCCGCTTCCGCCCGCTCCAGTCGTACGTACTTCCCATTGATAACCTGTAGAAGGCGCGGTTGTCGGTGCGGTCCAAGACAGATTTGCAGATGTAGGCGTAGTAGCTGTTCCGCTTACTGCCGTTGCAGGAAAGCAAGATAATGGAGTTGTAAAAGTTGAAGATTGTGCCCAAGTACTGAAATCCCCAGCACCGCAGTTAGAGCGAACGTACAATCTATAAGTTGTATTTGCTGCCAATAACGATGATGACGCTGTCACAATACCCGCTACTGTCGATCCACTATCGGCTAAACCTATAGCTCCGCTTCCGCCAGCTCCTGATGAACGAACTTCCCATTGATAACCTGTAGACGGTACAGTTGTTGGTGCTGTCCAAGACAGATTTGCAGATGTAGGCGTTGTAGCTGTTCCGCTTACTGCCGTTGCAGGAAAGCAAGATAATGGAGTTGTAAAGGTTGAAGATTGTGCCCAGGTACTAAAATCGCCTGAACCACAGTCTGAACGAACATGTAAAGTATATGTTGTATTTGGTGTTAAAGTTGAGGCGGTTGCAGTAATCGTTCCAGCCGCCGTTGTTCCACTACTCGCTAGTCCTGTAGTGCCACTTCCTGCTGCTCCAGAAGAGCGTACCTCCCACTGGTATCCAGTTGCTGGAGCAGTCGCTGGAGCAGTCCATGAAAGATTCGCTGATGTTGGAGTAGGCGTTGTTCCTATTAGCGCTAAAGGCGTAAAGCAGGTTGGCGCAGCACCTTGGGCTACGCTAATGTTATCATAAAAGAAATATAAATCTGTGGTTGAACCAATTGCTTTGGTTAAAAATCTGACATACAAATTTCCAAGTCCTGGTGAAAATGTTGTAGAAACATTTATACATCCCGTAGATGGTGTATGGTTAGAACTGTTTATCGTATGAAAAGTTGTCCAAGGCCCAGAGGTTGAATTAGCCCACTGCGCTTTAATGTCAATAAGATTACCCGTAGCTGCTGCTCCCCCCTCAAATTGGATGGCTTTGTAACTGAATCCAAATGTCACAATACCTTGATTAGAAGTTCCTAATGAAGGCGATGTTAGTGTGCTTGTACCATCGTAATAAATATTGGCTCTAATGTATGCACTTCCCGTACATGCTCCAGTAGTATTCCTAGAGAACAATCCTGTTCCCACATTGGTGCTAGTCCAAGATCCCAACCCTGTTGGCTCCCAACCGTAAGTATAAGATGCTTGAGCAACAGCATTCATTGAAGATAATAAAACCACAAATAAAAATAAAATTGTGGTAGAAAACCTGTAACCTGTTAACAATGACCTATTCTTTTCTTTTTTTAACAATAGTCCCTTAAATAAACTACCATCGTCTCGATTTTTGTAATAATTTCTCATAAAATTGATTTTAATATCAACAACCAATTTAAACGATTTAACATATAATTAATTAAATTTTGATACTATTTCGATTAAATACATATTTATACGGCAAATGGTGTAAAATATCAGGAACTTTACTAACAATAATCCACTATCCACATTAAATAATTATAACATTCAACAGCCTATATAACAAAAAAAGCCGCATTGTTAACAATACGGCCTTTTTGATAATAAGAATTAAATATAATCAGCTATGCTAATTTCTTGTGATTATTTATTTTATAAAAAACAAATATAAATGCGATGAGGACAACTACCCAGATGTAGTCTCCAATTGGAGCGACTGGCGCATCAAGTGGATCTGTATCTGCAGGATCTCCAAAATCGCCTTGGGCAAAAGATACCGAGCTCATTAATAATGCTAATATCACTAAACTGTTTCTTGTTATAGACTTTTTCATATTTTTAGTAAATTACTTTGATTGTTGCTGATGTACCTTCTGTTGAAGTAACTTGCAATAATAATACTCTATTTTGAACTTGCAAATCTGATAATTGCACGGACGATGCATTAATTCCTGATTTTGAATAAACCAATCTTCCTTGAACGTCATATGCATTTACTGAAGCGATTTCAAAGTTTTTAGATTCAACGTTCAACACGTTGGCACTTTTAAATGCAACGATAGAATTTGATGTAAAATCAGACTCTGGCGTTGATAAAATTGTTTGGTAAACAACTTCAAATCTGTTATTAAAAGTTCCTACTGCCGTAGTAAACGTGTATGATCCAGATTTTAAATCATTCAACGTATTTGTCATTTTATCTTTTAAGAAGATAGCTTGGTCACCGGCAAATAATCCGTCAGCGCTTGACAATGAGATTGTATAGTTTCCAGCCGTTGTTGCTGTAAATGATACTGGCACAACGTCAGAAGACTGAAATGGCAATGATCTTGCTTGGATAACATAGTCTGCGTCATCAATTTTTGTTGAAAGAAAACTTCCTGTGTTACCAAAAGATAATCCGTCAAATCCTCTATCAAAACCTTCAGTAGCGCCAGCCACATATCCAATCAAGATTTGATTAAACGCCGTCCCTTCTGGATTAGTTAAATTCAACCACAGTCTGTGCTTTTCAATTTCTGAAGACGTTGTAAATTGACTTGCTGTTCTAAAAAATTGATTATTTGTATCTGCCGTTCTCATTGAATTTGTAAAAGTCACATCGCCTGCGCTTGTTGCTTTTACGATAAAACCTTGCCCAACTTGAATCGTTCCGTTTGGAATAACTGATGATCCTGTTGCTAAAGTATGTCCTGTTGAGTTCCAAGTAGAATAATTTGATCCCGCCGGAAAAGTTCCATCTGCATTCATCGCTAAGCTGTGTGCGTAGAAATATAATGTACCGTTAAGTGTAGCATTGTCTGCAAAGAAAGCGGTTGCGCTAATTGGCGACGGGTATGGATTTCCAACCAAGTTGAATCCTGTTCCTGCCGTTGATGCTGCGAATGTAACAGTTCCATTATTAGGAATTCCTTTGAAACTTCCCAACCATTGTGCTGCTGTTGTTGGATGATTGTTAGGAGCACGAACCCCAAAACCTTTTCCAGGAACGAATGTTGAAGCCGTAGAAAGACCTGTTGTTACATAAGTGTCTGTTGCAGTATTATACACATAAAAACGATTTGTCAATGTGTTTGGGGAGAAAGCATATAAGTTTTGTGCCGCTACCGGAGAAGACCAAAGCGTATGATCTAACCGAACAATTGGCGCAGAATTTCTCTCTACGGTAATCGCTCCAGTATTTGCGACCGTCGTATTTTGAATAAGATTTCCGCCACTTTTAATTACAAGGTTACTGTCAGCTTGCGTGTTATTCACGATACCGTCAACAGTAACTGTTGTTCCAGAAGCAATTGTAAAAACACCTGAATTAATCTTTAGTGATTTTGCCGTAAAGGTTCCCTGAGCCGTTGAAGCTGTTGAGTAATCTCCTGCAATAATTGCGTCTAAAGAAGCTGTTGGAGTACCGTTTGACCAGTTCCCAGCTTCCCATGTTGTGGAGGTCACAGGTGCTTTAGTGATAATAAAATCATCAATAGTACCGTTAGAAGTTCCTTTAGTAAAGGAAATTCTAACAAATCTTGTTGTATTTGTTAATTGATAAGGTCCTTTTGTTGAACACGTTGTTCCTATCTGAGACGCCCCTGTAAGACTAGCCACTGTTGAGTAAGAATTGGCTACACCTGTAGATGATTCTTGAATCAAAAGAACAGATGTGGAGTTTGAATTGTTTGATTTAAAATCAAACGATAATTTATCTGGAGCGCTATCAATACTAACTACATAATTGTCACCAGAAGTATCGAATTTTCCTCCGTTATTTCCGCTACAAGCGAAATTAGTAGTATAAGAACCACCAGCATTGTCGATCCATCCTGTAGGAGTTGAGTTCCAAATCGTTCTCTGCACTGGAAGTACAGCTTGAGCCCAAGCTCCATTAAAAAATAAACCAAACGTTAAAATCATCAACGTCCGTAAAAAAGTAAAGTGTAATGTGTTTTTCATATTTAAGCTTTAAAAATTCTTCACAAATATACATATTTATGTTGTGATATATTTAACCTTTGTATTATCAATACGTTAACAACTGCCAGTTTCAAGCTTAAAAATTTGAAATTTTTTCTATCAAGATCAGCGATAACTGAGCCACCACCCTCGATACCAGGAAAATTATTTCATAAAAAAACCTCCCAGAGGAGGTTTTTAAAAATTATATTTAGGCAAATTATTGATTTTTAAGCAACTTCACTGTTTTAGAATTTGCACCTGACGAAACTTCTAACAGGTAAGAACCAGCTGGGAGATTTGACATATCAAGTTGCGTTTCTGTAGCCTTTACTTTTTTAACCATCAACTGTTGCCCTACCATGTTGTACAATTTCAATCCTGTGATTTCTTGATTGTAAGAAACGGTAAGAACATTATTTACAGGATTTGGATAGTATTTCAACTTGTTCATGTTAAATGAAGGTGATGATAATGCGAAGTCAATAGTCACTGCAAGTGGTAAGCTTGTACATTCGTTTGATACGGTTGCATAATAAGTTGCACCGTCAACAACTGCAAAGTTAGATGCCAATGCGTTTGTTCCTGCAACTGCATCCGCTTGTGTAGGATACCACGTCACCCCTGTAGCTGGAGTTACAACTATGTCAGCAATGGTAGTCGCAGCTTGAGTAGCTGCACCTGTTGGAGCATCTGGCAATTCATTTACTGTAATCACCGCATTATCTGATGAAGTACAAGTTCCAATGGCTGCTGTTGCAGTATATGTTGTAGTTTCAGAAGGTTTAGCATACACCATTGTCGCTGGAGTACCGGCAACGTACGCTACTGTTGCATTCACATCTGTAAATAAATTAGTTACAGGAGTCCATGTAATAGCTGGAGTAGATTCCACTGAGAACTTCGCATTTGGTCTATTAGAGCTTGAACCAGTATTTGTCCAAGTAGTTAAAGCGTCAAAGCTAGCTGCTCCTGCTGGAGTCACACTATCTTTTGCACCATGGAAACAACTTGCGAATGATGTTGCTGTATATCTAACTGTTGCCCCTGCTCCATTACCGCCGTTACCAGCATTATGAACCGTTTCAATAACAATGTTACTTGTCCCGTCCCAAGTGAATGGAGCTGTAAAAGTAAACGTTACAAAACCTGTTGCCGATGGCGTAAAGGTGGTATTATAAACTGTTGTTAACGAAGTCGACGGAACAAGGGCAGTTAATGTAGCCACGGTTGTATTTCCAATTCGTATTCTGAAATCATTACAAGTTTGATTGGCAACAAATGCCGCAATATCGAAAGAAACCGATTTTATTTCTGAACCAGATACTAATCCTTGTGCTGTCAATTCAGCTTGCGTGTATAACATTTGATTTTTTACACCACCATACCATGCACTAAATGGATTAGGATATGTAGTTGTTGTAGATGCCGTAGTCGCTGCTCCAAATTGAACATTCATATCTACCGGAGCAGTTGAAGCTGCGATAGCTACTGATTGTCCTTCACAAACTGTCACTGTGTCAGGAGTTGCAACAACTGCTGCTGGAGCCGAATTTACTGCTACCGTTACAGTTGCCGTAGATGTACATCCTGTTGCAGGGTTTGTTGCAGTTACAGTATAAGTGGTAGTTGTCATAGGCGATACAGTAATTATAGCCGTAGTACTTCCTTCACTCCATAAATACGTCATTGCAGTATTTGCACTTGATGCCGTAATTGATGTACTTCCACCAGCACAGAATGATGGTGTTGCTGCCACTGCAGTTACTGCAGCTGGCGCACTTACAGTAATTGTTGCATTTGGATTTGTTGCTGTATTCCAGAAACCATTATTTGTAGCTCCGTATTTAGCTGGACCTCCGTTTAAAACAAACCTACTTGCAAAATAGTAAGTTCCAGCTGCTAATGGTGTGAATGTAGCTTTGAACTCATCTGTATTGTCTACGTCAGCATTAAATGTAGCTACTTTCCACGCAGATTCTGGCCATGTTGCCGGATCTGTATTTGTCGTAGAATACCCTACATGTGCAACTAAACCAGCAGCCTGACCAGCAGCTTCAGTAAGTCCTGTTTCTAAAGCTCTAGCTGTTACGTCAAAAGATTGACATGTTTCTAAACTTGTAACAGTTGCTGCATTTACAATAAATGACTGTAAGTTAGCATTGTCAACAACGTCTGTTGGATTTAATTCCCAGACAACATCATCAATTAATACGCTTAACATAGCTGTACCAGTTCTAAATGCTAAAACTTGATTAGCACCTGGCGCAGTCGTTGGTTCTAAGATTTTTTGCACATAAGATGTTGTCGCTGCAGTATACGTTTCAAGAACAACAAACGTTGTAGCATCAGAAGGATTTGTTAAGTAACCTACTTCTACCGTTTCACCTGGTGAAAAGTTACCCCTTAGTTTAAATCTTAAACGATGTGTATTTGCTCCTGCATTAGAAACTGGTTGCATTTTCACAACAGCTCTTGAAGTTGCAGATGAAGAGTACATGTAAAGAGTGTTTGGTGTTGAAGCTGCATCAGTGTTTTGAGTATTTGCAGTTCCATTTGTTCCGACTTTACCCCAACAAGCTGGAAAACCAGGAGTAGTCACAGCGTTGAAATTTTCTGAAAAAGCAGTTACTGCGTCACATTGCGTTGTGAAAGTTGCAGCGGCACTCCAGTTACTATACAATCCAGAACCACAATCAGAACGCACATAAATTGTATAAGTTGTATTTGCTGCAAGAGTAGTTAACGGTACCGTAACTGCTGTTACAGAACCACTTGTTGCTAATCCTGTAGCACCGCTTCCGGCTGCTCCAGAAGTTCTTACTTCATATTGATATCCACTACTAGGAGTTGAAGAGGAAGCTGTCCATCCAATTGTAGCCGAATTATTCGTAATAAGCGTAGCTACTATAGCAGTTGGAGGAAGACATGATGGCGCTACCCCTACCGTAAATTTGTAATCTTCTGTTTCAGCTCTTGTTCCACCATTAGTACATGGGTCAGGGTTGCTGCTACTAAAATCCGTTTTTACGCGCATCCTGTAGCTACCCATAGTCATTCCTGCTGGAACTGTAATACTTCCTGTATATGTACCTGCGGCCAGATAAGCCGCTGAATTATAAAGTCTTTCAGATGTTTCAAATACTAGGTTATTGTTCCAATCAACCCAGATAGCGATACCAGCGGTACCACCTACCATGCTCAATGAGTAATTTACGATGCCTTCTGCATAAGAAGTTACCTCCATTGTACTATAATTATCTTTGTAGCCGGTTGTGGAAAAGCCTGACGCGAAGTTTGATATATTTATTGAACCCAATGTGGTAGAGAAATTGTTGATGTAAGTACCCGTTCCAGTAGCAACTGGAGGCGTACAATAACCAGTAAAGAAAGCAGAAGCCCCACTCCACGAACTAAAAGTACCTGCATCACAGGCTGAGCGTACGTAAACTGAGTATGATGTATTTGCGGTTAAACCTGTGATATTCTGTGTTACGACACCTGCGGCAGTCGAACCACTTTGCAGTAATCCAGTAGCACCGCTTCCAGCTGCTCCCGAAGTTCTAATTTCATATTGATAGCCAGTACTTGGAACTGGCGATGGCGCAGTCCAAGAGATTGTTGCCGAATTTGAAGTCAAATTAGATGCGACAATAGCGGAAGGTACTATACATGTTGGCGCGGTCCAAGTGTATGTTAGACCACTTGTAAAACCAATTGCTCCGTTGAACGTACATATAGATGTATCCAATATGCCCGTGCTTCCATTTACAGGAGTGTTCCATGAGCCTGTTGCGGGAACAGTCAGAAAGTTATATACTCCAACACCGCTTTTAATACCAACTTGTGGTTGGTAGTCTGCAGATACTGCAAATGGAGGCGTACCATCGTACACAAATTTGATAGTTCCATTTGATGTATTCATTCGAACTTGAAAGTTAAAAGATTCTGTTTTACCGTATCTTTTAAAATTTTTCCATTGAACAACAATTTCATTAGCCACTGTTTCAAAACGGATTTCGGAAACCCCAGTATTGTCATCCAAGTCTGCTGAAAATGGCGCTAGGAAGATATTTCCGCCAGTATTTGTTGACAATACCGTATACGAATATTCAGAAGGAGCCGTAGTACCAAGCGAAAGTTGTCCGTTTGAGGTAACTCTCATAGAAGTATATGCCACTCCTGAAAATGTGAAAGAAGGAATTGTCTGTGTCGTCGATGCGTAACTGTCTAAATTCGGAGTTCCATTCGTTGAAGAGATAATCACAGTTCCATCAGTAATTGGAACATAAGTTCCATTACTTTGCGAAAACGCATATGAATTTGCCTGAGCATTTGCATTCGTAATTACCATCATAAAAATGGTTAAGACAAAGCAGGTAACCTGCCAAGTTTTTCGAAAAAAAATCGGGCCATCAGCCAAATTTTCTTCTGGCATAGATTTGCTATAGCCAAAGTTTTTGTAGTTTTTAATCATAGTAAAAAATTTAGTTAATTGAAGTTGGAAAATTATAACAAAAAAGCAATCTTATATTATATTTAGAAAAAAAGTTATTAACCAATACTTTATCGGCTAACATTTTAGCATTATCATTAAAAGAAGACGCTGTTTCTTGATAATCATGTAGCCGACCTATTTAATCTTTAAAAATAACAATTGTGTGATACTTAATACAAGATTTACAATAAAGTCGATAAGATCACTGATAAAGCCGATAAGCACCAAAGTAAGGCGTCATTTTTTTTCAAATTAAATGGCGTTTCAAGTTAAAACAAAAAACCTCTTGATTTCTCAAGAGGTCTTAGTTTAAGCTTGACCAGCCGTTCCAAAATTTAAGGGAATCGATGGTTGTTCGGTATCTTTGATTTCGCCATGGGCGCTTTCAAATCTGTGGATATTTTCTCCTAATGCTTTTAATAATCTTTTAGCATGTTGTGGTGTCAAAACAATTCTGGATTTCACCTTTGCCTTTGGAATTCCCGGCATGATGCTTACGAAATCCAATACAAATTCCGACGCTGAATGATTTATGATTGCCAAGT
>Ga0265780_10000701_pt1 | contig 50664 bp, 39 predicted proteins | sample P1T30metagenome_FD_192432 | JGI IMG/M metagenome (GOLD analysis project Ga0265780, IMG submission 192432) | Plant litter microbial communities from East Loma Ridge, Irvine, California - P1 T30 | ecosystem: Environmental > Terrestrial > Plant litter > Unclassified | place: USA: California... | reverse complement strand
CTTCGGGTGTGATGGATAACTGTATCTTCCGCTCAACCGAAGCCAGTGCCGTTTTCAGTTCGCTCAATCTGTCTTCTTTAGCCCAAGTACCGTTTATCACTTCCTGAAGAACAGGCAGATCTTTCTGTATTTCTGCAATTTTCTTTTTCTCCTGGTCGATATAGCTTGGCAATTTTTCCAATGCGTTGAGGAAATTCATTGCAGCCAGCTTTTCATCTTTGGCGATGATACCGTTGTTGTAGGTGTATTTAATATTTCCCTCGCCCTGTACCAAAAATCGGTTCACCCGAAAATCCAAACCATCTTTCTCAGGCATTTCCGTTTTTACCAAAAGTTGAAAACCGTAAAGGCTTCCGATTTCTTCAATATCACCTCCTGTGCGAGACTTGTCAGCAATTTGGTTGAGCAATGCACCGATTTGTTTGATGTCCGCATGGGGCGGTAGGCCGTCCAATTGAAGAAGATTTGCGATTGTGCCGTCCGAACTTTTTTGGATGCGCCCTTGCAGATTATCCCAATCAAGGCTCATGCGGTCAAAGCGGGATCGGGCTTTACCAAGTTCAGCCGAATAGTCTTCCCATTTGTACTTCGCACTATGCTTCGAACGGTTAAACGCCTGTTTTTCGCTTTCCAGTCCGGCAATCTGTTTTTCTAGCTTGGCCTTGTCCAATAGGTCGGTATTTCCAGATAAGATGGCCACATATTCCGAAAAATTCATTCCCGATTTTTCGTCCATGCTTCCTTCGTCAATGGTTCGTTTGCCAAGGTTATTGTTTTTTAATTGGTCGATGAAAAGCTGCTTGTTGTAGAGCAGGTTGAACTTGTAGCTGTCTAATGATTTTTCTACGGCATAGATAATGACGTCTACCTTGTTATCTGCAAAGAACTTGGCAATCTCATTGCCTTTCCGGACTGCACGACCATCCCTTTGGGCAAGGTCGCTTGGCCGCCACGGCGTATCCAGATGATGAACAGCAACAGCTCTTTTCTGCGCGTTGACACCTGTTCCGAGCATACCTGTAGAACCGAACAGCACCCGAATCTTCCCTTCGTTCATTCCGTTGATCAGTTCTTTACGCTGCTTGTCGGTTTTGGCTTCCTGTATAAAGCGGACTTCGTGAGCAGGCATGCCGTGGTCTTCCAAAAGTTTGCGCTTGATTTCAGAATAAACATTCCATTCGTTGGGCTTGTATGTTCCCAAATCGGAGAAAACAAACTGCGTTCCTCTCTGCGCATGGTATTGGCTGTAATATTTAGCAATAGCTGCGGCACAATGCGAAGCCTTGCTATCGGGATGGTCTTCGTATTTCCCACTTACCATTCGCATATCCAGCGACATTTTGCGGGCGTAATCCGTTGCAATGAGCATTTTTGCTTTTTCTTCGCTTTGCGACAAAGGAGGTCTTCCGAGCAGCTCGGCATTTCCTGTTTTTGCAAAATCCATCAAATTTTGGATAAATGCAGACTGGTCTGGAGTAGGCGGTATAGCATACAAAACCTCATTCTTGTTCGGTCGGTCAATGCCTATATCTTTTGCTGTTCTGTAATCTGTAACTTCCGAATAGAATTGGGCCAGTTCCGGCACTTTGATGAAGTAGCGGAAACGTTCTTTTGCCACAATGTTATTGGCAACCGAAAATTCATAATCGGTCGTTTTCCTTGCATAGATGGCCGCCCAGGCATCAAAAGAATGAATGCCCTGTTTTTCCATTGCCCTTGGCCGAAGGTATTTGAACAAGAGATACAGTTCTGTCAGGGAATTGCTGATGGTTGTTCCCGAAAGAAAAGTGGCTCCCATATCGGCATTGGTGCGTTCCTGAATGGTACGGATGGCAAAAAGCAGGTTCATTGCTTTTAGGCTTCCGTCCACGTTGCCCAATCCCGCAACCCTTGAATGTCTTGTATTGAACATCAGGTTTTTAAATTGGTGGCTTTCGTCCACAAACAGATGGTCGATTCCCATCATCTTGAAATCAACCACATCATCCTTGCGGTTATCAATATTGTACTGCAGGGTTTTTAATTTTACTTCAAGGTTTTCTTTTCGCTTGATTACTCCGGCAAGCATCCCCCTGGTCACTTCTTTGCCTTGCGATTGCAGTGCATCGAGGTTACGCTCTACGCTATCTAATTCGATTTGGAGAATTTCCTTTTGCATTTCGGGCGACTGCGGTATCATCCCGAACTGGTCGTGGGTGAGGATGACGCAATCCCAATCGTTGTTTTTGATATCGCCGAACAGCCGCACGCGTTTTTTGGGCGTAAAATCTTCCTTGCCTGGAAACAGGATTTTGGCGTGAGGATAAGCAGTATGGTAGGCTTCGGCAATTTCATGAACATTGCTTTTCAGCCCGATAATCATTGGTTTGTGGGCCAATCCCAAACGCTTCATTTCCTGCGCTGCGGTACACATTACCAATGTTTTTCCTGCACCAACTTCGTGGTCGCAGATGGCACCGTTGTTCAGCTTTACCATCCAAACGGTGTCTTTTTGGCTCGGATACAGGTCTCCAATGCCCAACGCTTTTCGGTCTAATCCCGGAAAGTCCTGATGGCTTCCGTCATAGTTCGGCCGGACGAAGCAGTTAAAGGTGTCGTTATATTGGTCGGTCAGCCTGTTTTTAAACGAATCATTTTGTGCGTGAAGCCATTCAGAAAAAGCAGTGCGGATTTCATCAATCTTGGTATTCGCCATCTGTATGGCTTCCATATCCCGAACCTTGATTTCCTGGTCGCCAACCCTAATTTTTTTGGTGATATCCGGCGTGGTATTGACAAGAGCGTGTTTCAGCAATGCAATTCCATCAAACGTTCTGCTTTCAGCTTTGACAGCATATTTCTCCCATATATGCAAATTCTTACGGTCGCACTTCACTGAAAAGTCATCGGAGCTTTCAGAGTAATGGACGAGTACGTCCGTATCAAAAAGATGTGAAGCAAAGCGGGCATAAAGGCCAGTGGGTATCCAGCGTTCTCCCAAATTAAAATCGAGTTCCTCAAACGCAATTCTTCTTGGTCGGGCTTCTTCCAAAACGGCAAGGCTTGCTTGGGCTTCGCTATCTTCGGGATTGCGTTCGAGGTAACCCTTTACCTCCTGGGCTTTTTCCACTACGTTTCCTGCAATCCAGCGTTCGGCTATTTCATATTCCTTTTGCAGGGGATTGTAATAAATGCGACCGTGCAAGGCTTCTTTGAATGCATCATCCGAAATACCGCTGATTTTATACATATAGTCCAAATCCACGCTTCCGTATTTGTTCAGCGAAGCCGCTAACGCTTCTTCGGGATTGTCCGTTGCTATGGGTGTGGTAGAAAAACTAACAGGTCGGCTGAATATATCGGCTTTGTGTACAACGCCGCCAACGACACGCTCCAGATAAGGGATTTCCTTGCCGGAACTATCTGTTTTAATGAGCTTGATGTTATCGGCACTATTGAGAATTCCGTACCTTTTGACAAAGGCATCATAACGAAGGTTAAGATTTTTTCTTTCTTCTTTTTGTTCCGTCTGAAACGTTGCCTCCTTATTGTAAAGATGTTGGTAAGCATCACGTAACCCGATATAAGCTTTAGCTCTTTCTTTCTGTAAGGACGGCAACTGCAGGGGGTGGAAAATGGCCACGCCGTTTGATATATGTAGATCTTGCAGATGACCCACCCAGCCCTTATCCGCGACAAGGCAATCGTTTCGGTGGTAGGATTGAAGTGCGCCGCTAAATAGTGCAGGCTCAGGAATAGTTTCGGGAACTGCTGGCCGAGCAACTTGGTCATTTCCGTCTAGACTTGAAAACAGGTCACCGGTAACTTCCTGATTTTTGCTGTGGGTTGATGGAAATGCAATCTCAGCTCTATTGGGGACAGAAGGTGCATAGGAATGTTGCACACTGCTGAAAAGGTTGGTTTGGCGACCTTTTGCCTGGCTGCTTTTTTTTATGTTTTGTCTTTTAACTTTGGACTTTACTTTGGGCTCCGCAGGTACCATTAAAGGTTCATCCACATTTCCAAAAAGGTCAAAAATGCTTAACTGCGTTAATTTCTGCGGGCTTTCCCCATTGGTTACAGAAGCTGGTACAGATAGCGGTTTTTGCTGACTGCTCACAGGTATGACAACTGCAGGTAGCGCCGCTGTTTGAGTCGGAATTTTTGCTGTAGGTGCTGCGTTACTTTTGCCTTTATACAAACCGAAATTCAGATGCATTCCAAAATCTTCGGAAAGCATTTGTTTGAGGTCTTTGGCGATTCCATCAACGCCATCGTTATGGGTATATACAAGTGCAGGCTGTCCGTAAGGGTCGGTATCTAATTTGCGGTCCGTATGCACAATCCTTGTGCTGTCCTGAAATAGCGCATTGCCCGGCGTATTAGATTCCGTCGGCATGCTCTGGCAAAATAGATCTTCCCTTTGGGTCAGACTTTGTTTTGCTTTGTTCTTTTGCACGATAATCAAATCACTTCCAACTGCTGTTCCGGCGTATTCCGTAAACAGGTTATTGGGCAGGCGAACCACCGAAATCAAATTATTATCCTGCATGAGCGACCTGCGTATAGGCTCATTGTTTGGGCTGTTGAGGATGCCCTGTGAAGTAATGTAGGCCAGCAGACCACCCTCACGCAGCATATCAGCACCTTTTAGAAAAAAGTAATTGTGGATGGTCCGGGCAGCCTGTACTTTTGCACTGTCCGCGCTTCGGGAATACGAAAGATCGAAAACGGCAGTGTCGCCAAAAGGAATGTTACTGGCTACAACATCGTAGCTGTTTTGTTCCTTTTCGGAAATTTCTTCAAAACCGCCGATACGGATATCGCTTTGGGGATAAAGCTGTTTTAAAATCTTGCCTGTCAGCAGATCCTTTTCATAAGCAGTGACATTTGATTTCTGGTTTTCCGAAAAAGATTGTATGAAGGAGCCGATACCTGCGGCCGGCTCAAGCAATTTATCAATGTTTATGCCGCTTTCACGCAGGGCTGATGCAATAGCATTGACGACCGGTGGGGGCGTATAAAAAGCCGTCAGTACGGAACTTTTCATACTGTCCACGTACCTGCGGTAGTGCTTTTCGTCTTCTGAATTTTCCTTTAGTAATTGGTGGAGTTCCTGCGTAAGTGGAAAAAGTTCGTGTTCTGTTTTTCTCCAATTGTTGATGTCTATTTCTTTTGCTATAGGGTTCAGCACAAATTTAAGACCGCCAAAGCCGCTGTATTGCATCATCAGCAGTCTTTCGCTTTCGCCGGCTCGCCGTCTCTCCTTTTCCAGTTGGAAGGCAATTCGCAGGGCATCAATGTTCTGTTGGAGGTGCTGCCTTTTACTGAAGCCCATTTTCCGCTATCCATAGTGCGACGGTTCCCGTCAGTTCGGTATAGAGCAGGTCAAACTCATCACCGTAGGCGAAGTCATCGGTCAGCTGATAGCCGATGAAGAGAGGCTCGCAGACAGGTAACATCCTAAGGGCGAACGGCCTCAGTTCCTCATCTGCCATCAGGGTATCAAACTCATGGCATACCACCTGAAATACAGTGTCGAATTTGGAGAAATGCAGTCCCTCGAAAAGGATATATTCCGCAATGTAGTCGCATTGCTGGGGGCTGTTCCCGGAGCGGCACGCACATTCGTAGGCTTCAGCTGCCCAGCTGGAGCGTTCCTTGATAAATTTTTGGTCGTGGGCTTGTTCGGGGAAGCTTGTCTTTAATAGTTCCTGGAGTCGCAACCTAAAATAAGACAGTTCTTTTTGCTGTGTATTATCCATGCTATAATTTTTTTAATTTCAAATGGAACCCTAAAATTATCGCAGTAGCATAGGACTTTGCGGAAAGAGGAAGGGGTTGGCTCTGTAGAGGGGAATTTGGCGCAATAAACTGACCAATAGTTATAAAAAATTGATCCAAATCCAGAACACCTTCAAGATTGTAAAAACTGGACCATGATTGTACTCATGAATGCTAGCTACCTTTGTCATGTAATTACATCAAATACTATCAATAATAATTAAAATCATCTTATGAACAAATCAGTTTTTTATCACGCAGGCTGTCCAGTTTGCATCAGTGCAGAACATGACGTTATCGATCTAATCGGCAGGGACAAAGTAGAGATCGTCCATTTGGGCGATGACAAGTCTCGAATTGACGAAGCAGTCGAAGCAGGTGTTAAATCGGTACCAGCTCTAGTTACTCCTAAAGGCAATGTATTACACATCAATTTTGGCGCATCGATGGCGGAAGTTATCGGCTAATCATTACGGATTACCCAGCTGGGACGGACTCAGCTGGGTTTTTTTTAAATTTTTAAATTCAATAAAGAAAATGAAAAAATCAATGCTAATATTAGCAGCGCTCGTTTCGATAACGGTTGCACAAGCACAAACGCAAAAACCGTCGGGATATACCTATGGCACAAAAGCAGTCGCAAAATCTCCCTTCACGTTAGAAGAGCTAAAATTATTACAAGAATCAATGCTTTTTACAGATGAGGATGTAAAGTATTTAAAAATGAGTAAAGACATATTAAAAGATCAAACTGATGCAATACTTGATGTATGGTACGGGTTTGTAGGTAACACTCCACAGTTAGTGTACTTTTTCGGTAATAGAACGACAGGAATACCTGAAGGAGACTACCTGGCAAAAGTCAGAGGTCGTTTTGAGGCGTGGATCGTGAATACTGCGGATGCTAATTACAATCAAGATTGGTTAGACTATCAATATGAAATCGGTCTGCGCCACTATACTACCAAAAAGAACAAGACAGATAAAGCGAAATCGGTTCCTGTCATCAATTATAGATATATTCCAGCATTAACCATACCTGTTACGACTACATTAAAGCCTTTCCTTGCAACAGGGGGAGCTAGCGCAGAGGATGTTGAAAAAATGCACAGCGCTTGGGTAAAGTCAGTATTGATGCAATCTATACTTTGGGGACAACCGTATATGAAAAAAGGAGAATTTTAATAACAATGATATGAAAGTAGCCGTATGGGATACGTATGTAACCCGCAAGGATGGTAAAGTTATGCATTTTGATATTCTTGTCGATGAAGATCAAAAAGATGAAAAAGTAATTTTTGAATATGGAAGAAAGTATTTAAAAAACGTGATGCAAGAAGGTCAACCTTTGACGTCAAAGGAATGTAATTTTTGTCACATAGACATAGCACCAGAAAATGTTGAAAAAGAAATTATAAGTAGAGGTTATTCTATAATCGAAATGGAAAACTGTTATTAGCTTTCAACTAAAACATTATTTTTGTAAACTGAAGGTATAGCTGCCTTCGGTTTACTGCTATAAAATAGGGAGGGTATGTGCAACCTAGATTTTCAGAATGCAAGTCTTGATAAAAAAAAATTGTTAGCTTTGACCGTATCTCTCAAGCATTTGAGACAAGTTTAGCTGATAAGACAAGACATCACAACTATAGTTCAATCCAAACACAAATTCTTATTTTTATTAGTTATTCATCAGAGTATCAGGATGCCATTGATTGTTCCAAGATTCTCTAAATCAGCCGCTGCGCAATTCCATCGTTATTATTCTCGATGACCGTTATAATATTTTAAAATTTTAAATTTGACAACGGAACGAGCATTTTTTAGAACACCGTTGAAGAACTGCTGGCCTGATTCAACTCTGGGTTTTATAAATATCTGGATAGCGCAAGTAAACCGCTTTTAATTTGATTTTCGGTTAATGACGCGTACCCAAGTCTAAATCCCAATATGGGTTCACCAAAACTAAAACTTTGCGGCAGCATAATTTTTATACCTTGTTTGAGCAGTTTTTCAGCGACTTCATTAGTATTTATTTTATTGTTGGGCACAATCCAAAATGCTAAACCTCCATCAGGCTTACTATAAGTTGCTTTATCCTTTAAATAAAGATCACAGATACTTTCGAAATAATCTCGTTTTGCTTTGTAGACCAAGCTGGTCCGTTTTAAATGACGCTTAATGTCTCCATCATTAATTAGCTGCAGTACCGCCTCTTCCATAATATTATCACCTTGAACGTCAATCATTTTCCGATGTCGCCCAACTTTTCGAATAATTTCTGTACTGCTTACTAGATAGCCAATACGTAATGCCGGAGCTACAATTTTACTTAACGTACCGATGTATATATAATTTCTTGCCGTTTCAAAACTACTTATAGGTAAAATAGGTCTTTGGCCAAAATGAAATTCATTGTCATAATCATCTTCTATAATATAAAAACCAAACCGATTTGATAGATCGATTAATTGCAGTCGTCTCCTTAGACTCAGTGTTACAGTCGTAGGAAACTGGTGATGTGGCGTTACATATATCGCTTTGATAGCATTATTGTTTCTCAAATGCTCCTCAACCTCCTCAACTATTAGCCCATCTTTATCAACATTTACAGGAAGTAATTTGGCGCCAGTATTTTGAAAGGCGTCCCATGCAGGTTTGTATCCTGGATTTTCTATCATTACGCAATCCCCAGCAGAAAAAATAGCATGGGATGCTAAATACATTGCCATTTGACTACCTCGAGTTATACATATCTCGTTGATAGTTACGTTCATTCCTCTTTTAAAATTAAGCATCTGGACCATAGCTTTTCTAAATTCAATATCACCAAACTCATTGCTGTAGCCCATAATTTGCCAACGCGATTTTCTATTAAAAATTTGTCTGTATGCTCTAGCTAATTCATTCATTGGAGCGAGTCGACTATCTGGTAGTCCATCATCAAAATGCAAACTTGGTTTCGAAATTTCTAGTTCACTATGATTTGATACTTTATTATACTTCTGATTTGGCCTTTCAGGTAAAATTTCGGAAACGAAAGTACCTTTCCTTTCGACAGCAACAAGCCAACCCTCACCAAGTAATACATCTACTGCTTCAATCACCGTATTTCTATTCACACCCAACAGGCTGGCCAGTTGTCTGCTTCCGGGCAAAGCGTTACCGCTGATTAATTTTCCTGATTTTATCGCGTCAATTATAGCATCAGCAATTTGCAAGTAAATTGCTTTTTCTGACTTGCTATTTAACGCAATTTCCAATTTCCACGGTCGCAACATCTGGTCTAGCTATTAATGATAAAACTGTACTACTTAAACAGTCCAAATGTACAGTAATTTTGTAATGCAATAATGCACAATTTAAATTTTATCTAATGGAAACTAACGAAAAACAATTTACTTCAAAAGATTTTCATCAAACTTTTGCAAGACCAGCATTTGTGATGCCTGAGAAATTAATCCATAAAAATGTTGAACAGGCTGGCGAGCACAATCAATTTTCTGCTGAAAGGAAACATCCTGTATTCTTTGTCGACCTACCGAGTAAGAATTTGAGCATGACAGTTGGAGGCCTGCTCCCTGATCAACTGACTAATCGTCATAGACATACCTATGAAACAATGCTTTTTGTTATTGAAGGTCACGGTTACACAGAGATAGAAGGTACAAAGGTAGAATGGAAAGCAGGAGATGCCGTTTACATTCCGAGCTGGGCTTGGCACAGGCATAAAAATTTGAGCGATATTGAAAATGCGAAATATCTAGCTTGCGAAAATGCACCGCAGCTACAAAACTTAGGGGTAGCACTAAGAGAAGAAGAAGGTAGGGATATTTAAAAAAAAGCAAGATGAATCAAGTACCATTCAAAGGCATTATTGCCTACCCCATAACCCCGTTCGACGCGAATGAAAACGTAGACATTAATTTGTATAAGGAGCTTTTAGAAAAATTAATTAAAAACGGAGCGCATGGCGTTGCGCCATTAGGAAGTACTGGTGTTATGCCCTATTTGACCGATAGTGAAAAAGAAGCAATAACTGAAGCAACTGTCCAACAAACTTATGGTCGGGTGCCCGTTTTAGTAGGTGTATCAAACCTGACTACGGAAAGAACAATTTATCACGCAAAATTTGCTGAAAAAGCTGGAGCGACAGCTGTGATGATAATTCCCATGAGTTATTGGAAGCTCACTGATGATGAAATAGTAAAACATTATGATGCCGTAGCAAGTAAGATTTCTATCCCAATTATGGCCTACAACAACCCTGCAACTAGTGGTGTTGATATGGCACCAGCCTTACTTAAAAGATTGCTGGAAATTCCTAATGTTACTATGATTAAGGAGAGCACGGGAGATGTGCAAAGAATGCACTTTTTAAAGAAAGAGCTGGGGGAGGGCGTTGCTTTTTATAATGGTTCTAATCCACTGGCATTAGCTGCCTTTGCTGCTGGAGCAACTGGCTGGTGTACTGCCGCTCCTAATTTAATTCCTAAATTAAATATTGATTTGTACAATGCTATTCAAGATAATGATCTAATCGCTGCTCAAGAAATATTTTACAGGCAAGTACATCTTTTAAAATACATTGTAAGCAAAGGATTGCCGAAAGCTATAAAATCAGGACTTGAGATCCGAGGACAAGATGGCGGTTTTTTAAGAAGCCCGCTGCAACCGTTAAGCGAAAGTGAAGTGGCAGAATTAGAGAAAATATTGAATGGAATTTGAGCTCAATTAAGCACAATCTGATACCCTAAGAGGATCTCAATGCGCGGTAAGATTTGCATTTGACAGGAACTTGGACTAAGCAAATTATCCTGTAAACAGCTCGAATCATAGAAAGATGCATTAGCAGAAGTATAAAGTCCACCCGAATTTGTAAAAAGCATCATGGATACTTCTAATACTGGCGTTTAGAGCAGATAGACCTGACTAGGATTGAAAGCTGTTTTATCCTTCTCGCATTCCCGTTGTACTCTACTGGCGCTTATCAGCTCAGTTGTTCTTTTTGCTTTTTATAAGCAATGCAATTAATAGAAAATTCTAAATACTTAATTATGGAAAACCAATGGCTTGAATCCCTAATAACACAAACACCTCAAGAAGGGTTTGAGTTAGCAATAACACTTTCAAGAAAAGGTGTCCGGTATATGCAACCTGACCCCGAAGTTTTAAAGAGACTGCGACCGGAATATGCAAATGATCCGGAAAAATTAACTGCCGCATCTCACGTTATAGCAACAAACTTTCAAACAGTCGCTGCAGCAAATAATTATTGGAAATAATTTAGAAATAACTTGTCCCAAAATCGAGCATTAGTAGCCGTGCACAGACACACTTGGTGCTAAATAGCTTGGGTTAGGGGCAAGTTCAATTTAGCACGTTGGCGTCTCGCTTTAGGGCATGTGTATGCAGACTAATTTTAGGCAACTTTTTTAATTACATATTGTTCAGCAGGCCATTATTATAGCTACTTGCCGTTTCTACTATACATATGGTTGATATTTTCCAGTATTTAGAGTACCATAAAGAGTTTGTGATCTCGACATAAAAAAATTATAAACTCAAGTGACAGGTTAAGCCAAGTCAGTCCGAACAGGAAACTGTTCTTTCAAATAATGCTGTGCCGTTATTCTTCCATTTTATTAATTCTATCCCTCAGCTTTGCCAGCATCTTTTCCATCGCTGTATTTTCATATCCCGGTGCTAAATAATGCTGGTCAGGGCTACCTTCGTTCAATTCAGTTTCAATATCTTTTACTGGGAGGTTACGCCCTATAAACCGCTCGACTATAAGCACGATGTTTTTTTGGTTTCTTTTTGCATCTTCCACGGCCTCGATATTCTTATTCATATCAATTGTTGATTGCGCAGCGGCATAGTCCAGGCTATAGGAATGCAGCACTTTGTAAAATTCTTCCAAGTCTTTTTTCGTTGCCATAATATTAATTTCTTTGTAGTTCAAATATGGGACTGTTATTCCTCTTCAACTTTATACAGAAATGAAAAAAACGGGACGTTCATTATCAGATTTTCTGCTCGAAGTATAGTCAAATAGTCAGAGCCGATGTTTATGACCTCGAACTTTTCGGATTCTAGTGTGAAAGTTATGCTTGGGTATTCATAAACGGCAAATGTTTGTGGGTCGATATCTGTAATTTTCGATGTGTCGAATTTCAGCCTACTTTCGTGATTTGTGTCCAGCAGGTTATTAGCTGCAAGGACTTTTAAGAATTCTGCGGAATTAACATATCCATCAATTTCTAAGCTTTTGGCGATTTCCTCACGTTGTGAAACATATCGATTCCCATAAAAGCGAATTTTGAAATATGCCCTGAAACTATCCATAATAGTAAATGTTAGATTTCAAATATAAAGAAAAAAACCACACATCAAATGCATCGGTTTTGTAATTCTTGAATCATTTCATTCACATCACGCCATTGAAGGTAGGTCAATATGCCTTCCGGTATTTCTTCCATATAATCCGAGGAGGATACAAGATCATCGCGGCTTCTTTCGGCCGAATATCTGAATAGGCGGGCTTTCATTTCGTCGAAGATTACCATCGAATCAAGCGCAGGCGTGCCCCCAATATACGATCAAGCCTATCGTTTAAGCGAAGGCATCAAAAAATGTTGTATGATAGAAACCGGTTTAACTAGATTTAAGATAGACAACCCAGAATTTGCGGAATGTTAGACAACCGAGATGATTTTTTGATAGCTTTATCGAAACCTTCCGCAACGATGGATATTCGGAATATAAAATCTCTCACGCCAAAGAACTTCCAAAGGATGATATCCGGAAAACTGTCGGGCATGAGAGTACTGGCGCTTGGGACACGGAATTTGAAAGGATATTTTTGTTAACCTGTACTCACTTCATAAATCCCACGAAAATCCCGACACTGAAACAATTGTCGCTGAAGCGAAACAAATGCTTTATCACACAAAATTAAAAAGTTACGGTCTTTATGAATGCGAACATTTTATACGGTGCATATTACCCGGTGGTTGACCCAACCGATCCAGCATTCTATGAAAGACCGGGTTTGAATGAAAAATGATATAACCAACAGATAAAATCGTGCAATGATTTTCAGAATGCATTGCGTACCTTTAAGTTATAAATTCAAATGGCATGGATAATTATAAGGTACAAGTTAAAATTTTAAAAGATGATCTGCCCTTGTTCGCGGATAATTTTAACGCGAATGAAATATGGGAAGGGGTTATAAAAGCTATTGAAGATGGTAAGGCAGCAATCACGCTAATCGAATTAGATTCCGAATTTGAAAGCTTTTCGATCCCAGAGGATGTTGTGAATGTGCAGGAAGATTGGGACACTGATTTCGGTGGCGACCTTTATTTGGAACGTGACTTTTTGCTTGATGATGAACAGGCAGGCAACAAGGATTTTATTATGCAAAAATTTTTAGCGCTTTTAAGAATATCAAACCTGTTGATTTACTCTTATTTTCACAACGGTGATTTATATCAGTCCTATGGCTACGTGGATGATACTTTTGAACTTACTGCCGAAGAATTGGAGGAAATAGAAAAGTTGGAAAGAAGACAGCGAAAAAACATTGACCGGCTCAAGACGAACGGCAAATTAAAATAAATTTAGATGTTTTGGTTATTGTTGTTGAAAAGGGGCGAAAGTCCCTTTTTTTAATACACCATTACAAACGTACTTATTGACAATGAGGAATTATGATACTGCCATTGCATCTTCAAAACGGAATTCATCACATCCTTCAATTTGTCATAGTCATTAGGCTTCGTGATATAAATATTGGCGCCACTTACCAAAGTTTCTTCTATATCCTTTTCCGCTGATGAAGTCGAATAGATTGCAATAGGGACAAATTTGTATTTTTCCGTGCGGCGTAAAATTTCCAAGACTTCAAGACCACCCATGATCGGCATGTTCAAATCAAGGAAAATAACATGAGGTACGGCCGTGTCTGCACGTTCGAAGTAATTAATCGCTTCGAGCCCATTTTTGAACGTTAGAAGTTTGGATTTCAGTTTCAGTTCAGAAAAGACTTCTTCAAAAAGCATCCTGTCATCACTGTCATCATCAACAAGAATAATGTTAAATCTTTCAGAGTCTGATTGTAAGATATTTTTCATTTAGTAAATCTACTAAATAATTTCGTTATCCTTGTTAAAGCTAAATTAAAATAATTCCATTGGCAAATTATGGCGTGACTGTGCAATCGGTTCCGTTTCTTTTCTATTAGGTAGAGTGCCAAACATTAGGTAAAAAAAAAAACACAATTCTTCTTCGTCTTTTCGTAAAAATCCCTAGCATCCTTATTCTTCGAATTGTGAATTTTGTCTTGTACAGATGTACAATTTTTATTGCGTTTTCAAAATATTCAGGGAATTCGGCAATGTCCTTGCTAAAGATCCGAGCTGCTCCATGTCCTTATCGGGCATAGTATTTTATAGACTTTTGGAGCTCTGGGGTCCGGCGATTGCAAGAGGTGATCATCAAACCTCCAAAACTGATAAAGGCCATTTGCAACTTCTTCTTTCAGATACTAGGCGCGTGAGAAATCCGTCTTCAGGCGATAATCTATTGGCTGGTCCAACGATCGCTTTTTAGAGTGTCGCTGACATCCAGCGTTCCTTGGGGTTGCAAATTCAATTTCAGGTTTCCAGAAAAATTCCAACATTGAAAGGGCGTAATAGGCATGGGAAAGAGCAAATGGATACGAAAAAAATAGTGAAAAAAACAAGGCACTAAATTGAGTCGAATAATTTGTATTGCTCAAGATCAATGCGCAGGACGCACTTGGAAAATGGCACTGCTAAATAGTGTATCCACTCAGTTGTTTGTTCCAGATGCAGTCTTACGTAAGTAGGGGGCCGATAATTCAGCATCAAAGTACCGCGGTCCATAATTGCAGCTTTTTCTGCTTGCAGTGCAGAAACAAATACTTTTGCAGGTGAACGTTTTTTTGTGCACTCCGGGAACTATCTTTTCGCGCCTTTGGGAGCAAACAAAAAGGAACTTCTGGCCTGGGCGTCCAGCACGATGTAAGCTTCGAATATCTTTCCTGACTTGCTTTTCATTCCTTTGATAAGGGATGTTTTCCTTTCTATTACCAGGCTTTCAATTGCGGCTATGCTTAACTGAACCCCACAGATGTTGCGGAACTGCACCCAGTTGCATACCGCATCAGTACATTTCACAAGTTTGTCGCGGATAAGCAGCTGCCTGCTTTTGCATTTCGGGCAGATTAATCTCGGCAGGTTGTTTTGGGCGACGGAACTCCGTAATAGCGCATTGGTGATAGAGGTGGCGTAATCCTCCATTTCTTTTTGAAATGTCACGGCATTCGCTTCCCCGTTTTCGATTTTCTGCAATGCCAGTTCCCATTCGGCTGTCATTGCAGCGTCCGCAATTTTTACGTCTTTGACCAATTCGTAAACCTCTAATCCTTTTGCAGTTGGTAGTAGGGATTTCTTTTCCCGCTGGATATAATTGCGAGTAAACAGGGTTTCGATAATGGAAGCTCTTGTAGCCGGAGTTCCGATGCCGATGTTTTGCAAGGCCTTGCGTTCCTCCTCATTTTCGATTTCCTTTCCGGCATTTTCCATGGCCGATAAAAGTCCGGCTTCGGTGTAAAGTACAGGCGGTCTGGTTTTTTTTTCGAGAACGGAAGCCTCTGTAATCCGGAGTTCCTCGTCTTTATTTAGTTCAGGCAGATCCTGTAAAACTTCGGTGTCATCATCGGAGAAGCTTCCTCTAATGGAACGCCAGCCAGCTTCTAAGACTTTACAGCCTTTTGCCGTAAAATCGTAATGCAATGCCTGCAAATTCACATCCGTTATTTCCTTGGTGCAGGCCTGCGACAATGCTTCGAGCAATCGAAAGGCAATCAGATCGTAGATGGCATTTTCTGTAGCAGCTAATGCAGACGGGATTTTATCCGTAACCAGCAGTCCGTGGTGGTCGGTAACGCGCAGGTCGTTCACGATGCGCTTATTGAAGCGTCCCCATTTCATTTTTGATAGCGCGGCTCTGCAGGTTTCTTTGTCCTGCAGAGCCCTGACGAGATTGGGAATGTCGGCCCACATATCTTCGGGAATGTATTTGCTTCCGGTTCGGGGATAGGTGATAAACTTCTTTTCGTAAAGGCTTTGGGCAATGTTGAGCGTTTCGTCTGCGGAAAGGTTCAGTTTTCGGTTTGCTTCCTTCTGCAATCCCGTCAGGTCAAAAAGCAGGGGAGGCTGTTCTGATACGTTTTTGGTTGCAACGGATACAACGGTTGCTTTTCCGCTTCGCTGTATGGCTTTCAGCGCAGCATCGGCACGTTTTGGGTCTTCCCATTTTGTTTGGGAAACGCTTTTAAAACCTACCATTGCTTTGCTGTGGAGCAACTGAAGCTGCCAATAGTTCTTGACTGTAAAATTGTTGTTTTCCTGGTACCGCCTGCAGATCAGGGCCAATGTTGGCGTCTGCACCCTGCCGAGCGAATACATGCCATTTCCGGCGGCAAGGGTCAGGGCCTGCGAGGCATTGATGCCTACCAGCCAGTCGGCACGGCTTCTTGCTTGCGCAGACTCGAATAATCCGTCAAATGCCGCCCCGGGTTTCAGGTTTTCAAATCCCTGCCTGATGGCTTTTTCGGTCAGGGAGCTTATCCAGAAGCGTTCAAAGGGCTTGCTGCAATTCAGGTACTCATAAATATAGCGGAAGATCAATTCGCCCTCGCGTCCCGCATCGGTCGCTACGATAATGCTGTCGCTTTTATTGAAGAGCTGTTCAATGATTTTCAGCTGCTTTGATGCCCCGGTATCGGGGGTACAGCCTTTGTCCTTTTTTACTTTCCGGACAGTTAGTAAAAAGGGGTCTGGCAAAATCGGCAGTGATGCATTATCAAATCCATCAATTCCGTAATCTTCAGGCATCCCCAATCCAATCAGATGTCCGAATGCCCACGTAACATGATAGCCGTTACCTGTCAGGTAGCCGTCCTTTCTGTCAGATGCTCCTACAAGTCCGGCTATTGCCCTTGCCACGCTTGGTTTTTCTGCAATGATTGTTTTCATACTTTACTATCTTTTTACGCCTTTGGATTTTGCTGGAGCTTCGGGCTTTTCCTGCTGCTCCTGTTGTTTCTTAGTGTCAGGATTTTTCTGTCCTGGTTTTAAAGGTTCTTTGACGTTCTTGGTTGCTTCGTGGGTCTTGCCTTCCGAATTGACCGCAGCCTGTGTTTTGTGCGCTTCGTCGGGTTTCGCCTGGCTCTTGACCTGGCTCGGGAATTGGAAGGTAGTTTTGCCAGTATCGGAATTAAAGGTGATGTAGCCCTGGTAGGCCTGTCCTTTTTTATCGACCAGTCCGTCGATGTAGATGGTCTCGCCTGCCTTGAAATCCTTGTGCTGTGTCTCTGTCAGCTCCTTTCCCCTGAATGTCTTGGGAGCTTGCTTTGTTTGGTCTTGCTGGTTGCCTTGCTCATAGGCCTGTCCGTTGCTTTGAGCCTGCTTGGCGGGAATGGAGCGGTCAAAAAGGAACTCGACATAGCGCTTGTCGGCATTGAACTGCACAGTGGCATCGAATTCGGTTCCTTTTTTGGACAGCATTCCTTCCAGGTGGAGCGGCTTGCCTTCTGAAAGAAGTTGTTTTTGGGCATCGTCCAGCTTTACCCCTTTGATCTCATCGGGAATTTTGACGTATTCGGCGCGCAGGGCAATGATCTCATTGGTCAGGCGGTCGATGCTGACGATGGATGGGATGGTCTCGCCGGTTTTCGAATGAATCAGGTCGACGGTTCTCCCCATGTTGCCGGTGTTTCTTAAATTTTGCTTGTCTTCTTCGCTGAACTTGTGACCGAAGAATTCAAAGTTCAGGTTGGGTTCCTTGCGGACACCGTGAATGGATACAATGGCCTTGCCGTCATCGCTGCCCTGAAGGGACAGCCTGGCGTCCGTTTTGGTAACTGCGGTTCCCAGATTGATCGTTACCGGCACCAGTTCGTTGGTCTTGTAGCCCCTAAGAAGCGAATCCATCAGGTTCATCTTTTCCAGCCTTTCCTGGCTGAGCCCCATGCTGTTCATGGTCTGCCAGTCGATGTCCTCGGCCTTGTAGCGGTAGCCGCCGTTGTCCGGGGCTGTGTTTTCATTTTCCATAGTATTGCGGTTTTTGTGATTGTGCGTGTCGTTAATCTCTTGATAATCTTTCAGGTGGGGTAATTTAATTCGTCCTTCACTGGCAGGCCGGTCGGCCAGCCGCTGCAGCTGCGCGGCCTTTTGGGAGGCCTCGCTGGAACGTGCAAGGAAAAAGGCAAAGCGCGTGGGATTCTTGAGCTGGCTGAGAAAGTTGGAAAAAAAATTGGTAAAGGCATCGCCGTTGGGGTTGATGCGCATGAACTGGGGCTGGTTTTTAGCATTGGGACCCACGGTCTCCAGGCGGCCTTTCGGGCCTATGCCCGTTACTGCCCGTATGGTGTTCTTTTCCATGTCCCTGGCCAGGAGCATGTCCGGCTGTGCTTCAGGGCGTAATTTCGTGCCGTCAAAATCCTCTTCCATAGCGCATCATTTTTTCTTGGTTCCAAAGTAAAGAAACTGCCTCTTTGTAATCGCGACGCTGGCTTCGCAGGTCTTCGTTTGTCACTCAGCGTCCTTGCTGCGTCCGGCACCGCTCAGGCTTTCGCGTATGAACTGGTGCACGTCGGTGAGCTTGTAGTAGAGCTTGCCGCTGATGGTGTAGTAGGGAAGCCTGCCTGCAGAGCGGTAGCGCTGCAGCGAGCGGGAGCTGACCTTCAGCAGCTGCATCACGTCCTGGTTGTCGAGCAGTTCTTCCCCGTCGATGGAGCCCCTGCTGTCTTTTTGTTTTCTGATGTTTTCGCCCAGCAGGTCGAAGCGTTGCATGATGCGCTCCATCCAGGCGATAAATTCGGCTCTGTCTATATTCATGGTTGTGGTTTTTGCTGGCGATCCCGGACGTCGTGGCGCATGAGCCGGAAATAGTTAGGGGTCGCAAGGCAAAGTTGCGAAGCTTCTGAAATTTACGAAGCCAAGCTGTACCAATGGGCTGTGCCGAATTAGCAAAAAAATAACAGAATCACCACAAGCTGAGGTATCAGAGGGCCAGGCGTGCCAAGCCGAATTTTTTCATAGCAAAAGCCACTTTTCTTGAGCGTGGTGCCAATTGGCACGGATGGGCACGACGGGCTGCGCTCTAGAGGTCCCGATCCATGTGCTGGGTCAGGGAAGCCTTGAGCTGGTCAAGGTAGATGCTCCTGCTCTCGTTGCGGTCTTTCATCCGGTGGAAGGCGTGGTGTACGTCGCCGAGCTGGATGCGGAACAGGCTCTGGAAGATGGAGCTGATCCTGCGGATGCCCACCTTGCCGTTGGAGATGCTTCCCGAGGCGTGCAGGGCATAGATCAGTTCGATGAGCGCGCTTTTTGAATCGGTCCACAGGATGTCTTTCGCCTTTCCATTTTCCTCGGGGAAGAACAGGCCTTCAGGCTCATCGGGGGTGATTCTGGACAGCAGATAGTTGTAGAGGAGCTCGTTGGAGATGATGCGGGCGACCTTGTAGTCGTAATAGGTGGAAAACTGCGTGTCGATCTCGAATACGAAGCTGTTAACCCCGGAATGTAGGTCGATTTTTCCGAGCTGGAAGAAATGATGGTCCCAGTCGGTTCGCCCCAGCCGGTAATAGCGGTAGAAGTCGGTATTGCAGATGTGCTCCTTGTATTCCTGCTTGAGCTGGTGCAGTTCGCCAGTAAAGTATTTGTGGTAGAGGGTGCCCCCGCCGACCGGGCAGGAGGCCTCGGTGCGGAACACCTTGTTGTAGTAGATGAGCTTGCCCAGTATCTGGGGCTTGATGGTCTTGAAGAACTCGATTTCCTCGTTATCGTCTGCGAAGCCCTTTTCAAGCACGTGGCTCTTCATTTGCGACAGAAGGCCGCGAAGCACGGTAGTCATGTGGTAGGATTCCTCAATGATGGCGGCGGGTTCGAAGCTGATCTTCTGCTCAGCATTCCGAATGGTGCCGAGGGCGTCCCGGTAGATGGATCGTATCATGTCTGCAAGTTTTATAAGTTTTAAACAATGGGAGGGCTGCGCCATAGCACAGGCCTCCCGCATTCTTTTGTAGAGTGCTTAAACTGCAAGGTTGGCAAAGATGGATATTGCTTCATTTTCTCGAGAGGGCTACCTGTTTTCGTTCTGGAGCGTCTGCATGAGCTCCATCGCATAGTTGTCCCGCGACTGTACGTACGCAACTTTTGGAAAAACTGCCGCTCCAAGCTTTCGCTTCTCGAAAGAAGCCGATATTCCAAAGTCTACTCGGGCCATGCCGAGGTCCCGGGCGCGCTTTACGGTCTGGAAGAGGAGCTGGCGGTAGAGCCCGAAACCTTCTCCGGCGGCGTAGTCCATGCCCACTAGGATGGGAACGTAGGATGCCGAGTCATTTTTGTAGCAGAACATCACCCCGACGAACGGCGCGCCTTTGCCTTCTTTTAGCGACAGCAGGAGGAATTCCCAGTTGGCGCTGGCGCTCATGGCAGCAAAAACCTCCTTCTCGTAGCGGAAGGTGTTGACCGCAAGGTTTTTTTCATGGACGTTGCAATAGAGCTGGAAAGCTCTTTCCAGCTCCTCGTAATCCAGGGTCTCGCTGTATCTGATGTCGTAGTATTTTTCAAAGGGGCGGACTTCTTCTTGGAAATGCCTTTTGGATCTGCGGCCAAGCAGTGCCGCAAATTCGTCGTAGGTTGTCCACGGCTTTACTTCCATGACGCAGGATTCCGGCATATCCATCCTGAAAAAGCCCTGCGTCTGTATCAATTCGTCCCAGCGGTTTTCGGGATCGCAGTCGCGGAGCACCAGCATATCGGCTTCCAGTTCCTCGTAAAGCGACGATGCGGTATCAAGCAGCAGGTGCAGGGCGTGATCCGCCAAGGGGTGCCCGCTGTCGATATGCCAGTGCTGCCCTTCTGTAAACAGTGAGCCCAGCGACACTACTTTTGAAGTCAGGTAGAGCGGGTCGGCCTTGCGGGTCTCCTCCAGGTGGCGGGATATGGATTCCGTGGCCAGCACATCGTCTTTCCACAGGCCGCAGGTGAAAAAGGCCATCAGGACGATATCCCCGCCAGCGTCCCTGATCGTGAAGTAGTAAAAATCCAGGCACGTTTTTGGATCAGGACTCTTCGCAAAAGCCCTTTCGAGGTAGGCAAGCCCGTCCCAGTCTAGCATGCTGTGCTGGCCGACCCTGCCGTTCCATTCCTGCCTGTCAATATCGTAAATCGTGTGCGCTTCCTGAATCTGGAGGCCGGTACTTTGAGAAGGATGGGCACCAGCCGCATCACCTTCCATCTTGAAGGCTGCCCTGATCTTGGCTTCGGTGGTGCCGGTAGCTTCGAGGGCTTTGGGGAAATGGAACGCCATCGCTTGGGCAAGAGCCTGGATGTCCTCGAATTGGTTGTGCGCGGAAATCGTGATCCGGATTCCGGTATTCTTTATGGGCACGGCCGGGTAGATGCCCACGTTGAGAAAGAACCCTTCCGCAAAAAGCTTCTTTGTAAAATTATAAGCCGTTGCTGGAGTGCCCATGGCCAGGAAAAATACGGGCGATTCGTTATGGGCTGCTACCGGCAGGCAGCTCTCGGAGAGCAATCGGTTGAATAGGGCAATTTTTTCGGCAAGGCCTTGCTGGAGCCCGCTAATTTCTGTCGACAGGTGGATGTCCGCAGAAGCGATTGCGGCAGCAACAGACGCAGGCTCGAGCTGTGCGGAAAAGGTGAGCGGCCCGCCGAAATTTCGGATCTTGTCCCGCAGCGCGACATCGCTGCAGAAGAACGTGGCGCCGCTCGCCCCAAAGGTCTTGCTGAGCGTGCTCATCACCACTGCGTTTTCGGGAAGCTCGCATCTGAGGCTGTCAAAGAGAAATCCGGTACCGTTTCGTCCCTTCCAGCTCATGCCGTGCACGTCATCGAAATACAAACGCAGCTGCGGATATTTAAGGGAAAGCTCGAGAAGCTCGCCGACCGGAGCATAGTCCCCGAACATCGAATAGACCCCATCGGCCATATACCAGATATGCCTTGCCTTTGTGCGGAGCGCGCGGACCTTGTCCTCCAGCATGTCGAGTCGGCTGTGGCGCACCATCTCCACCGGTATGCCCCGGAGCTTCAGGAGCTGGCAGGCATTCTGCACGCTCCAGTGTACCTGGTGGTCCAGTATGACGGCATCTTCATCCCTGACCAGAGTAGGAATTACGCCCAGATGGCCAAGCGTGCTGTTTTTCATCACGACTGGCGGGATACCGTACATCTGTTCGATCTTGGCTTCGAGCTCTGAATAGAGCGGGTGGGAGATGTAGGATTTGGAGAGCGGAAACTGCGTGCCGTAGTTTCGGATCGCTTCAATGGCCGCCTGCTTCAGCCTGCCGTCCTGTTCCAGTCCGAGGTAGCCCGTGGTGCCGAAATGCAACATCTCCCTGCCGGCTACCGTGATGGTCCTTCCGTTGAGCGTCGCGTCCTCTGCATAGAGGTGCAGCACGCCGTCTTTTTTAGCCGCCGAGAAGACCCCGTCGACCGTGTCGATGAAATTGTTGTGCTTGATTTTTGCCATGATGTGCGGAATTTACGTGGTTCTGTTTTGGAAATTTGGAGTTTGCAAAAAAATGCTTTACTAAAAGTCCTTATAATAAATGAAAGTATTTTCATCCAAATAAAAATTGCTCCCGAATTGGCAAGCCAAATTCCCGATTTGACAAGAAATGTCCCTAATTGGCATTAAATAATCCCTAATTGGCAATGCTTGTATTTTCAAATCTTTATATTTTTGTTAAGTTACAAACCCAAATCGAAAGGACATGATTGCAGCCCATGACTTTTATGAGAACCGCTACGCCAGTTTCTGGATAGCGGACGGAATTCTCTTTTTCAGGTACAAGCCAGATACGGTAATCGATATCGAAGCCGCAAAGTGCGTGGTGGCGGACCGGATCCGCTTCCAGGACGAGAGGTGCCTGCCGGTACTCTGCGACATGCAGGGAGTGCTTTCTGTCGACAAGGCCGGGCGGGATTACCTTGCTAACTCGGGTTCGGTACTCGCTTCTGCAGTAGCGCTTCTGGTCGGGGAGAATGTTTCGCTGACAGTAAGCACGTTCTACCTGGAAATCAGCAAGCCGGCCGCTCCGACAAGGATCTTTACTGAAGAATCAGAAGCGCTTTCGTATCTGAAGGGCTTCCTGCAGCACTAAGCAAGCAGCATTTAAAAACCAACAGGCCAAAAGATGAAAAGACCCCACAACCACAAGCGGATCGTAGCGATGCACCAGATGCTCTTTGAAATGGCAAGGGGCAATTTCAACAGGCAGATAACCGCAAGCGGACTGGATGATGAGCTGGAAACGCTGGTCGTCCTGATGAACATGGTTGCCGAGGAGCTCAAGGAGGCGGTATTGTTTTCTGGCTATATCAATCCGCACGGCGTCCAAGCCCACCCTGCTCCGGCAAACCTTCTGCTGGACGATAGCGACACGGTGACCGATGCGAGCAGTACTTCGGCGGCGCTGCTAGGGCATAAGGACTCGGGACTGGCCGGCAGGCCGATGTTCGATTTGCTCGGCGGGAAAATGGAATCTTACGAAATGATGAAGCGGCAGCAGTCTGCCACACCCAGCGGGCTGGGCTGCAGCACATCGCTGCATTTTATTTCTGCCGGCGGCCTGTCCGTTTCCGCGGAATGCTCGCTCGAAAGGCTTTCGAAAGGAGAAGGATGGATCCTGTCCTGCCAGGTGCAGTACCCAGCTGCGGCTGGGAGCGCTACAGAAAACCGAGACAGGAATAACGGGACTGGCAGGTTCCCGAGCAGGGCCGATGCCAGGCTCGTCCAGAAAGTCTACGATTATATTCTAGCCCACCTGCACGGGCCCCTGCCCAGCGTCAGGGAACTTTCCCGGCAGTTCGGTACCAACGAGTTCAAGCTCAAGGAAGGCTTCCGCCTGTTCCTGCACAACAGCATCTACCAGTTCTATACCGAGGAGCGCCTGAAAAGGGCGTACTTTATGATCGAGCAGAGCCAAATCCCGCTGAAGAAGATCGCCCAGATGAACGGGTTCAACAGCTACCCGAATTTCTCCAGGACATTCAAGAGGCGTTTCGGGATGTCGCCGAAGGACGTGGGCAGGAACGGCGGGGATTAAGCGTGCATTTTCAGCAGGCAGTTCTAAAGGTTACAGTGTAGCGAGAACATAATCGTACTTGAATAAACCAGGAACGGAAACAGGCGCTTCTACTTTTTCAGTTTAAATAAAAAAGTATTAGCCCCGACGTAGCGAAGAAAATAACGGAAAAATAATTCTTCCAAAAATGGCATCAGAATGATTGTGACAATTACAATTTTCGCTAAAGGGCCGTAGGTACTTTGGTTTGAATCGAGAGGCACGAACTCCTTAATTGTTGAGAGTAGCGGCAAAATTACAACAATGTTTATCGCTAAGTTGACAGCTACCAAAATAAGTATTAACTTCAGTTTCCCATAATTGCTTATAGAAATCTGTCTGTCATCAGGGATTTTTATAAAGTTAAACAGATCTTCTAACGTGCTTTTTATCATTTTAAAATTAGTTGCTGTTATGACGCCAAAACTAACGATTTTAGATATTACGGTTTCGGGCTTTGTCTTCGTGGCAGGCAACGTTTCGCGCATTTGAGAAGTCGCGGAAATAGGAGCAGAGTTCTCTCTGCTAAGATAATATTTTCTTGGTTTGAAAAATCGTTCAATCACCAACGAACCAGCGATTTATTAAATACGATAATCTGGGTCGATTCTTCTACCACTTACTTGGCGTAAAGAAGTTGTATAAATTCTGTTTTCAAGTGCATTGTCTTTTACAGGTAAAGTAATTCCTAATTCATTTGCACACATTCGATTCAGATGCGCCAAGGCTTGATAAATTGATGGAGCAAGTGAAATGTTTGGATTTGTAAAATAATTTTAAAGATTACGGAAAACCGTAATGATAGATGTGGGAAATTCTTTATAATTGCAGTGAATTATGGGTTTCCCATTTTTCATTTAACAAATGTAATTTATGAAAAGAATTTTACTATTCGCTTTAATTGGCACAACGTTACTTTCTTGTCAATCGGAAACGGAACAAGTGTAGATTGCAAAAGCGCACATCAAAACACTAGGGTATTCAGATACTGATATATCTCAATATACATTTACACAAGCGGAGTTTCTTGGTAAAGATGTTTATAATATGATTAATGAAAAGTACAAAGCAAAGTACAAAAGCGCTAATTTGATTGGAGATTACAAAATGATGGAAGCAAGCGCTAACATTCAAATAAAAAACTTAATCATAGCTAATACTGTAAATTCAATAAAGTTTTGGAAAGTTCAAGCGGTTCAGATGGACGCTGTTGACACACTTCATCACAAAATAGTTTACCTTGATAGCAAGAATAATATAGTTGACGATTATAACAGAAAATAAAAATAGCTATGGGAAATTTTAGAGATTCGACAAGTGAAGAAATCCTTGATGTTTTTGAACAACAGGCCAGCATCCAATTTAGAGGGAATGCTATAGATTTTGGATTAGAAAAAATTGACGAGTCAATTGATACTTCTAAAGATCTTAATATCACGCCTAACATTCCAAGTGAGAGACAGTATATTTACAACTTGTCTCTGCTGCTACAGCTTACAACGGCACGCTTTGGCAAAAATTTACTCTAGACCCAGCATTCAATTAGGCTCAAGTATTTGCTAGAAAGGTTGACGACGGAGACTTTGCCGTCAATTCTGTTTCCAAATTCATCCACCCAAATAATTTTTGGATTTATTATCGAGTTATATTTTCTTAAAAGAAGTGATAGTTTCTGAAAGTTCTCCAATTTGGTAGCTTCAACGGATAGGAAAAGAGTTGCTATAATATTGAATATCAGTAGTAAAAGGTTGATTATAGATTTTGTTTGGTTTAACGCTTCGGGGCTGCATTTCTCATAACGTCAGTCTGTGAAAAAACTAAAATCACCTTCATGAGAATCCCTTATTTTAAATTTTTCTTTGGTAGCCCTCCGAACACTTACTAAATTTGAAAGAGGTTTTTTCACACCCTGCCATTCCGGCGCTTCACGCAGTTGCGAACTTCGGAACTTTATATTTTCCGTTAAAGATAAAGATTCTTGCGAAGCGTGAACGTGAATTCACAACAAAATTCGCCATTTCTTGTAACCGTTTTTAGCGCCTGGCGTGATAGAAGTTCAATGTATTAAAACTATTGCTTTATAAATCTTTTCGTTGAAGTTCCATTATCACTTTTGGCCTTAACAATATACAACCCGCTTGAAAGATCACTAACCGTTGGTGCGGAGGGTGGGCGAAACCCAAATATCCAATACCCAACACGCAATATCACCGCAAAAAGCCCAACATACTTTGGATAATTATTTTAAATAATTTTATTTTTTTTCGGCTCCTGCGCAATTAATAAAATTTTAATGCTATGTTTGTCAGGCTTTATCGATAAAATACCACAACTGTCAATTAGCGTTTAGATATGGTAATGCCTTTTGGCTGTTGCTGTAGCGGATTGCAATTTCCTTTCACACTTTTCTCCTCGTCGCATGATTGCGATCGCTTATCCTTAAAAAGTATTAAAACAGAGGCCTTTACGGAAATCCGTAATTGCGGTTATTGAAAAGCAGTTATTTTTGCTTCGTTCCGTGATGCAGTGCTGTCAAATCAGCTGTAGTTATAAAATAAGACAGGGCAGATTGGATTTAAAAAAAAGCGAATAATTGGAAAAAGTATAGCCGTTTCCATTCGGGCACTCTCTTCCTTAAAGACCGACAGCTCAGCCGTGTATAGTTGCAAGAGCAAGGGAGGCAAGAAGTACCATTACACCGAGAATGGCAGGGGACTGCCGTAGATAAGCATACGGTGAAGATAGTTCAAAAGGTTGGGAATGGCGCAAGGGAATACCGAAAGATAAATTAATCACGTGATTTTCTTACGGTGCTCTTAAAGGTAATTTGAGGATTTGTAATTTTTTGGTTGCTTTTTTATAATAAGGTAGGATTCAATCAGATCTAAAAATTTTATTTGAGGTGTATAGGTTTGATTTAATAAATATAAACAAGTTGGTGGCAATTATACTGCGAGTCGTAAAATTAGTAATTAAAAGATGACATATACATTCCGAAATACTGAAATGAATAATGAAAAAGCTTCAAATTTTGAAACAAAATCATTGTTGTACTTAATTGGCCAACGTATTGATAGTAAGGATGTTGTGTACGTTACTTTTGACTGCTTCAATGATGTAAATGGAATAAGTGGGAAATTTGATAAAATATGGGACATTCAGTCAAAAAATGAAAAGAGTTTAAATCCAAAAAAAATTGGTACATATTTTTATACCCTTTTTGACAATTTCACATCAATATTTTCTTTTGAAGAGTTTATTTTCTTTTGCCCTAAATTAAAACCAGAATATAAAATTGACATAAATAAAACGACATACAATTTAGATAACATAGTTGTAAAAACTTTCGAAAGAATAAAAAACGGTTTAACAGAAGAAATCGAAAGAGTTCAGGAAGATTCAATTACACAAGCATTGAATATAGAAAACTTTCTAAAAAAAGTTTTAATTGTAGAGGATAACATTACTGATAATGATTACATAAAAGCTGTAACCAAATTTAAAAATACTAATCTCAAAAGTGATGATTTTTATAACAGTCTCTTTAATGACTTAAGAGATATCCAAACAACAAAAAAAAATAGTTGTATTGAAAATACATCAATAACAGAAATTAGAGAAGTTCTTGATTTTAGAAGACATCTTTCAACTAAAGACATCGAAACCTTAATTATAAGTCGCATTATTGGTTGTGAAATTTTCAAATATAAATCTATTCCAATTTATTTTTCTCCAATTCTTGATGGGATGGATATTGAAGATAAAAAAGATTTGCTACAAGAATGTAATTCTAATCTTTCGAAAGCTTTTTTTAATAAAAACCAAAATAAAGTTTTTTGGAGTGTTTGTGAAATGATTTTAGACTACATAACAAACACTACAGATAATGATGTTGGAAACATTTATCAGCTATTATTTGTAGAATATGCTTTTAAAAAAAATTCATACTTAACCAAAGAAACAATATTGTACTTAATTTCAATAATTATAGAAGGACTAAATGATAATTAAAAAAACAGCTTTTGGAAATAAAAATGAGGCATTTATAGAAAATCGCTTTAATAATAAAACTAACATAATTTATAGTAACGAGAATAATCGAGGGAAAACTTTGCTATTACAAAGTATAGTTTATTCATTAGGTTTCGAATCGATTTTTCCTAGTGGATTTGATACTAAAAAATATTTCTTTTACACTGAAATCGAAATTCAAAATCGAAAATTTGAATTTCTAAGAAAGGGAAATTCTATTTTGGTCTTAAATCAAGAACAATTATTTATATTCAATAGTATTACTGAATTCAAGTACTATTTCGACCAAGAAATTTATACTCTTCCAAAAATTGACAAAAGCGGACAGCAAAGGGCTGTTGATTTAACTCTCCTTTTTGAGATTTTCTTTTTAGGTCAAGACAAAAGAAACACTTCAAATCTTATTGTCAAGGGACAAAACAATAAAGTTGACTTCTTGAGTATGATTTATTCAATGGAAGGTATAACTATTGAAACATTCAATAAATATGATATTGAAAATCTAAAAAAAGAAAAGACACAATTAGATTCAAAAATAAAAGCTGAGATAAGAAAAATCAAAATAATAAAGCAAAACCCAGAAATATCAACATTCATTAGTGCATCCGCAAATAATTTAGAATATAAAAACTTCGGTAAACAAATTCAAGAAATACATCAAAATATTGCTGATCTAAGGAAAAAAAGGAATAGAGAGGAAAATAGAAGAGCAAAACTTGAAGCGTTGATTCTTGAACTTAATTCATTGAATAGGAATCTTAATGAAGGAAAAGTTAAATGTGGTGAATGTGGTAGTTCTAAAATTATATTTACAAATGAAGATTTTGAATTTGAAGTAAGTAATAATCACGTAAGACAAAATATTTTAATATCAATTAAATCTAGTCTAGATATTAAAGAAGAGATCATTTCTGAGTTTAACGACGAAATTGTTGAAGAACAGAACCAAATAAATAAACTGTTAGAAGATTCAACACCAGATATCAAAAATTATATTCTGTTTCAAGATGAAATTTTTGAATCAAAAGATACTGATAAAGTAGTACTTGAATTACAGAATCAATTAAGTGAAATTGAAAAAAAAATAAAAAATAATGAAAGTAAAATTTCTTCTGATAAAGAACGCCAAAAGGACATTTTAGAAACTACTTTGAAAGAAATGAAAAGATTTTATAATATTATTGACCCGCAAGGTTTACTTCAGTTTGAAGATTTATTCACCAAGGCCAGCGAAACATATTCAGGTAGTGAGGGACAGGAATATTATTTTTGCAAGATTATGGCATTAAATTCAATTTTAGACCATAAATTCCCAATCATTATTGATTCATTTAGAGAAGGAGAATTATCAACTACCAAAGAAATGATAATGCTTCATGAGTTTCTGAAATTAGACAAGCAAGTTATTTTAACATCTACAGTTAAAAAAGAAGAATATTCTGCAGATAAATATTTCAACATTGACAAATTGAACGTTTTAGATTACTCTAATTTTGAGAATAGTAAAATTTTACAAGAGAGTTATGTAGCTAGTTTTAGTGAACTACTTACAAAGTTTAACGTTTTTTAAAAAAATGCATTATGTATTACCCTAACAAAGAAATTGTAAAAGCTTATAGCTTTACCAATATTATAAAATTATAAGCTGCAAACTGAACAATGGTTTTGTAGTAAAATTAAATTTCCAATTAAATTTCTAAAATATATGACAGACCAATTTAGCCAGATGGTTCAAGAGGTGAAAAAAGAGGGGGTAACTTTCGAAATGACTCCCAAGGAACTCCTTAATCATTTCTATTGCGAGAAAAGAACGAGTGGCAACACCTGGTTCATAAATGATTTTTTAAAAAAGAATAATCTTGAAGTAGTTCCTAATTACGAGACATCTTATATGTATGCAATCGTGACACTTAAGCACAAGGAAAAGGCAAGGATAAACAAGTCTACAGACGAAACGAAAAATTCATCCGTACATGATCCTATTAACAGGATAAATCTCTTGCCGTCTGCAAACACAAAGCCAATAACTATTAATAGAGATGCCGATCTGACTGAGGCGATAACTTTGATGATGTTGCATGATTATTCTCAGTTGCCTGTAATGAATAATGATAGAGATGTTGATGGTATCTTAACATGGAAGTCTATAGGACAGCGATTAGTCCACCAATCAGATGGGAAAAAGGTTAAAGATTTTATGTCAAAGGACATTGACATTTTAAGCTACGATACACCACTTTTTAACGCAATAACAATCATTATCGAAAAAGAAGTTGTTCTTGTGAAACACGTTGACAATTGTATAAAAGGACTAATCACGGCGACTGACATCAACGAACACTACTTAAAATTGACGGGCCCATTTTTGTTGCTCAAGGAAATCGAAAATCATATAAGAAAAATTCTGGATGATAAATTCACATTGGAAGAATTGCGTGAGCTGGCAAGTTCTCCGGACAACAATAAGGAAATTCTTTCAATATCCGATCTTACTTTCGGTGAATATATTAGAATAATGGAAAATCCAGAGAAATGGGGCAGACTCGGGCTGAGTATCGACAAGAAAACTTTTACAGCGAGATTAGACAAGATTCGGATTATTAGAAACAATGTTATGCACTTCCATCCAGATGGGATCACAGATAGTGAAGCAGAAATTTTAAGAGAAACTTCGCTTTTCTTTTTCAGGCTTAGTGAAATAGTATAATTAATTTAGAAGCATGAAATTTAGTCCAGAACACAACAGATTGAAGTATTGGGAAATCCTTTACTACATCGATTATGAGATTGACCTTGCAATCCAAACCTTGTCAAAGGTAAACAGGTTGCAGGAGGCATCATATGGTAGTGCGCGTAAACAATTTGAAGATTTTGTGGAAAGTAACAGAGACCACTTGAGCTCGCTCCCTATTGACGAGCAAGGTGCTTTCCAAGCTCACTATTTCTATGATGACGAAATGGCTTTAATAGAATTGGCTCGGATACAGCGCTACTCATCTGTTATTTCAATATTTGCATTTACAGAATCAAAGTTGATGACAATATGCCAAAAGATAGAAGCGACTTTCATTCTTCCCATCAAATTGAAAAAAGTAGATGCGAGAAATGGCGATTTGAAAAAATATTACGATTACCTCACAAACGTATTTGATATAAATGAACTTGAAATACAGCATGCTTTTAATGAAATATTTGAATTTAAGTTCATAAGAAACATGATAGTTCATTATGGAGGTATTGTTGAAAGTAAGGATTTAGAGAAAGTTAGAATAGCGCCTGGGTTAGATCTTTCCCAAATTAAAGGAGGATACCAGATAAAATTCGAAGATGAGCAGTTTGTACTATTTCTACTTAATAAGGTTAAAACATTTTTTAAAAAATTATTACCCGCTATTGATTTAAGGTTCTTCGAAATTAAAGAATCTATGGAAGTATCGAATAGAAACAATAAAATCAATTAATGAGTGAATGAAATCATTATTAGAAGCTTATAGAATGCTTGATAAAAAGATTTGGGATTATTATGATCCCCAACATGAATATGCACGAATTGATAATCCATTCAATCATTCTGTAGATAATTTAGACAATCATAAGTGCTTTATAAAAAAATATTTTGGAATAGCTGGTAAACGTGAAGTCCTTCAGCAATTCGAAGTAAATAGTGAATTTTTTTCAGGGGAGAGAGCCATACACACTAATTCGGTATTTTTCTTCGGCTTAATATTGCAGGAAAAAACTATATTAAAAACAAAAATATTTGAAGGTGAATTATCAAAAATGGATTATGAGATATTTCCTTTTTTATGGTTTTTGTCTATTCTATTTCATGATTACGGAATGATGATAGAAGAGAATTCTCATCTCATTAAAGATAAAATTGTAACTTTGGAAGACTTGATGAAAGAGTATAGCATTGATAATAACCTGCTTGATAAAATAGTAGAAAATACTTCCGATCAGCTGACACGACTCATCTCAAAATATTTCATATACAGAAGATTTTCATCAAAAAAAATTGACCATGGGATATTTGCAGGTGTTTACTTGTTTGACCGTTTGGTTAAAATAAGAAGGATCAAATCGATTCAGAATAATAGTGAATTTAGTTGGCACGAATCCTTAGAAGAATATTATGCGCTTTCATCAGTAGCAATAGCTTGCCACAATATTTGGACTACTCGTAAAGATTCTCCTTTCGAATCGGGTTACATCGAATATGAATTGCGAGATTTGGTAGTTCCCAACTTTAAGGAAATTTCCTTAGATAATTTTCCATTGCTTTTTTTATTTGGATTAGTAGACACAATTGATCCCGTAAAAATATACACTCGGGTTGGATTTTCCCCAGAAATAATACTTACTAGTTTGTATATTACTATTACTAAACGATCCATGACCATCATAAATGGCAAGGATTCTACGCTCGACTTTGACCTTATTAAAAATGCTACAAAAAATCTTAAGGGCTGGTTGAAAGTTAAGATTGATATAAGTCATGCGAATAAGTTAAAAATAAATTTTTAAGCTAAAGTGTTGATAGAATTTTTACCTAAAAACCAGTAATTTATTCATAAACGCTTTTAACTGCTTGACAAATTTAGGTTGAACTTCTAATTAAGTTATTAAATTGCAACAATATATATAAATGTTCTATCCAAACTTATAAAGCAATTTAAAACGCCAATCGGCTCAGTGTGATTTTGAATTTGAAAAATTGTGTGTAAGCCTTTATACATTTTCCCTCCGAATGCCATTGCCGGTTCGATTTGATCTTTTATTATCTCTTTACCAAATCCAGATATATAATTTTCTTCTCTGAGTTTTTCAAAAGCTTTACCGAGTTCTTCATTATACAATTCTGTCGTAAATTCTCCAGTTTTTTGAATTTTAAAAGGTCTCATTTTGTGATGTTTATAATGGAATATCGTTAATGTTATCAAGCTTTATGGCTTGTAGTTAACTGATTCGTCTGGCTAAATCAGACATATACAGCTAATTTTGGTTGTTTACCCGCTACTCTCTATCATATTTTATACAATAATAAACAAATTATCTATAGGTTAATTATGGTTTTCCGTAAACCTTTTAAATGTTTAAGTTTCTATGTTGTAACTAAAGTAAATAAGTGCGATTTAAAGTCCCAACAGCAATATCCTTCGTGATTGAAAATTAGATTTTTATACTTTTCAACAATCCAAAGAAAATAAAAGGCAATACAAATCAGTAGTAGGCAACATTTCAGAGCAAAAATTATTAGTTGGGAAAACCCCTAAAATTGTTCATAATAACCGTAAATTTGCAGAAAATTTATACTTATAATCTTTACTTTTAAAGATATCAAATATTCAGAATGACTCCAATCAGAAATAAAAAGGTAGAAGGCATCATCGCCGAAATTATTGACCAGTATACTTATGCAGATACCTCAGAACGTCCTTGGATTATAGGCTTCAGTGGGGGAAAGGATTCGACAGTTTTGCTAACGCTGGTCTGGATTGCGCTACAGAGGATTAGGGAAACATTGCCTTATCCTTTCCAGTTACGAAGAAAGGTATATGTGGTATGCAATGATACTATGGTCGAAAACCCTATTATTGCAAATTATGTTACAGATGTTTTAGCGAAAATAACAGAATCGGCTAGAGATCAAGACCTACCAATATTTGTAAAACAAACGACTCCTAAATTAGAAGAGACTTTTTGGATAAACGTAATTGGGAAAGGCTATCCAGTTCCAAATAGTGCTTTTAGATGGTGTACCGATAAATTAAAAATTAGGCCTACTTCTAATTTTCTAGTAGAACAAATTGATCAGATGGGTGAAGCGATTGTTTTGCTGGGGACCCGTTACGATGAAAGTGCTACACGTGAGAGGTCAATAAGAAGACACGAAGTTACTGGTAAAAGGCTCTCCAAGCATCAAACGTCCGTCAATACGTTTACTTATGCCCCGATTAAAGAGATGATTGTTGATGAAATTTGGTATATAATAAATACCGTAAAGTCACCCTGGGGATTTGACAATTCTATTCTTTTCCAGATTTATGCCGACGCAAGTGCCGACGATTACGAGTGTCCGACTGTTGTGGTTGACAAGGAACATAATTCATGCGGACAGAGCCGTTTTGGATGCTGGACGTGTACGGTTGTCAAAAATGATAAATCGATGTCGTCCTTAGTGAACAATGGTCAAAACTGGATGGAACCTCTCTTAGCTTTTAGAAACAGATTAGTTGAAAATAGAAATCTCTCTGAAAACCGCTCTGACACCAGAAGAAACGGACAAGAAGCTGTAAGGGAAGACGGGACATTTAACGGAAATTATACGTTTGAATACCGTTACCAGATATTGAAGGACTTATTGACTGTGCAAAAACAGATTCAGAAAGAGCGCCCACATATCGTTTTGATCAACAATCAGGAACTGATAGCCGTGCAGGTAACTTGGAACAGGGATGGCTATTTTGACCATACGGTAGGCGATCTCTATAAAGAAATTTACAACAAAGATATCAGTACCAATAACATAAAATCCCTTGATGATACCGAGCGTAGAATATTAAAAGATGTTTGTGTCGAAGATCCAGGCTATTACCATTTAATTGATAATTTGATTTCATTGCAGGAAACTAAAACATTAATGATTTCCAAATATGGACTTCACAATGATATAGAAAAGAGAATTGAAAATTTTGTAAATGAGAATAGTTTATGAAAATAGATAAAATAAGATTTCAGAACTTTAAAATCTATAAAGGTGTAAATGAGATTCAATTTACCCCAAATTCAACTAAAAACATCAGTATCGTTGCTGGTAAGAATGGGTTTGGCAAGACTACTTTTCTAACCTCCCTTATATGGGTGTTCTACGGCAGGATGATGAGCGAGGTAGAGGATAAGTACAGAAAAGACATCAAGAATGCTGGCGGGTATGACAATTTTTTAAAGACGCTTTTAAATAGGGAAATCAAATCTGATTTTGAGAATAACAAGACAAATAGTTCTATATTTTTTGTTGAGATAGAATTGAAAGATATCCTGATACCGTCTATCCCCTGCAAGTCCGTTGTCATCAGGAGATCATATAACTTGAGGACCAAGCTCGAAGTATTAAGCATCTTTATTGATGGCCTAGAAAATGAATTGACCAAAGAAGTTGGTTTTGAAGTTTTCATCAATGATTTTATTTTGCCCAGAGAAATTGCCAAGTTTTTCTTTTTTGATGCTGAAAAAATAGTTTCCTTGGCCGAGGCAAAATCGAAACCGGAGTTAAGAAATTTAAGCAAGGCCTATTCGGAAGTTTTGGGGATAAAGAAGTACGAGGACTTGAAAAAAAATCTGGAAACCTTGCTGACCAAACTTCGCAGAGACGGAGCATCCAAAGCGGAACGGAAAAAGCTGATTGAATTGACTGATTCTGAATCGGAACTGGTTGAATTGATTGATTTCAATCAAGAAAAGCAAGCCAACATTAATCGTGAAATTACCAATCACAAACTGAACAGCGACGCTATCCAGGAGAAGCTAATTCGAGAAGGCAACGGCGTAACCTTGGAAGAACTGCAGAAGATGAAGCAGGAAAGGGATGTATTAAAGGAAGAATCCGCCGAGATTAAGAACAAACTGAAAAAGCTGATGGACATTGCACCGTTAGTAATAGCAGGCAAGAAACTAGTGCAGCTTAAAGATCAATTGGAATTTGAGCAAAATTCAGACCGTAATTCTATTGACAGGAAAATTCTAGCAGAAGAGCTGCATTCATTTTCTTCCATTTTATTAGATAAGTTAAATTCCCTAAACCTAGATAGCAGTGCAAAAACAAAAGTAGAACAGGCACTCAAAGAAACTATTAATGATAAGGAAATAGTAAAGAAGCCTGTTGCTCACGGAAAAGTGCTTTTGGATTACAATACAGAACAATTCCGAAATTTTGAAGCAGTCTTCAACAATATTAAAGGAGCCTTTTCGAGCCAGTTCAAAGCTGTAGTGCAGGAAGAAAAAAACAACAGGATGTATGCTTCCAAAGTATACCAGCAAATCAAAAACGCCGAAGCAAGAAAAGATAATCCGCTAGCCCAAAAATTGAGGGAAGAGAAAAAAGAAGCGGAAGATAAAATAACAGTCTTGACGCTTAATAAAGGAAAGCTTATTGAAGAGCATGACAATTTAAATACAAAATTGACTTCATTGCGAAAAGTATTGTCCGAGTACGAGAAGAATTTCAAATTGGAAGAAACCGACCAGAAGAAATTTGAAGTGACGGAGAAGCTTCTTGTAAAAATCAATTCTATTATCCAAAAAATTAAAGAGGATAAAAAATATTCACTGCAAAAATCAATCATGCTTGGCCTTAAAAAAATCATGCACAAAAACGACTTTATCTATAATGTGCGGGTTAATGTCGTGGATGATGTAATGGATATTGACCTGCTGGACAAAAATGAGGAGATAATTGACAAGGATTCATTGTCTAAAGGAGAACAACAATTATATGCGACAGCATTGCTGAAAGCATTGGTTGACGAGTCTGGGATTAAATTTCCTGTCTTTATTGACAGTCCCTTGCAGAAGTTTGACAAATACCATTCTAAAAATATTATCAAGGAGTTCTATCCATCAATTTCAGAGCAAGTGGTATTATTTCCTTTGTTGGAAAAAGAATTGTCTGAATTGGAATACGATTATTTAAAGCCAAACGTAAATAAGGTTTTTGTCATTGAAAACCACAATAATGGTTCAAGTTTTAAACCGTATCCAGTTGACCAGTTATTTACTCATTTAAAACAAGAGCAAGATGTTTACGCAAATTAAAACCAGCAAAGAAAACAAAGAAGTGGTCGCCTTGTTAACCCGTAAACTGGGGTTAGGAACCGAAAATGTAATTGCAAGAATGGCGTTTACCTATTCTTTATCTCAAGATATAAGACTGGACCTAAACAATATTAAAGATGCAGGCGGTAAAGAATATTCAAAATCAGTCCTTTTTGGAGAGTATTATGATATATATCTTGGTTTGCTTTGTGTGCATTATGGTTTATACAAGACAGACAAAGACATTGGTCGATATATCAAAATGCACGTTGATGAAGGTTTGCAACTTTTAAATGAAGAGGTCAATAAGCTTTCTAATATTGATGGCTTTGATTTTTTGACAGAAAAAATAAATAGCGGAATATCATTAATTTAGATTAAATATGGTTGTAATTGATATTGAAACTACAGGATTAGACCCTTTAAAACATTCAATTCTTGAGATAGGTGCTTTAGATTTTAACAATCCAACAAATCAATTCTATCAAAAATGTAGAGTCTTTGAGGGGGCGGAGATTGATAAAAATGCTCTTAAAGTGAATGGATATGATTATAATCAATTATATGATTCTACTAAACAAGAACTTCGAGATTTGCTTTTAAATTTTATAGAATGGATAAAACCAATAAAAAACAAAACCTTAGCTGGTCAAAATGTAGATTTTGATATTCTTTTTTTAATCGAAAGTCTGAAAAGATATAATATTGATTGGATATTAGGTTGGAGGAAAATAGACCTTCATACATTGGTTTATTGTGATTATTTAAAAAAAGGAATCAATCCAATAATTAATAAAGAACTTTCAAATTTAAATGGAGATAAAATAATGAAATATGTTGGATTGCCTGCAGAACCTAAACCACATTTAGCTATAAGTGGAGCAGTATACGAGGCAGAGGCATTTTCAAGACTGCTATATGGAAAATTACTTATTAATCAATTCGAGGGATATATTATTCCTACTTATCTCATTAACTAAAATGATAATGATAAATTTTGCAAATTCAATTATACTTTCTTTTAGTGCTGAAGTTAATGCAGCAATCATTGCGTGTATTGGCTCTGTTATTGCAGCATTTATATCGATTTATCAAACTGTTATATCTAGAAGAGATAACAAGAAAAATATAACTAGAGTTGAATTATTGCAAAGTAAACAAATATTTGAAACAAAATTAGATGAATTCTTTATACCATTAAGACATCATCTTGAGAATAGTAAAACGTTATTTAAAATCTTCCAGAAAGGAAAGCCTACTACGTTTAGGACTTTAACACATCTTCTCAATAAAAAACAAATTTATCCCGATACAAATCGAAAATTAAAATTAAATAAAAATGATATTTCATTAATTAAAGCAATTATAAAAATCGGTAAAAAAATTGAGCAATTAATTCATGATAAAAGTTATTTAATTGGAGACGATGCCGAGTTTGTAAAAGAATATATTCCAAGACCGGGATATGATAATTTACCTTATGAACAAGATATGACTTTACTAAGTTTACTAGCTTCACATTTGGTAACAATTAGAATGGCATTTAATGATGATTTATCTGGTCAAAGAAATAATTTTGAAAGTTTTGTCTTTCCTAATGAAATAAATGTAAGGGTAAATGAAAAAATTATTGAATTAGAAACTAAAATTTCTTCTATTGAAGCCCAAATTTTAAAGTTGAATAAATAGAAATGGAAGATTTAAAAAAAACAACTATAAAAAGTTACGATATTACTGCAAGCGAGTATTACAGGGTTGTCAAAAGCTTTGAATTATTACCAGAAATAAAAAAATTCTCAAAAAAGGTTATAAAAAATGGTAAAATTTTAGATTTAGGATGTGGTCCAGGGCATCATTCTAAATACTTTTCTAATCTTGGTTTTGATGTTGTAGGAATAGATTTATCTGTTGAAATGATTGAAATTGCAAGGAGGGAATCGTTTAAAAGTGTTTTTGAAGTTATGGATATTTTAGAATTAAATTTTGAAAAAGATACATTTGATGGAATATGGTCATCAGCTAGTCTTTTACATGTACCAAAAATCAAGATGAAATTTGTTTTAAAAAAGCTAAAAGAAATTTTAGTTGATAATGGTATTCTTTATATTTCTTTAAAGCAGGGAGAAGGTTCTGAAATTTTTATAGACAATCGATATGGAGGTGTAGAAAAATATTATGTTTACTATCTTCCTGAGGAAATTGAGAAATTATTAAAAAATGTAGGCTTCAATATAATTGAAATACAGCCGAAAGACAAACGTACTATTTATGATACCAACTCATGGATACATATTTTTTGTCAAAAAATAAATTAATTACAAGTATATAACTATGAGTCATAAGAGACCTTATTTTGAATTAATACCATTAGATAAATTATATTTAGATGAACATAATCCGCGTTTGCCTAAATCTCTTCAAAGTGCAACAGAGGCAGAAATTTTAGAATATATGCTTCTTGATGCTTCATTAATTGAATTAATGTTAGCTATTGGTATAAATGACTTTTTTCCAGGAGAACAATTACTTATAGTTAAGACACAAGATAATAATTATAAAGTTATTGAAGGAAATAGAAGACTTTCGGCTGTAAAGTTATTAAATAAGCCTGAGTTAGTATCTGTTCAGAAAACTAAAATCCAACAGGTCATTAAAGAAGCAGAATTCTTTCCAAAAGAAATACCATGTCTTATATTTGATAAAGAAGAAGATATACATAATTATTTAGGATATAGGCATATAACGGGTATTAAAGAATGGAAATTACTTGAAAAAGCGAGATACTTATTTGGTTTATGGAAAGATCAATATAGTGATTTGAATTTGAACCAAGCTTCTAGAGAATTAGCTAAAAGTATAGGGAGCAGAAAAGATTATGTTAAAAGGATTCTTATTGGATACCAAGTGTTTTATAACATAGAAGATGAAGCATTTTATAAGATTCCTGGGTTGGATGATACTACTTTTTATTTCAACTATATCGCTGATAGTTTAAGTAAAGTTCATATAGCAAATTATTTAGGTATAGATGTGAAAAATATTGACGATATTGATGAAGTCAATATTAATGAACAACATTTAGAAAATTGGACTAAGTGGCTTTTTGAAAAAAACTCTGAGGGTAGAACAAGATTAATCGGTGATAGTTCAAGCCTTAATGCATTAAATAAAATTCTTGGTCATAAAGAAGCAAGTGTTGCATTTATTGATAAAGGCTATTCTTTAGATTCAGCAATAGATTTAACTGGGGAAGCAGATAATCAATTTTACAACTACTTAAATATAGCGTTAAATCAATTAGAAAATGCAGATAGGTTAGTAATAAAAGTTAATGTAAAACATGATGAAGTCGCTAATCAAATTAAAGACATTAGGTCTTTAGCTAATAAAATTGGTCGTTCATTACAAGATAAGGAAGATGATGAGCTTTAATTCAAAAATTAATAGTTTTTTTTCAAGTTTTTCTCTTGAACTAGGAACAGCGCCAACAAGAAATCTTATCTATTTATACGCTGATTATATTGAATTAGTTAGTTTAGTTTCAAATCAAAATTATATTTCAAGTACAGATATGCTGGATAGATTTAGAGATGAAGGAATTATTAGACAACGTATCTCAGATGGTGATCAATCTGAAGCAAATGATGAGGACGAACGATTCATTATTTCTATTTATCGATTAATAATTGAAAGAAAACAACTTTTTGCAGATGATTATCCATTTGAAATCAAGGATGGAGATAAAATTAAACTTAAAGAGTCTGCTAATATTTCTAATCGTAACAAATTATATATTTATTTACTTTTATCTTCATCATTAAATATTTTTTCTGAGTTTCAACCAGAACTAACTACTGAATTTGAAAAACTATGTACGGTGGTATTGAAAAACTTTTTACCAACACATGCAATTGTGAAATCTTTTGGTAAAGATTCAAGTTATTCTGGTACCGCTGTAAAAAAAATGGAATCTTTAGCAGCCGATATGAAAATTCAAATAGATACTGAGACAATGCAAGAAGTATCAATTAAAGGAACACAAGAAAAAGGGTTAGATTTAGTTGGCTGGATTCCCTTCGAAGATAATGTGGCAAATTTAGTTGCATTATTAGCGCAATGTGCTTGTGGAAAAGAATGGTATAAAAAACTAGGAGAGACAAGCAGATATAATAACTATTTTAAATTTTATAGATTAAATCCAATACATTCTATGTTCATTCCATTTAACTTAATCAGTTATAATAAAACGAATTTTTTCAAAAATGACGAAATAGATAATAGATTAATTTTTGAAAGAAAAAGAATTTTGAATTATATAATAGATACTGATTTTTTTGAAAATTACGATTCAAAAAAATTAGTTGAAAAATGTTTGGAATTTGAAGAGGATATTGTATAGTACTGTATGTATATAATAAATTTATACATCATGAAGCTCCAATTTTAACTATAAAATTGGAGCTTCTAATTTTTACAACTCCCAAAAAGCTTTGTCCTTAATAAATATAGGTTCAGAACCAGCCAAGTTTACAATACTTTGATGCTTTTCTAATCCTTTAATGGTTTTAAATAAATTCTCTTTTTGCAATTTATTATCTAATGAAAATAAGGATTCTACTTCTTTCATTTTTATTTCATTTACACGATGAATTACCCAGGTCAAAATATAATTGGAGTACTCGTTTTCACTTGTAGCAAAATGATTTAAGAATTGAGTTGAAAGTATCGTTCCAACACCAAATTCACGACCCTCTTTTAATATTTTTCGAATAGAGTTAAAATTCTTACTCAAGAAATTATCAGCTTCATCTACCAAAATCATTTTCTTGATCTGGCGAAGGTTGCCTTTTATTTGACTATGTCCATGACGTTGCATTTGAGTGTAAAAAGCATCCAGTGTAATAGCAACAATTAAGTTTTGAATAGATTCATCATATCCAGATAAATTAATGACCACAACACCCTCAATCAAAGAATAAAGAGATTGTGTTTTACTTGCATCCGGCTCAAATATCTCGAATTCCGAAAGATTCGAAATAGCAGCATACAAACTGTCTTGCGAATTCTTTTCGCTACTTAAATAGATATCACAAACATCACCTAATGTGGGCGGAGTTCGTGTCCAGGAAACTTTATTTGCCTTCTGTATCCCTTTGTCTTCGTATGCTTCAACAATTACATCTCTCAATCGTTGTTTCTGGACATTTCCTAGATTAAAAGCATTAGAAATAGTTTCCTTTAAATCATTGGCAGTATGAAGTGGCAACATTGGTTTTGATGTTTCAGTTGCGTCCAATGCTAATGGATTATAAGGTAAATGGTATGGATTTAAGACCGTTGCATTGGTTTTAGTTACAAAATCTTCTTTTATGTAATCGCCTTTATAATCAAAGATTAAAATGCCTAATTTTTGATTTCCAATATTTTTATAGGAATCAGCATTCAATTGAGTAATTAGTGATTTTGTAAATTGTGTTTTTCCTGTCCCCATAGTACCAATAATACCTGTATTGGTATGCATTACTTTATTGGTGTTGTTGGGTTCCCAAATAACAACATTTCCACTATTCAAATTAGTACCAAACTCTATTTCAATTCCTTTTCCATTGTTATGTATGAATGATTCTTCTTTTAAATATTCTGTAGATTCATTTGAAACGTCAGTTGTTGTATCATTTTCTTCTTCAAATGGCTCTTCAACTAAAGGTTCTAAAGTTGTAAATAAATCGGAACTAGCTTTTGAAAAAGTATTGATTAACAAGCTGTTTTTATCAATTGTTGTTTCAGTAGTATGAAAAAGATGGAGTAAATCATCTATAGATTTAACTAAGAAATTATAACCATCTGCTTCCATCAAATCAACTCGCATAAACTCATTGTTGATGGTGATTTTTCGTTTGAAAACATCATTTCCAAAATGTATTAAACCAAAAGTTCCAATGATATTGTTTAACCGATTACTGATGGTAAAATTATTGTTTAACAGATCACTACGATAATCTTTAGTGATAACATTCCAGTTTTGAGTGTCCCAAACATGAAAAAGCTTCATTTTTTCTGCATTGGTGAGAGCTATTTTAGCAAAGAAATTTTTATAAAACTCACTTAAAAATCCTTCTTTGTTTAAATGTTCATTTAGTAAATGATCAGTTCGTTTTCCTTGGTCGATTCCTTTTTTCACAATGCCTAATCCACCAATCTTTAATTCTACTGGGTACAAGTGCATTAATAATTGACCTTCAAATTGTTCTAATCCAATAAATAATAGGTCATCACTAAAGGAACCAATGGCACCAAGATTTTTTGCAGAAAACAATCCTTCTCCCATATTCAAACCTGCGTTTCCAGAAACCCTTAAAATTTCTTCTAAGGATATAGGAATCCAAACAATATTCGGATGATGTAAAAAATTCAATGAAGATTTAATTCCTGATAAAAGACTAAGCTTTTCTCTAGGAAATTGGCTGTGTTGTCTAATTAGTTTTAGTAGCCATTCACCATTAATTGCGTTAAAGAAATTTATAATATTTATAGTGTCAGAAGTAGCATCAAATTGTACTTGGTGTTTTTCTAAAAATTCTTTAACAACAAATTCGTATTGACTTGTTTTACGGCTAACTGTTATAGCATCATATCCATTAGAATTGTTGTATTGATCGCTATAATGAATTATTACTAATTCTTTATCTTCTTTGAAAAAATCCAAATCAACTTTTGGGTCAATATAGGTTACCCATTGAGAATCATTATATAATTTTTTTAATTGTTCTTTAATGTCATAATTGATTGTTGTGCAAAGTGCCTTGTTTTTTTCATAAGGATCACCATTGGCAGCCACACGAGCAAAAGCATTATACAAACAAGATAATTTAGTTAAATCGTTTGGATTTTCCGGTAAATCCAACATACCAAAACCTGTTCTGTAATTTTGAACTCTTGGTGTAGAAGCAACATCGGCCATTAATCCATTAAAAGAAATACCTGTTTTGACCAAACTCATTTCATCATAAGACTTTTCAGTTTTAGTCACATCAAACTGATAAAAAGTAATATGAGCATATTCATAATTCTCTAAATTTTTTGGTTGCTTTTTGGAATAGAATTTAACCTTTTCTAGAAAAACATTCAACAAGTCTTCTTTTTCAAAATTTTTCGTTTTCAAATCTATTCCCAAATGTTTTTCTATATCTTCAACTCTTTCGTGAAAAGTTAATTCTTCAAATTTGGTTACCAATTTATCAGAACCATAAATACTTAATTCTATAGGTAATAGATCAGTTAAACGTTTGTTCAGATTATTATTTAAATATTTTCTATAATATTCGAAAACTCCTTCAAGAACTTCTTTACAATCACCAAGATTAATAACATTAATTTTTATCGGAGATTTTTTAGATTGGTCAAAAAGAAACTCAAAATTAGTTGTAAAATCTTTGATTTTATCTGTAATTAAATCGGAAACAAAGCTTTTTGGTACAGCTTGTTTAGAATTCAAATAAACGGTATAATACAACCATTCTGGTGAATGACTTGATTCAATGGGAATGTATATTTCATTTGGCTTTCCTTCAATGTAAGGAATCAAATTATAAGGACTTAATCGTTTCAAAACAGCATTATAAACTTCTTCACTTTTTAAATTTTCATTTAGTTGAAGTTGATAAGCTAGATTAAGTGGGTGTAATGGACTGAATTTTATTTTTTCTTCACCCATAAGTTCTTTAACAACACCTAGCCACAATAGATTTTTTTGTTGATGAGTTAAAGGTTTGTTTTCTTCAAATTGCTCTACTTTTTCTATGAAACAGGTTATATAAGTTAAAGCAATTTGCTTCAATTCTTCATTAAGATAAGCCAAACTTGGTTGAGTTTGTCTGTCTTTAAAATAATTTCTTAAATTATCAAAAGCAATTTTTACATCAGCATCTAATTCAAGATTATTATTGGAAATACTATTTTCATTTCCTAAAAACCATGAATAACCATCAGAATTTATAAGTTGTTCTTCTTGAATTAGATTATTTCGAAATTCATCTCTAACTGTTTTTTCATTGTTTTTAAACAATAATTTTATAGTTGTTCCTTCTTTTATGTACTTAAAATCAAGTTGATTAACTCTTTTTTCTTTCCAAACATCTATTCCAGTTATTGGTTTTGGTAGTTCAAAATCTGTTTTAAGTGCTATTGGTAAAATTACATCAAACAAATCTATTTTGAAATGAATTAAATCTTCTTGAGATAGTTCATTTTTAAAGTTTACTATTAATTTTTGATTTTCAAAAACTTTATATGTGGCATCTAAACTCAAAATCTCTTCAACAGGAATTTCTCCATCAGTATTAAAAAGTAAAGTTTGATAGTCTTTAATTTGTAAGTAAGAGGAAGATTTTTGAATGTTCAATTGAAAGTTACCTTCAAATTGTGAAATTATATTTGAGTTAAAAGGTAAATGCAAAATTTTTATAACATATCTTTTATCAGTTTCAGAATCGCGATACTCAATTAAACTAAATAAATTATCTGCATCAAACTCGTTAAACTCAACAATTAAATTATGACCACTATTTGTAGCATTAATACTCTTAAAACCTTGTTTAATATTGATACCTTCCTTCTTAATAAATTGGTCATATTTAACGTTTATTTTGAAAGGAAGTTCAAGTGATGGATTAAAAACAATTAAGTTTACATTTCTTTTTTTAGAAACTGATTCTCCATCGGTTTTATACCAAAGTGTTTGAAGTAAATTATCACCTTCAATTGTTTCAAAAACCGGAGAAGCTTTTTCTTTCTCCTTATCCATCCATTTTACTAGCTCTGAATAGTCAAATTCATACCAATCTTCTTTAATCAAACGAGTAAGAGCTGAACTTGGTAAATCTAGTTCTAAGTCAGTTGCTGGATTTCCATTTAAGAAGATATTCTCAAATTTATCATAAAGCGTAAAATTGCTACTTAATTCTTTTGACAAATCACCAGTTTTGCTGCTTAATTCTTCTTGAGGAAAAAGCCCTAAAAATTGATAATCTTTTTTTTCAATTGTACCTTTCTGAAGTGAGTTGATTACTTGCTCATAATCAAAAATAGAATTATTATCTTCAACAACACTCTTGGTTTTTTTATCTAAAACTGCTTTTAGAATAAGTTTCTCATGTTTTTTTAAAACTTTACTATCTTCTATGTCATTTTCAATTTTGCTTTTAAATCGAGAATAATGTAATGGCATTCCTTCTTTAATTAAGCTACCACTGCCCCCCAATAAACTGTCTAATTTTCCACTAAATAAAATTAAAATGGCAGTACCTTCAAATTCATCATTTTGGTCTGCTACTTTATTTCTAAGCATAGTAAAGTAGTCTTCAGAAGCAAATGTACTAGAAGCAATAATTACCTTAGTACCTTTAATCAATAAACTAAAAGTAGAGTAAGCTTGACCTCCTTCTGGATGGGTGTATGAAAATGGCTCAATGGAAACTAATGAGTTTTTGTTCAACGAATCATATAGAGAATCAATATGTTCTATATCTTCAAGATACAGATTATAACGATCTCCTGCTTGAATGTTTTGTGTAGCAAAAAACTCAATGATTAAATTTGAAACGTATTTATATAGTTGACTTGACGTATTGTGCATCTCCGCTATCACTTTTTTTCTCTATTAAATTAATTTTTTCAAACAATTTGGTAATTTCTGATTTTGTGGTCTCATCAAAGACAATCCCTCTGTCTTTAAATTTATCCCATAATGTTTTTAATCTGATTTTTTCCTCAGTTCCAATACAAATCCTAGTTAGGAAAAGTAAAAGCTCCTGAGATAGAATCATAGTATTGCCTAATCTTCCTCTTTGTTTAGTGTAATTTACCTTGCCAAATTGATAAAACCACTTTGAATAATCGCTATAAGGTTTGCTTCTGGAAGAATTTTCAAATTGATATTTAATTTTAAACCAAAGTGAATAAATTGAAATATTAATAGCATCGTCAAAATTTTCATTAGCTAAAGATAATTCTAAAAAACGAGCGCAATCATCCCAGTTTTTGCCTGTATCAAAACCAGAAATATTGTCAGTATAGAAAGCAATTAATTCATTAACAGATTTATGAAATGTTTCTCTTTCTTCATTATTAAAATTTGATACCTGATTTATGATTTTTTTATAATCTTGAATAGGAATTCCGTCAATATGAATATAATTTAGTAATTCTAATGTATTTACATGAGCAAAAATTGATTCAGAATATTTCTTCAATTGTTTCCATCCTATGCTATGACTAGATAATCGACTTTCCGATAAAGTTTCCCAATCCATTGAGTAATATATTGGTTTTACTTTTGTAGTCCCTAATCCAAAATCTTTAAAATCAAGTAATAACTGGTTTAAATAATGGAAATAATAATATTTAAAAAAGTCTTCAACATGCTTTAATAGGAAAGAATTGTTGCTCGACAAAAAATTGAAGTCTTCTAAGAATTGTTCTTTTATTTCTGGAAAGAGATTAAAATATCCGGTAATCTTTGTCTTTGAAGTAATTTTGTTTAATTCAGGTAAACACTGAATAATTAATTGATGTAACAAATTTTCATTAGTAGGATCTTCACTACTACTAGCTGTATCATTTATAAAATCAACCAAATAAATATCAAAAAGAAATTTGGAAATTTCTTTTACTGCGTTACTGGAATTAATAAAATTCATATAGGACAATGTGCTAATGTTAAACTTTATCAACCCATGATCTTCACCAAAAAAGAGTTTGGTAATCATGTTTTTAAACTCTTCTATTTGTTCAGTAGAAACTTTATTTAAGACATTTTTTAAAATAGTTTCTTTAAGATCTAATTTAAATGTGTCGTTATTTTTACCTAAATCTACTTGGGTTTTAGAATTTAGTATTCTAAAAAGTTCGCCAACAACACCTTGAAAAGATTTAAAATCTTCACTAAAAGCATCACCACCAGGATTTGTTTTAAAGGGTAGCAGTTTTATTTGATTACCAGTTACGTGGCTAAAAGTCTTATTTTTAAAATATCGTTTTTCAAGACCGTTAACACCTTCTTTGTTTAATTCTATTTTCATCATATCACTTGAAATTTAAAACCACTGAAAGTGTCTTTTGAAAACTTGTAATCAACTGCTTTACCAATATTAACTTCGTCGATATACAACGGAGCTTTATTATTATTTTGATTAATTAAAGTATTTATGGAATTTACAAAGTACACATAGTTGTTATTATCTTTTTTATTAGGTCTATATCCTTTTGAAATCATTTTTAAGATTTTAAACAAACTAAAGTCTACGTGAATTTTTATTGAATCTGTTTCGTTATTTATTTTAAAAGACAGACTAAAATCTTGTGTGAATTTATTTATTTGTTTGTCAAACTTTTCTTTTGAAATATCCACATCAGGTATCACTTCAAAATCTTTGAATACTCTGAATTGAGTCTGCTTTTTACCAACATTAATAATGACTTTCCCATTTGTTTTAGGATCTCCGTTCCAATTTCTAGCAGCATTTTCAACTAGTTCGTATATTTTTTTTATAAAATTTGGATTATGATTGTTATAATGAAATAACCAAATTAAATACTCGTCATAATCAGAATCTAAAAGATGCCTTTGTTGTAGATAACTGCTGAAATAATTAAGTCTAATAAACAATTTAGAAAGTTGTTTTTTATAATTACTGGATTGAATTATTTTTGATTCAATTTTATCTAAATAACTATTATTTATGTGACTTGAAAAGAGGGTAAATATTTGCTCTGTATTTATTAAAGTCAATAAAATGTCATCTGTGTCCACATTTCTATTGGTGCATGGGTCTAAACTTTCAATCTTTTCAAATAAGCTAGATAGTTCGGGGTGTTCGAATAAATAATTTGGTATTAAATTAGAAAAAAATTCAGCTCCATTCATTCTATCAATTTCCTTAAAGTAGTCAGATTGGCTGATATTGGAAAGGTCTACTGGAACGAGAATATCATAAACAAAATTTAATAAGGTTCGCAGTGACACGATTTCTTTACTTTGTATTATTGCTTTAATAATGAGTTGAGAAACAATTATTCTGTTATTTTCGTTAAAAAGAAATTCGTAGTTGTACAGAATAGGACAATATGTTTTGTCATTTATAATTACTTTGTATTCTTGATAAGCTTTATAAATTGTATTTGCTTCATTTTCAGAAATTATCTTTTCGAGTAGCGTAGTAATTATTTCAGAAACAGCTCCCTTTTCAGTTAATGAATAAATATGATAATCAGTAAAATTAACATGATGAAAATTACTAGCAGAATCAAATTCGTCATTATGAGTTAAATCCGTATCAAATATTTTACTTGAGTTTATGTACTCTTTAAGAGCCTTAAATTCATCTCTGTATTCTTCAATAAATTTACTCAAAGTACCAAGATTTATGGCAAGTATAATCTTGTCTTTCGATTCTTTTATTTTTTCATCTTTAAATCCTTCCAATAATTTGTATAATGTTTCATTAGAAGATTCATTTGGATTGTGTGATTCTGTTGCGTCGTTATGAATGATGAATTGAGAGATTATGTCTTTCAAGTCATCATGTAAGTGAGAAAGTATATGTGACTTTCCATCGCCAACATTACCACAAACTAATAATAATTGTGATTTATTATTTTCTGATGCATTTGAAATTACAGTTTTTAATTTCTTTTCTACCTCACGTTCAATATGTAAATATTTCTTAAACTCATTTAAATTGGAATGAGTACCTTGAGCAACAGCATATTTAGATGACTCTCTTAGTTTTTTTAACTCTTCAAGTAGTGGGTTAAAAATCATAATTTATATATTTTTCTTAGATTTTAAATAACTTTTCAAATATTTCACCCGGATTTTTATCTAGAGCCTTTTCGATTAATAATAGTTCATAAGCGTCAGGTGCTCCTTTTCTATAATATAATTCATTTAGCCTAATTTCAGTAATACCAGTTTTTGCTGAAACTTCCTCTAAAGAATTCTTTGACAATTCATAATCAAGTATTAAATTTCCTAATTTGTTTCGCGGCTTTGCACTATACTTATGTAATGTGAACTTTTGATCTGGATATATTGTTTTAGTTGCGTTACTTACTGAATCACCAAAAGCTTTAACTATTAAGTAAAAGGTTTGCGCAGACAATCGCATAACGCCCCCATTTTTTAACTTACTAATTTGCGGTTTGGATATTGATGATATTTTAGACAACTTTTGATCCTGCCACTTTAGTTCGATGAGTTTGTCATTAATATATTTACTTATATTGTGATTCATAGGTATTTTCTTTAATTAAAAATTTTGTAATTAAGAAATTTGTTTTATATTTGCTTTAGCGAATTGATTATTAGACTATAACAAGTACTAAGACTAATCAAACGATGTATCTCGACTCAAAACGACCATTTTACCATCGAGAGAATCGTGAAATCGCTCCATGTCATAAAGTTTTGTACTTTTGCATACGGCATGCGAGCGGTTCTCACGTAAGCTTTAGATGGTAGCTATAATATCGAAAGATGTTAAAGTTGGGTTTGGTCGCCCATGAGTCTAAAGTGTGAGACCGCTCCTTGCTTTTTTTGCAGGAATCATCACATTCAGAACATCGTTCCATAAAATCTTTAACTATGAGAACGAACCTTTTTAATACCGTCTTTATAAAGCCGCCTTGACTTTTATCGCCCTGTATTCGGGTGGACAGTGGTTAGGATAGGTTTTTAAAAAAAAATGCCATAACCCACATCAAAGCGTGAAAAAGGAGGGAAGCCTCAACGTTTAACGTCTAGGCAACCCGCCCGCCACTAAAACCTAGGTCTCGGTTGGACTGATTTATTCTATTTTAAA
>Ga0265780_10000700_pt1 | contig 50816 bp, 37 predicted proteins | sample P1T30metagenome_FD_192432 | JGI IMG/M metagenome (GOLD analysis project Ga0265780, IMG submission 192432) | Plant litter microbial communities from East Loma Ridge, Irvine, California - P1 T30 | ecosystem: Environmental > Terrestrial > Plant litter > Unclassified | place: USA: California... | reverse complement strand
ATCTAAAGGTTATTAGTAAATAGATTAATAGTACTTAAATAGTAATAGCAAAGATAGTAAAGGCTAACTAAGAGATTACTAAGAAGCTTAAGAAGCTAGTATATACAGCTAACTTAGTATTAGAAGTTCTAAATTAATTATTCTTTAGTAATTAAGATAAGTATCTACTAAAGACTACAGAGTAGTAAGCTTATAATAAGTAAATTAATTAGAAAACTGCGCTTAACTAACTATATAAGAAGTATATATAGTTCTCTAAAAAGAAGTCTTAGTAAGTTTATACTAAAGAGAGTCTTCTATCTCTGCAAAGGCGTAACTAAGTATTATTATTACTTACTCTAACTAGCTAGCTTTCTAGCTAATTAAGCATCTCTGCAAAGACTAAAGTAAGAAAGCAAATATACTAGGCGCTAATAATAAGAGCTTAATTAGCTATAACTAAAGAATTAAGTATTAACTAAGTTCTTTATAGAGATACTGCAAAAAAGAGAGATAAGAATAAGCTTAAAGAGCTTTAAGAACTAACTTTACCTTTATCTTGCTACTGCGCTTTAATATTAAGATTACTACTACTTACTTCTTTACGTTAACTTATATAAAAAGAATAAAGAAGTAGTTAAGTATAAGAAAAGAAGAGAATAGAAGAGGTTTTAGTTTATTATTAAGTTACTAGGGTTATTATTCTTACTAGATTTAGTATAGCTTTTCTCTTTTTAGTATATATATATATATATATATATATATATATATGCTCGCGAAATAAGTAAAGCTTATAGAACTAAGCTTAAAGATAAAAAAGTTTATACTATTATACGAAGAAGAGAAATAGAAGCTTTCTTAAAGTCTACTTAAGAAAGAGATAGTGCAGAATAGAGAACTTACTACCTACTTAATATACTTACTTTAATTTACTGCTATTCTATTACAATAAAGACTAATTATTTTAGTTACTGCTCTACTCTATAGTATATTATTGTTGTAAGTTTTGCTATTATAAGCTTATCTTAGATGCTTATTAGGCCTCTGCTAGAGAGCCTATAAAGCAGCTATAGCTTACTTTAGAGTTTCTTAGAATATGCTTACTATAACTTAATACGCAGTCTTATTAGAGAGCTATTGCAACGTTAGAATTAATTTTATATATCTCTGCAAGTATTTCTTAAGCTCTAAAGTATATTGCTTTAACTAGAGTAGGCCTTAATAATAATACTATACTATATTATAGATAATGTTTCTACTAGGCCTAGTAGTCTCTATTAACTATCTATTAACGCTGCTTTATAGTTTCTATTGCTAGGCAGTCTTTAGTTTATTACTTATAGTAGTATATACTATCTAGTTAGAGTAAAGTATATATACTTTTTCTCTAGAGCAGATTATCTCTAAAAGCTTATTTGCTTCTATAAGTTAGATATATTCTTTAAGTAGCTTCTTAGGCTACTATTTAAACTTCTTTATCTAGAATTAGATTTTAAAGTTAGCTTCTTTAAGCTATAAGTACTTAAGAATAGTATTATAGCTCTTAAATTAAGCAGCCTAGTACTATTAGAGTCTTACTTTTTAGTAAGTACCTTAAGAGTTAGTATAACTAATAGTAAGGTTAAACGCTCTATTAAGATAGAGGTTATTATTATTAAGAAATTTAGTAATAGGCTATTCTGCTATATAGGCTTCTAGTATCTTAAGTTGCCTTACTAGATTAGTACTAATTAGATTAATCTCTGCTCTTAAGTTATATAAAGCTTAGAGCTTTATTAGCGTGCTATTAGCGCGTATAATATTAATCTTAATAGTAATTTAGAGTTGCTTCTTCTTTATATTAAGGTCTAGTTTTAGATAAGCTATATTTCTAACTAGAGCTTATTTTTTTCTATACTATCTTCTAAAGACTATTAGAGTTTCTTATTTTTCTAGTAAGGTTTTTAGTTTTATTAGTAATTTTAGTTTCTACTACTACCTTAGTTCTAGGTGCTCTAGTTATAGTTACCTTGCTACTCTATATTAATACTAGAGGCGTGTTAGTTCTCTGCAGAAGCAATATTAGCTAAGAATTAATCCTAGAAAGAGTTTAAGGCCTTATAGTTCTATTTCTTCTCTAGATAGCAATTATTTAGCTAAGAGGCCTACTGCTTACTATAGTAGCTTAAGTTACTAAAGTTACTCTAGAGAGTTACTAGAGTTACTCTATTATCTATAGTACTAACTATCTCTATATTACGTAAAGCCTATTTAAAGTCTTTCTAAGTTTAGATACTCTCTAGTAAGTTATGCTTTATCTTCTAATAGTAAGCTAATAAGATCTTAGACTATATAAAGAAGATCTTAAGCTTATTATTCTTTATACTATTATTATTCTTAAAGAAACTGCGTTAGAGAAAAGACTCTTTCTTTCTTAGCTAAAGAAAAAAGAAGTTAACTAAGTCTTTAGGCAGCTATTTAAAGTTCTAGAATAATATATAGTTCTAATACTTTATAAGCAGTAGATCTTAGATAAGCTAAAGCTACTCTATTTAGACTCTAAGCTAGGTTATAATAATACTATTAGTAACCTTCTACTAAATTAGTTTATAATAAACTACGTAGTTAATAGTAGTTACTACTTAGTAAGTATAAGTCTTGCTATTAGTAACTACTTAGACTAATTAGAAAGCTAAGTTAAGGTTCTTAATCTACTAGTAGACCTGCTAGAAAGTTAGTATATAGCCTTTAACTTCTAGCTTTAGTTTAAAGCTTAGATTATTTAGAGTCTATATAAGGCGCAATGCTAAGTTATAAGTATTCTAAGGCCTATCTGCTAGTATACTGCTAGTAATAAGAAGTTTAGAAGCTATTTCTATATATTATTAGAGTTTAGCTAACTTATTAGAAGAAGCTTCTATCTCTTTAGCTTTAAATATCTTTATAAGAAGTACTTATATAAAGCCTTTATTAGACTATAAAGCTATTATATTCTCTAGAGATGCTATAGCTTATTAGCCTTAATTATTATTTCTCTAGTTAAAGACGCTTTCTTAGAGGTTAGCTCTAGGCTGCGCTAAGAGTTACTTAGAGGCTAAGCGCCTTTATAAGAGTATAACTAAAGCAGGCTAAGAGAGAAGTTAGGCTATCTAGCTCTATCTCTAAGCTTATTAGTTAGAGTCTATATAGCCTTTAGAAGTGTTTATAACCTATAGCGTATTACTGCTTATATAGTTCTTAACGTTCTTATTATTAAGTTTCTTAACTTTCTCTATGCTAGAGAGATTAAAGAGCTGCTATAGCTACTCTTACTAAATTACTTCTAGTAGTGCCTCTTAGGCATCTATTACTATAGCTTTAGACTTATTATAAGCAGCGCTCTTGCTTTTATCTAGTAGAGTATTATAAGTTAATACTATTTTTACTAAAAGGCTTAGAGTAATTTTATTTAATAACTATCTTTCTATAAAGAAATAAGAAGAATTTAAATTATAAGAAGTATATAGATAAAAGCTATAAAATAAGTATACTAAGTAGTATTAAAGTAAGACAAATTCTTAAGAGACTTAGAAGTATATTGCAAAGAGAATATATACTAGTTCTTACGTAACCTAAGGCCTGCCTAAGGCCTGCCTAAGATAGAGCTAATAGGTCTCTAGATAAAAGAGTTAAAAGAGATATAATAAGATAAAGAGAGACAGTTAACTAGATAAACGCAACAATTTGCTAGAAGCTTATTTGTTTCTTCTTAAACTTATATTAGTCTTCTTTATATTATTTAACTAGTATTTTATAGTACTTAAAGTCTTTCTTAAATATCTTCTGCCTACTTAATAATAAGTCTAACTATCTTATTAAAACGTTAATATTTACTACTAGTATATAGTTAGTAATAATAGATACTCTAATAGGCTTAGGCTTTAGTAGTAAAGGCTGTGTAGATAATAGGCTTATCTTATTCTATATACTATATATATAGTAACGCGCCTAAAGCTGCGATAGCTATTCTATATAGTCTACCTAGTTCTGCAGTATTACTATTAGGTCTTATTAACTTTATTGCGTTATATTTTAGTTACTTCGTAGAAGTAGTAAGACTCTTAATTATTAGATTAATTAGGTTTTTAAGATAGAATCTAAATAATAATATAATAACTTAATTCTTTGTATTACTTTTATACGCGTATCTTCTTTTAATAGAGAGACTAGTATTGCGCTAATATTAGCTAGGCTAATAGAGTATTGCTAGGTCTTGCTTATAAAACCTAGCAACTTCTAATTAGCTAACTCTTAACTCTAACTATACTCGCTTATAATCGCGATCTATCTAATACTTAGTTTCTAGAAGAGATTATCTTTACGCGTTAGAGTATTCTAATAAAACTTTTAGTAGATAAAGGCTTAGAAAACAAGAGACTAATAAAAGAGTTAGCAATACTATATAGCACGATAATTATTATAGCAAGCGCATTTAATCTATATACTTAAGAACTTATTAAGCGCAGCTATAAGAAACTTATTAGAGCTCTGCGCAAAATAAAGAAGAACTAAGTTATAAACTTATATCTTACACTTTAAGCAGATAAAGTAATAGTTAAATAATCTACTAGCAAGACTCTAATATTTCTTATTACTAAGCAAGAATATATACTTCTAGTAGAGCTTAGTATCTATATATAGCAGACTCTCTCTTAGAACTAGATATAAGATACTATAATACTTCTTGCACTACGTATAAAATAATTTAAGTATAGAGATAATTAGCTAAAAGAAGCTATAGATTGCACTGTTTACCTATAGAAAGAAAGTAAGAAATAGTTTAATAATAAGGCTTTATTGCAACTAAACCTAATAACTTCTAGAGATCTTATCTTAGTTTAAGACGTTATTTATAATATAGATATAAGCTAATAGCAGAAGCTTAAGCTATACTAGAAAGAACTATTCTATATAAAAAGCATTTCTAAAAAATTAATATATATTCTTAAAGAGCTTAATAGAACGCTATTAAGCGCTACTTATATAGGCAATAGGTTATATAAATTCTATTAGCAATTCTTATTAAATAAGAAAATAGTACTAGATAAGAAAGATATAATACTAGACCTAATAGAAGTAATAGTAATAGAGCAGAATAATAGTATAAATAATAGCAATATCTCTACGGGTCTGTATATTTAGATCTAGATTCTAAGAAAACTAATAGATAAGAAAGAGTAGAAATAGTATAGAGAAGAAGAGAATAAACTGCAAAACTTTTAACTAAGAAATAGTTAAGAGAAAAGAGAGTAGAAGAGAGAAAAAGAAAAAAAAATATTAATATAAAAACAGAACCTAATAAGTATAAGAAAGAATTATTATAGAGTTTAGAAGTTATTTTTTGCAAAACTACTTTTTATTTATATACTATAGAAAGCTAGAAAAAATTAGAAAAAATAAGAAAGCTAGAAAAGCTTAATAGACTACTAGAATAAGGCTTAGCTATATACTAAAGATCTCTTTACTAGCTTTAAAGAAAAAGATTAAGCTACTTTCTCTGCTATAACTAACTACTAGAGCTACTTTAACTATACTAATCTAAAGAACTGCTAGAGCTGCTATAAAAACGCTTATTAGAGCTGCTATAATTGTATAAGTCTAAAAAACTGCTAGAACTACTATAATAAGCAGCCTAAGAAGGCCTAGAGCAAGGCTAGTAAGAAGTATCTCTAGAGCTTAGCTAATAATAGCTAGATATTAGTCTAGTACGCAGCTAGTAACTAGTCTACTAAGAAGATCTATTCTAGAAGTTAAGCGCCTCTTAAGTAGCAGAACTAGCCTTACTTTAAGTAGCTTTAGTAATAGCTTTAGTAGAAAAGGCAGTAAGCTAAGTAAAGCTGCTTATACTACTACTACTAGAAGTATTATTAAGATTCTAAAAAGATAAAGTAACTAAAGAAAACTAAATAACTAAGCTTAATATTAAACTAAAAGCCTAACTGCAAAAGAAAGAAAGTCTAAAAGAAAAAAAACTATAAGAGAAGCTTTAGAATAGCAAGCTAGCTATAAAGAAAGTACTAAAACTAGAATAATCTATTAAGAATCTACTAGCAGAGAACTTAGAATTAGACTTAACTATATAACTAGAGTAAATTACTTTATAAGCAAGCGTATATTTAGTAAGAAAAGAAAGAGAAAGTATAATAGAGCGCCTGCTCTAATATACTGCTATACTCTATAGTATATTAGAGCTAAAAGAAGATACGCTGTAGTAGCGTAGAGTAAGCAGATTTATAAGCATATCGCGAATAGAATATATAAAGTTAGGCTTATTAAGCAGAAATTATTAATAGTATAATACGCAATCTAATTTAAAGTTTATAACCTTAGAAGAAGAGCTAACTTAAGCTATCTACTCTATAGTAACTAAGTATATAAGTTCTAAAAAATAGTTAGCAAGATTTAGATCTAATAAGCTCTTATACTTATAGAAAGAATAGTTACTATAGTTTATAATTTAGTAATCTAAGTATTATTCTAGAAGTATAAGCTAGTTAGTAGCTTTAGTAGACTAAATATACTATTTATTATTATTAAGGCAGTAGTTATAAGCATAGTTATCTTACTTAATATTTTCTTAAGTATAGAAGAGTATAGAACTATTTATATAATAGAGTAGAAAGGTAGTAAGATAAGTACTATTAAGACTAACAGTGCCTCTACTAGAAATACTATAATTAATAGTTATCTAGTAGAACTATTAAAAATCTGCTAAGTAAGTAAGTAAGAATAGAGAGATACTTTTATAAATATAGCTATAGCCTTAGTAGTAAAAGTAATAAAAGAGAGTTAGAGTATTCTTATTAGAGCCTCTGTAATTAATTAAGTAAGGCTAATTAGTATTAGTACTAACTCTACAGCGCTAGTTTAGAAACGCGCGCCTAATATTATTAAGAAACTAAGAAAAAATATAGCTTTATTTAAGCAGGTTAGCTAAAATAAAGGTAATATTATCTATAAGATCTACGCTAAGAGAGTAGTCTAAGAGATATATAACTTAAGAACTATTAGTAAAGTTTAAGCTTAATAAGAAATAAGAAAAGAGATTTACTAGCTTTAAGCACTACTTAAGTTACTAGAGAAGCGCGCTTCTTAGTTAGAAATACTAAAAGCTAAGAGCTTTAACTATCTAAGAAAGGCTTCTTACTACTTCTACTACCTTTAGTACTCTTACTACTATAGGCTATATAAGCAGAAGTAGAGCTATAAGTATAGTTAATATAAGCTATAATTCTAATAGAGAAAAGAAATACTAGAGAGAGAAGTAAAAGATTAAGAAGCTAAGAAAAGAAAGAAGTATAGTAAGCTAAAGGCAAAAGAGTATAAAGTATAGAAGATAGAGAAGAAGGCTAAAGGCACAGTCTTTTATAGCCTAAGAGATTATTTATAAAAGCCTCTAAAACTGCTTTATAACTGCCTTTACTATATTATAACTTAAAAGCTTAGAGTTACTTATAAATAAGAAAATACTATAAGCTTACTTACTTAACTATTAAGAATAATTAGCGCAAAAAGCTAGCTATATATATTATATTAAACGTTCTAATAACTATAATAAATATACTTTATTTAATAGAAGCAGAGAGTATATATAAATAATAAGAACGCTAAGAAGCTATAAAAGAGAAGTAGCAGTTTATATAGAAATAAGAAAGACTAGTAAAAGCTAAGAGCGCAAGAATACTCTAGCTTAAGTTCTTACTTATAGAGCTATTAAGGCAAAACTAATAAGCAAGTTCTTTAAGTAGCTTATAACTTGCATTGCGCTTCTACGAAGATAGAACCTAATATATTAGTAGCTCTGCTATTCTCTACTATAACCTTTTAGTATTATAGACTAGTTTATAAACGACTTAGCAGTAAAGCTAAAGCTCTAACTTGCTAATAACGTTATTTAATATTATATTAGAGCTAAAAACTTTGCAACTGCAATAATTAATAGTAAGCAATTATAGCAATAACTAGAGCTAGTTCTTAGAGAAAAATATTTAATTATATTTATTAAGCAAAGATATTAAAGGCTAACCTATTAGATACCTTTGCAATAACTGCTAATATACTTCTTTTAGTCTTAACCTTCGTTCTAGCCTTCTGCTATTGCAACGTCTTAAATTGCACCTCTTATCTATCTATTATACGATATAATTATCTAGCCTTAAATACTGCCTCTCTTCTATCTTCTCTGTAACCTAAATTCTATGCTAGTATACTACTTAGAGCTTTACTATTCTAAGCTAGATCTCTCTATATTATTCTAATTAAGTTAAGAGCTATAAGTAACTACTGCTTCTACTTATTAAAGATTAGCCTCTTATAGTCTTTAAGAAACCTTATTTATAGAATACTGTAATTAACTCTCTATACTAGCAAAGTATAGAGATATATAAGCTTAGTATCTTAGTCTTAAATAATTTGCTATTTAAGTAGTTTTAGGCTCTCTCTTAGCTATATAAGATACTTAAGACGCAGCAGCGTTACGACTATAATCTCTCTTCTTTAGCGCTTCTTCTTATCTATATTGCTATAAAGATTAATCTTATCTAGTAGAATAAGACTCTTAGTAGTAGCTAGTATAGTATAGGTAATAGTCTACTAGAGACTCTAGCTTTATAATACTTAATAGATATATTTAAGTAAGTTAGTTCTATACTTTGCAAGAAAGCTAATTTACTCTAAGGTATATCTGCTATTAATAGAGAAGACTAGTTATTATATAAGCAAAGCAGCTATAATCTGCTATAAGGTAGATATTCTAGTAGTATTAATTTTTATTATAAGCAGAATCTTTAAGAGCTATCTTAATTTATACTCTATGCAAATTTTTCTATTATAAGCTGCGCCTGCTGCTTAGTATTAGTTAAGCTTAACAACCTAAATAACAATCTTAAGATTTAATACTTCGCCTCTGCCTAGTCTCTCTCTGTTTGCTTACTTACTCGTAGAGTTATATTTTAGCTGCTTAGCTAGCTCTACTTAAAAGATAGTATACTACTATTTAAAGATCTAGAGCAAACTCTATACTAAGAGCTGCATAACTAGAGAGCTATTAAATATCTAGTTTTATTAAAAAGATTAAGCTCTAGTCTTAGTTAAGGCTGCTATATAAGCCTTTAAGCACCTAAGCTACTATTACTCTACTATTATAATAATTTACAGTAGAAGTTGCTGCTGCTAGCTATTATAGACGTTAACTCTGTTATACTATTAAATTTTACTTACTATCTATTACTGTGTTAAGGTCTTAGGTATATAGTCTATACTATAGTCTCTTTCTATTACTACTCTACTGCGTTATATATATCTGCTGCTTATTGCATAATTCTACTTTTCTCTAAAATAATAACTTGCATTGCCTTAGCTATTCTAAGTAGCTATTTATTTCTAGTTAAAGATATAATTATAAAGCAAAGAATAGGCTCTTTAAGGCAGAGCGTAGCTCTAGTTATTAGATATTTCTTTAACTACCTTAGCTAAGCAGGTATTATTAGTGTAGAAAAGCAAATAGAGATATGCTATATTAGGCTTAATAGGCCTTGCTCTTAGCTAGTTTATCGCTTTAAGCAGATTAATAAGATATTTAAGCTAAGATAGAATAAGTAGATTATTAGAGCTAGTAATAGCATAAGAGAATAAGTTATATGCATAGTAACTACTTAAGTTATTTCTTATAATAAAGGCTGTTTAGTAGTAAATATTTAAGAGTATTATAGTATACTAAAGACGTAAAATAAAGAGCATAAAGAAGTAAGCTTAAAAGAGCTAAGCTCTTATAGGTAAAGAAAGTATATAGTAAAGTAATATATACTAATACTAAGCCTAAGCTTAATAGAATATTAGATAAGATATAAAGAGTAATAGAAGTAGCAGTTAGTTTATTACTTAATTAATTACTTCTATATTAAGTATATTCTACTATAATAATAGTAATAATCTTATTATCTTTATAGTATTGCTAGAATTTAAGTAAGTTATAGCTTTTATAGCTATTAATAATAAGCAAATATACTATTCTAATAGTACGCCTTTTTATATACTTATTAAAGTGCTTTAGCTATTATAGACTAAGCTTATTTATTATTTAGCTATTTTTAAAGACTATAATAATCTAATTAGAAAGTAAATTATTCTTCTTATACTAAGCTAAGAGATAGTAGTAGCTCTTAAAGATAATAAAGAGTAAAATAGCTTACTCTATTATATTAATGCTCTAGATAACTATTATCTACTCTTAATTATCTTATTATACTATCTTTAGCTATTCTTATTATTTTAAAGCTATAATAACTACTTTAGTTAAGATCTAGCCTATTATAAAGCTAGACTTATTAAAGTTATATATATTATTATTAAGAATACTATACTTTGCTTTTATATTCTTTATAAGCTAGAACTAGTTTTATATAACTTTAGAATTCTTATAAAAAGCTTTCTTATAGTTATATTTATAATTAAACTTTATTTAAAGCTTAGAATAGCATTTAATAAATATACTAAGCTAGTTTAAGCTAACTTAGCTTATATTATACTTAGCGTATAAAGAATTAGCTATATTAGCTATAGCTATAAGCCTAGAAAGAAATCTATATATAACTAGCTTAAGTATATACTTAATAACTATATCTTTCTTAGTTTTAGTTAGATTCTTTATTTTAGGCTAGTAATCTACTTATAAAGGCTATCTAGTATATTAATTACTTAGTATTACTTAAGAGATATTATAGATAGCTGCAGCGTATTATAAGAATAGTATTGCATTTTATTTAAGAGCTTAAAAAGTAGTTTATATCTAATATTTATTAGAAATATCTATCTAGTACTATTATTAAGATATTATATAGATAAAGTAGTTTTAGTAAAAGCTTAGCAAAAGTATCTAGCTAAACTGTATATCTAGCTAATCTATAAGATATATTACTAAGCTTTTTTATCTTATATACTAGAGTATTTTACGCGCTAATTAAATATATTATATATAACTATAAATATTATATTTTATACTTTTATTTACCTTTATAGTATCTTAAATTAACTTATTTTGTTATAATGTTTAGAAATATATGTAGGCTAACTTATATTTGTTGCTAGTTAGACGTATGCTAAAAATAGATTGTGTCAGACAGGCCTGCGGGCGCTCAGGTTATAAGTGGGCAAAATACCCCCAAAACAGCAGGCACGACTCACCGTTACCTTTGCTGAACGACGGCAAATTACTGGCGACCAAGCTCGACAACGCGACATCATTGCAGCGGTAGCGTGGCCGCTATATACTTGCGCATCGAGCCTCCAGCTTCCAGTCTCTCCTCGTGTTTGGCGCACTGTTGCGCCAGCGCTGGGCGCATCGCACGGGATCCTATCGCCTCGCCTGTTCGCGCTGGACTCGCGACCCGACAGACGCCCGGTTGGCGTTGCAACCACAGCGCGAACTGTGGACAGGCCGGGAGAGGGCAGACTCGCAGACTCGCAGAGTGAGGGTGCCCATGCACAGCCTATCGTACTCCCACGGCGTGCTATAGCAATGAACTGCTATTGAGATTAGCGCAACCGCGACTCACTCTGGGGCATCCATGGCGTGCTGACGGGCCAGCGATCAGCGCAGAGCCTCCAAATCCCCCCTCCCCAGAATCATGCAAGTCCACTACGAATACCGGCACCCAGCGACTGGCGTACCGCCCATTGACCCCAGCCTGGACCACACCACCGCGCCTTCCCGGAATGGCCACGCGCCCATGTCGTCGCTCCCTCATCAGTCGGCCGCGAACCACCTCCTCCAGCCCGACAATGCATCCCATCTTGCCCACGGCTTCTATGGCGACATGCACGTGTCACGCCCCTCGCACACACCGCCGCCCACCTCCTCCCCACGCTTCCCCGCCATATCGCCCACCAGCCAGCCCAAGCAGCTGCCCGTCAACTACGTGCCCGATGACCGCACCCCTCCGCCCCGCGACGTGTCCGACGACACCATCGACGACGCCTATGCCGCCTTCATCCTCTACTGCAACCCCAGCTTTGCAACCTCCACCGACACCACCGAGCTGGTGAAGCTCTTCCGCACGCCACCCAAGAGCGATGGCAATGCCTTCAGTAGCTGGACCCTGTTCGAGCTCATACGCAAGTTCGACGCCAAAGAAATCAAGACATGGACGCAGCTGGCCCTGGACCTGGGCGTCGCGCCACCCGACACGGACAAGGGCCAGAGCACCCAGAAAGTCCAGCAGTATTCCGTGCGACTGAAGCGCTGGATGCGCGCCATGCACATTGATGCCTTCTTCGAATACCTCTTGGGCAAACAACATCCCTACTATCTCCATATACCCCCGCCCCACGACCCGTTCCCCAACGACGGAAGGGATGGCGTGCCGCTAGAGGAAGATTTGGCCATCCGCGCCCTCGATCCCAAATTCAAACCGAAGCGTGGTCGGCGGAAAGCAGACGAGGGGGAGGACGACATGGATCTCGATGACACCACTCCAGCACGAAAGCGTCCTCAACTCGACACATCTATTCCCTTTGGTAACGCATTGCAGCCACAATCAGCATACCCTACCAGCGCCCACCCGGACCACATGGTCGGCTTCTTGACCCCGCACGATCCATGGACTGCAGCCTCTACCATCACTCCATCTTCAGCCATGACCACCGCTTCCGCTCCCAGTCGAATGGGTCAGAAAAATCTGACCCCGTACTCGGCTTCTCCCATGACGGGCCAGCAGCTTCGTTGGCGGCTCAATACGCATGACAATCCACAGACTCCTCATCCTCTCTCCGCCGTTACGCCACAGTCCGCCCATCCTTTCTTTGACGAGCCTCAGTCCGCCGTAACCCCATCTAGTGCTAGGCCGCGCGCAAGGCGACGACACGGGCCTGCTGTCTCCTCGGCATGGTCGAGCAACAACAGCTCTTCCAACGGGAAACTTCGTGGTCGGCCACCTAGCAATCGATCGATACGCGATGGTCCCTTTGTCACCTTCCCAGTCAACCCAGCCAAGAGGGAGGGAGCGACCAACGACATCAACAACCGCAACTCGGGAAACCTGACCCCTATCGTTGAGCGCGCTCACTCTGACCCGCCCGCCATAGAACACACATTCCGCTTTCCACCCACCCCTGCCTCTGCCGTATCACCATCTACTATTGAGGGATCCCTACAAGGCGCCCCTCAAAAGCAACGCCTCAGCCTTCAGGTCCCACAGATTGTAGGAAACCCAGTGCGCCTAGTCACACCCACTGTCTTGGTGAACGGAGAGGAAGACCACACTCCAAGCACAGCCTATGCATCTTCTGCGATGCCTGCTAGTGCTGGCCAAGGCTCTACAGCAGGAAATTTTGAAAACCAGGCTGGTCCTACCCATCACACATACCACGGAGCTCTCACCCCATCAGAGACACCAGCTCAGCCACGGCCTCCTCCATCCGCACGAGCACCAGCTCAAACAACATTGCCGGCACCTTCGTTGCCGTCTGTATCTCTTGAGGGCCTCAATCGCGCATTGGCAGCCGAGCTTATACGTGCCCCGCTTACAGGACGGCGGAAGCGTTTACGAGGAACTGAAGCGAAACATCTAGCTTCGTCTATACTTCAGCCGTTGTATGTAAATGCTTCCGCGGGGGTAGCAGCACCAGCAAGAGTCATGAGCGATCAAGTTCTCGGTATTGCTATTAGCAGCTGTCTTGGGTTGACTGGTACAGTTGGCATGGGCAATGGTGGTCCGACTGGAGGTGTAAGAAGAGTGGATTGTATCCGCTTCCGGATCGGGGGTGACGGCTACGAAAGCCCCATTGATGAGGATGATGAAGACGCCGATGACATGCATGAGAGTAGCGCTATCAAAGAGACGTTCGATGTGTCATTTACTGTATCCTTTGGGTCGTTATCTGGCGAGTGGGTTGCGAAAGGCCTCGTAGCCACCGCTGATGACGCCAACACCGAACACAATCTCGGAAGCGGCAGTAGAACATCTGAGCTAGAGCGACAGGAACATAGTCAGATTACATCTACCGCGTGGAAGACCAAATTTGTAGAGGCGCAGAAGAAATTGTGGGAGACTCAGGAAGAGGTGAAAAGCTTGAAAGACAAGATCCTTGATGCTGTGTTGTAATCTTGCAATGACCTGAATGTGTATATGGGTTTGGGGCAGTATTGTTTTAGGTCGGTTCGCTATATACCCCGGTGTTTAGACGTATTCTGTCAGCCGTTTGTTGTTTAGCTATAGGTAGCAGGTTTGTGACCTCATGAACACTTTTCGTTTTCGCATCTCCCAGATCACACCGCACTCATCTAAGCACTCTCTCCCAATGCCCCTCACACCTCATCCTTCTCCCAAGGTTTCTTGCGGCGTGCTTTCACAGGTTCTGTGCCTTGACCAGTGAGGACAGTGCTGGGTATCTCCCGGATGCCAGGCACCGGCTGTCCGCTCGTAATGAGCTCGACAATATGAGCAAACGATGTTGGGTATGGAGCAGGAGGTTCGCTCGCGCTCGATGAAGTCGGCATCATACCACTTGAAGCTTCATCGCCAGGCACTACTAGGGGCGGCGTGCCATTTAGAGGTTGTGTGGGCGGTGGTCGGCCCCGCGCGTTGCGGTATGCTTTGTAACCATCAAAATCGATGTTCATGTTGAACTTTCTAGTCCTTGTGAGTCGAGCTTCCGCGAGAGACGGCATTGCTGACGACACACCTTGCGTAGTAGAAACACCGCGCCCTTAGTGCTAGCTCAGCTGCTTGGTCTGGCGTGCTGTTACTGCCGAGAATGGCATTCAGGCCAGCCTGGAACTCGACGTCGTCATCCCAACTATATCTCTCGAGAGCTTCATACACGTCATTGAGTCCGTCAGTACCTCCAGCAGCGCTCATGGCGGTCGACGGTGAAGGTGGCACATTGGAGTGGGGTAAAGGTCCCGTTAACGCGTCCGAGGGTTAGAGCTCCAGGAGACCCACCTCGCTAAGAGCTGGTCTGCCAAGGCCTTTTCCCAGCCCACGACGATCGTGTCTTTCGCGCGAGACTTTGCTTGCTCACTCTTCCGCCAGCCCACTTCAACCAGCCTCCCCAATACCTTCTCGTTCTCCCTTTCCTACATCTCTCCTCTATCTCTCTTCTGTTCTCCCGATTTTGATACCCGCACTACACCGCCATGTCCGAGTTCATCGGGTCAGTGCAGTTTCGTGCATAGGGCTCGAGCTCCCACTGACGTGCACCGCGTAGATCTCGCATATCCCTCATCTCGAAGAGTGACATTCGGTATGTGTCCAGCTCATCGCGCAGCCATTGATCGCATTGTCTGACCTGGCATAGATATGTTGGTACTCTTGTGGAGATCAATTCAGAAGCTTCCACGGTGTCGTTAGACAATGTGCGTTCGTTCGGTACAGAGGGCCGCAAGGGCGGCAACGACGAATACCCTCCTTCAGACGTAGTGTACGAGCAGATTGTCTTTCGAGGAAGCGACGTGAAGGACCTGCGCATAGAAGAGTCGGCGAAAGAGAAGGCTCCGCCAGCGATGCCACAGGATCCAGCTATTATTGGAGTGAGTCCCCATCCCCCTATGTCATCCTACACTGGTCCGATGATGTAACACTTTTCGGATGTAAACCCATTAACCCACCGAGAGCGCAAAACCATGTGGATATTTTCCGTTGCCTTCCTTCTGAGACCCAATTCGTACACGTTTTTGAACACGTATCCAACAAAATTGTACATGCTAACACGAAAGCGTGCAACAGGTACCGCAGTCTCAGCCTCGTCAAGATGCCGCTTCACAGGATCAGCAGCGTCAGCAGCAGCAGCAGCCACCGCCGAACTTTCCCCCACATGGTCAAATCCCGCCTGGTGCCTATCCTCCCTTCGGCGGTCCAGGTGGCCCGGGAGGCCCATACCCGAATCGCTTTGGTCCACAAGGTGGTTTCCCTGGTGGACCTGGACCATTTCCTGGTGGACCACCTGGGGCATTCGGCATGCCTCCGCCACCATTCGGGGCACCTCCAGGCTGGTTCCCCCCTGGTCAGGGCTTCAACCAGCCTCCAGGGTCTTTCCCACCACACATGACTAGTGGCCCTCCTGGACTGCACAACCACAATAAATCTCCGGCAGGATCGAGAGCTACTCCACCATCAGGGCCCCAGGCTGAGAAAGATGAGCGAGGTGCCGCGCAACCGAAGGTCGCTGAGGCGGACAGCACAACGAGGCCCACAGAGAAGAAACAGAGTACGAAGCCAGCTGGGACCACGCCGAAACCAAGCGCTGGCTCTAAACAAGCGCCTCCGCCACCCGTTGACTCCAAACCGAACGTTGCCGCTGCGCTTGCGCCGCCACACCCACAACCTGGCCAAAAACCTGGTGTGGCAACCAAGGGTGGGCAGAGAGGTGGCCGCATCGTTCCTGCTGTTCCCATTCCCAGCCCTCGAGTCACCAAGACTACTCCACAAGCCCAACCACCGAATACCCAGTCCCAGCAGCCTGCAGTGACCCCTGCCCAGCAACAGAATGCGACGCAACTTGCCACCGCTGCTGTTGCGGAGGCTATGGCGAAGCTCAACGTTCAGAACAAGAGTCAAGCACCGATATCAGACCCGTTGAACAACCTAGCTCAGAAGGTGGAGGGGATGCGAGAGCAGCAGAACCGCCAGAGTCGCCCACAGGGCTCAGGTACTTTCCGTGGTGGCAGAGGTGGTCGAGGAGGCAGAGGCGGCCATGCTCAACATCCCAAAATGGAGGTGCCTGCGACAGATTTCGATTTTGAGTCTTCCAACGCAAAGTTCAACAAACAGGACTTGGTGAAGGAGGCAATTGCGTCTGGATCTCCGCTAGGAGAAGCAACAGCGCTCCCGGCAGCTGAGGCGGTGTCCGATGCCCAGGCCAATGGAGCTGAGAGCGAGGATATCGTTATACCTCCGTCTGCCTACAACAAAAGTTCGAGTTTCTTCGATAACATCTCCAGTGAACTGAAGGACCGAGATGAAGCTGCGAGCAAGCGTGGACAGGAATTCAGAACCGAAGAACGCAGGAAGAACATGGAGACGTTTGGTCAGGGTAGTGTTGATGGCTACAGGGGCGGCTTCAGAGGCCGTGGCCGTGGCCGTGGGCGCGGTCGGGGCTTAAACGGTTTCCGTGGTCGTGGCGCACCTCGAGGACGTGGAGGCTCTACCTTCGAAGAACAATCGGTACCTTAGACAACAGTCGAGCGTCCCCGGTGTGTCCTTTGATTTCCATACATTGCATCTACTTGAGCGGTCTGTATTAGTATGGTTGGCGTCTTTCTTTGTGTCTATGCCCATCTGGGTTCGGGGTCACGATTCCTATGGAACCACATCATGATCTAAGTTCAATTTCTCTCTGTCTACTTGTACAGGATAAAAAGCTATAGGGGCTGATAGGCAAGAAGCATCGTGGGATGACTTTTGAACCAGCTTCAGGTCGATAACATACCATATGGCCGAATATGGCTTAATGCAATAGCTGTATCATTCAGAACCTTGCTTTGTTCCTCACACATGACCCAAAAGTGTTCCTGACAATCCACTTCTCACCGATCGTTCTAACAGTTCAACGAGTCAATGCAATCTTGGTATTTGCAGACGTATTAGTGACCTGAGTGCAAGGTTGTGTAAATGCGTTGCCTGTGGTGTTTAGAACCTACTTCAGTCTACAGCCGAGCTATGTTGCGCAATGAAATGTGATGTGCTACCAGACATGATTCAGTATCTCACGCACCTTCTTAGAGGGCTTTATAAATACTTCATCACCAGTTGAACATCAACTTATAGTGTCTTCATTATAGTACTACACGCTACCTGCTAACACATTGCAAAATCCAATACTCGATGTGCTCTCATGCACGTGCCGAGAAAACCAAATAGACCTACCCCGCGTGCTTAGTCCCCGAGATTGATTCTGTCCTTTGGACGGCGTCGATGACCTTCTCCTCGTATTTCCCAAATACTGTTGTACCCTCAACATTGGTCTCCTCGAAGACGTTTACCGTCGTCTTGGCAAATTTCCGTGCGGATACTTTCTTCTCGAAGAGCAAGTCCAACTCTGCAAAGCTGCGATCCTTTGGCTCTGGCATCCTGAAGAACGTGTAGATTATGCTCAAGAAGCATGCACCCGCCCAGAAAAAGCCAGCGAAGTTGCCCCAGTTCCAGGCGCCAGGGTTGAGCATGTATGGGGTGAGGACCGAGGTGATAATGCCAATGACGTTGTAAAGATTGCGACCCAGTACAACGGTCTTGATCTGTAGACGGCGCGATGACAATTCGGCAACGAGCGAATAGCAGACTGTTCCAACAGTGAGTTGATAGAACATGGCCCATACGATCATCATAGCTCCTGTCGCCATAGCTCGTTCTTGACGCTGGGAGTCTGGGCCCAAACCCAAGAAGCCCATGACAAAGAGCATGGCACATAGCCCACATAGGCCGCCAAGATACAAAGTCCGCCTTCCGAACCCGAGCTTCATAAGGTACCATGCGCCGAAGACACCGGCCATGTTGATTCCATACTGTCCGAGGGCGAAATCGTAAGACGTGGATTCTGGTAAGCCGGCTTGCTGAAGGAAGTAACTTGAGTAGCCAGAAAAGGCGTTGCCGCTGAGATTCTGAATAGCCCAAGCCATGCAAACAATCTCCGTACGGCGTAGATCCACACCTTTGAAACAGTCCAGGTATGATGCGCCTTGAGTAATCTTCTCTTCGAGAGCGGTCGTGTGTACCATCATGGCCACTGTTTCCTCGGCATCGAAATCTGTCTCTCGGTTGAGACTAGTGAGGCGAAGAAGAGATTTTTTGGCCTCCTCCAGCCTGCCTTTGCGAACTAGCCACCATGGAGACTCTGGAGCAAGGAAAACGCCAATCATCAGAGGGACTGGCCACATCCATTGCAGTGCGTAAGGAATACGGTAGGACCACTCGTCATCGCGCTCAAGCATGGATCGGATCACGCCAATTCCGATGACCTGGCCTAGGCCCCAGCAGAAATTTACATATGTGGTCACTGCTCATTGTCAGTATGTCATGCCTTGTAGAAGGAATTTGACTACCCACAGTATCCACGGAGCGCGACCGGACAGACCTCACTTGCATAAGTAATGGTCAAAGTCTGGAATACACCCCACGGTATTCCACACAAAATTTCCGCAATCAAGAGGTGCACCACTGTCTGGGCTGTGAAGAAGATGGCGGTGAAAGCAATGATTAAAAACAAGCACCCCATGACTGTGTACCGATAGCCAATAGCCTCGCTGATCCAGCCATTCAAGAACAGTCCAATGATCTCACCCACGATGACTCCATTGCTCAAGCCGGCTTGCCAGCGTGCTGGTATCTCGTATGTGCCGTTAGGAAGCATCTCGCCATATTTGCGTTTGAACTGCGGGAAGCCAAAGAAGTTGTTGAGCAAACAGACGTCGTAGCCTTCCATGACAATGCAGGTGCTGATCAAGATTGACCATCCGATAGCCTTGGGGTATAGCTTAATTCCTTGAAGAAGGGTCATGTTGTGCTCTTTTTCGGTAGCGAGGCGGGCATCATTCATGACACGATCTGCGGCCCGCTTGTGGTCACCATCATGATCGTAGTTTGTATGAGGTGCAGTCGTGGGCCGAATCTCCTTTTCCTCCGCCATGGTGGTGGTGGTCCTCGCTTGGCGTACAGTGGGGGGCTGGTGGCTCGGCGTGCTGCTTGTGGGGAACCTTACGGGCTTCGCAATTCACAGAGAGAAGTATACAATTGCCAGCACGTGGATGACAGGACGTGAGGTGGCCCTTAAAGCATAAAATTTTGCGGGGATGCTAGCGACAAGCGTTAGTTTAGCGTCATGGTCGCGTGCAAAGTGCGGGCTGGGTGCCCTGTAAGCAACGGCGGTCTCTGATTGGCTCAATGCGCAGATCACCTGCCATATCAGGAAATGGCTGTGAACGGCGCAGCGCAGCTAGAGGCCCGGATGCTTGACAGGTCGCTTTGCTGCATGCGTGTAAGCAACTGCTTGGTATGCACGTGCAGAAGGCCCGGCTAAGAAGTCATGTGCCCAAGTTGCCGATATTCTTCCAACGTGTAGGTAATGTAGCTTCATCAGATGTATTTAAGAGGCGTGCTCGGTAGATCGGAGCACCTGTTGTTTGCCGCGGTTAAGACAGCGTTTCCATCATGCCGAGCCCGCCCGACGAAAATTAGGTCTACACAACGACCTGGACTTCACGCAAGCACATAGCTACTATCTCTAGGTGTTGCGATAATTAGTGCGCGATCAGTTGTTCTTTGGTTATTTTCAGACCAGTGCATACATGTAAGTCCTGGATGGCTATACAGCCTCCAGCTTGGCGTACTCGGTAAGTCATCATAGTATAAACAGCGCGCGAATTGTTGCGAGACCTTGTGCTATTAGTAATATTTTACCTCAATTCTCCAGTCCAGTAATTCAAAAACTGGTGGATGATATATTTCTTCGTCTATTATCTGGTGCTAGGGCAGGCACTGCATGTCCATCGTTCACTCCGGATTTGACTCTCCCAGTATCTCCCTTGTGCCCTTGGGTGCCAATCCTCAAGAACGGCACAAATATTGCACCAACGAAAGCGCACACGGCAGTAAACCAGAAAACGGCTGCAAACGGCTCAATGGCGTTGTTGGCGTAGTAGCCAGAAGATGAAGGCCTCTTCTCAACGGCATCAAATACGGCGGTCGCAATACCGAAACCAATCGCAGTACAGATTCTCGTTTGAGTCTGCAGCAGCGAGCCGGCAATCGATTGCTTCGAAAGCGGCATCGAAGATAGAACATACATCTGCCCATGTCAGCAAGGCACGTGGAAAGTTTTCAGTCGACTTACGTTCGCAACGATGAACTGAAAGTCTGCACCGATCACGCAGATACACAAGGCAGGAAAACTGAAAGCCCAGTACGAATCGCCATGTCTTTGCACTGCGGCCAGCGTGAAGGAAACGAGGAAGGCGCCGGCACCAATGCCTACAAGCAATTTGTTGGAAACTCTGTGTTGTACCAGAGCTGCAAATGCATTCGCAACCAAGCCACACACGATCATTGGTAACATGTGCACTCCAGTCATGAGTGCATTGAAACCGAGTTCAATCTGGAAGTATAAGGCAATCCAAAAGGTGAAAACAGGAAAGCCAATGAAGCCGAACCCGATGATAACGAACAACTGAATGTGTTAGTCTGAAGTTAATGCATGGTTAACTCTGTGGCTCACCAATGAAAAATCGCGATCCTTCCATATTGCCATATCGATCATGGCATATGGATACTTGATCTCCCATATTACAAAAGCGACCATGAGGAGAAGACCAAGAATCAGAAGAACTAGCACGTATGGAGTCTTCCATCCCTGTGGAGCGTTGCTTGCCAGACTTCGCATTGTCAGCGACTTCTCCACAAGTAGGCTCTTGTACGGACCTTAGAGCGGCGGCGAACATTCCAATGCCGAAGATGGTCATTGCAGTGCCAGGAAGATCCATTTTCTTGACAGTTTCACTGTTGAAGCGCTGTTTTGTCGTTGTATCATTCGGTACCGTAAAGTAGGCAACGACCGTGGTGCAAAAGTACGCAACAGCCAACAGGAAGAACCCAGCTCTCCAATTGAAAATCTGGGTGAAAAGCCCTGCCAAAATGGTCCCGAAGACGTATCCCAATGGATTACCCGCACTGAAAGCGCCGAATGCGTAGTTTTTCCTACGACCAGGCATTTCGTAAATTGTTCCAAGCATACCCTGAGCTGGTGGCACGGCACATGCTGACCATATACCCAAGACACCACATAGGATGTCTAATGTGATGCCGCTCTGAGAAAATCCAGCCCCGAGACAGAAGATGCTGAAAAGGAACATGGAGCAAATGAACATACCCTTGCGTCCAAACAGATCTGCGATGGAGCCGAAGAACAAAAGAAGGGAACCTGCCGTGAGCCTGGAACATGGTCAGCTCATCAGATTTGATCAAGAATCATTGAGGCAAAGCTTACGATGCGGCAGCACTCATCTTGTACAAGGTTAGCCACGAACGCTAGCAATAACAAGCGTTCTAATACTTACCCAGCTTATTTCGGCATTGGTCATTCCTAGATCTCGTCCAGCGAAACTGGACATGACGGTGATAGAGCCAGTCAAGAAGCTAGACATGGCAACAGCCATAGTCACAGACATGACGAACAGACACTCTTGCAGTGTCGAAGTAAAGCATTCTGGTCGAGCATTGGGGTCCTTTTCGCTGATTGTTGGCGAAGAGGCGTTGTCGAACGCGACATTTTTCTCTGCATCGCCTGACATGCTGCGTGGTTGGAATTGTGTGTGAAGGCTGCAGCACATTCGCCGTGGACAGTTGTGTTAAATCGATTCATAAAAGTGCACACGACAGAAAGGTTGAAACTATCGGCCCTGCTCCTCGGAATGCCGGTATCGCCAAACTAGGTATTATTCAGCGCGGAATCCCTCCATGCTCGGATTTGTGTCCCAGAAATAGGCGGTGAGCCGCATTGAGACAGTTCGGTAGCTTTGTAAGGTTATATCAATTGGACATATACGGTCTTTCGGTCTTTCTCCAAGTCCGTCCGCCCCTGGGTGCCTCAACATCACATTTTTACAAGGTCAAGTCACGTGTCTGTTCGTAGCGTTCTACCTCGGTACCCGTGGACGGCTCCTGTTCTCGATTCGCGTTATCTGGTAAAGCTGTTTTTACCACTGGGTATCACGTTCAATATATTGAAATCTACAGCTTGAAGACCTGCCAGTCGCGCAAGTCCATTTTACCTAACACGCCGCCTAGTGAACCTTGAGTCTCTCTCCCACCAACCCATTGCTTTCTGCCTGCCCAATGCTCGATGAAGCCATCAGGGCCCGACACCATGATCAAGCGTGAGCCTCTCTCTTCCGGTGCGCGCAAAATGGTCCTTTCAAGATGTAGCCGCTCTATGAATGTCTTCTCTTCGTCGACATAATACTGCACACTGACACCTCGTGTTGCCGCTTTGCCCCGTTCCTTGAGCGCGTCGAGTTCTTGCACGATAGCGCCTTTCTGACGGACACTGTGAAAATCGACCAATGTATCCTGTTCAGACTCAGTTGCTCCGAACAGACTCTGCCACCAGCCTTTGCGGCTTTCACTGGGCAGATGCCGGGGTTTGTCGTCGCTCACACCACCTAAACATTCTTCGCGCCGTCGATTCGCCCACAATATGTGCATTTTGCTACCTGTCCTTCGGCCCAGTGCCTGTGCAATTTGCATGGCGGGCGCAATGCCTGTGCCTCCAGCCAGAAAGACGACCTCCTTGATATCGGCTGGCAGCTCGTATTCCGTGTTTGGGCCACGTAGCTCGATGATGGAGTCTGCAGGAAGGTGATGTAGGTATGTCGATACCTCACCACCCTGCTCTTGGCGGATGAGTAGTCTTATGTCGGCTGGCTCGTCGCGGCTCTTGATGTGACTGTCCGAGGTAGGCGGTAGCGGCGTATAGGCACGGGCAATCTGCAGTTGAGGCTGCTTGATCTGCACGCTCCACACGCTGCGCTTCCAGACCTCGCGGACGCTGTCCGGCTCAGGCCTGCCATCGCGATTGCGTAGAGTGAAGATTGCACTTGTGGGAGACACAATCTGCTTCTTGACGAGCGTGTATGGTGTGAAGGTGTGGGGATTGAGTGACGCGTCCGATGTGTCTGCAGATTTGAAGTAGCGATACGCTGCGCCGCCGCCTAGGGCCGATGTGCCAATGGCGACCAAGGGGCCTCTTCGCTTCAACCAAGACATCGGCGTTCGCAAGCATCGAGTGCTGTGTTGGAGCTATCTCATTGCTCCGTGTATGCGTTTTGTCTGTCTGAGTTGAGATGACGGCATTTTTTGGTCCGAGCTCGGCAATGACTAGTCCTCTTCTGATCTGCCATACAAGATACAAGAGGTTTGCTCCAGAGTTTGTGTGGACTCGAACGTAGTTAGGGTTTGATGCTCGATATCTAAGAGAATCTGTATGTGATTCGCTGGTATGCAAGAGTGTTGTTACGGGAATTTTGATTGATATTATTGAAGCTAAACAAGCAAGCTATGCACAAAATCTACATGGACATTTTTATTCCCCCAACGCCAGCCAATGCAGTTTTGAACAGGGTATACACACTTCTCCGAAAGACGATCAGCCAGTCGCACTGATCTCCTTCTTTACCCAGTTCTCCAATCCGCCAAGAGCAATGATCTCCTGAACATTTGGTGGCAGTTCACCAACCTTGACGTCCCACTTGGCTCCATTCGAACCTTCTTGAACAGTAACGGTGCTGCGGCGGATGTCCCATTCAAGCGTCCACCCAGTCCTAAGGGTCAACTGCTTAGACTCGGCGGGCTGTGACGTCGCTTCGGGAGGTGGGGAGTCGAGTGATTCGCGATTCTGTGATGGTTCCTTGATGGCTTGCTGAGTTGATGCAGTGTTTGCGGACGAGAAGACTTGGCGAAGACGGTTGGTTAGCTTGGGCACTTCGACACCCATGAGAGCATTGTTGATGCTGTTTCTGCTGAAGATGTTGCCGAAGCTACCAGCGACCACCAGAGGAATGCCCTTGGCAAGAATAGCAGTCGCGGCTTGCTCACGACTACTCCCGCATCCAAAGTTGAAACCAGACACAAGAATGTCACCAGCCTTGGCGGTCTGGCCAAACCCTACGTCATAGTTCTCCATGCAGACTTCGGCCATCTTCTCCCGGGTCACGTCGTCTTGGTAGGTATATTTCCCGGGGTAGATACCATCAGTGTTGATGTTGTCGGCATCGCAGAAGACAATTTCGCCATGGATCTTCTCGGGAAAGCCTGGAAGTATTTCGGTAAAGGTCTCAACTTCAGCACCTGATGCAACGGATGAGTGAGCCGTTTGCGCCTCGGATTCAGTCGAACCAAAGCTACCAATAGCTGCTTCAGCATCTTTGATAGCCTTCTCAAGCATATCTTCGATGGTCATCATACGATTCTCCTCTAGAATACCGTCGCCCTCACCACGACGTACGCCCTCATAACCCTCAGGTGCTTCGTAGCGGCCAGGACCGGAGATGATGCCAGATAGAGCACTTGCCGCGACTACCTCGGGACTCGCAAGATATGCCTTCGCATCGGGAGATCCCATGCGTCCCTTGAAGTTGCGATTGCTGGCACTGATGCCTACCTCGCCCGGCTCGAGGAGACCGGTGCCGAGTCCTATGCAAGGGCCACAACCAGCTGGCAATGGTTGTGCACCGGCTTCCAATAAAGTCTGCCAATCCCCGGCTTCTTCCGCAGTCTTTTGTTCGGGAATGGAAGCTGCTGCAATGTAGAAGCTGACATGGTCAGCAATCTTTGGGATCTTGTCCCCATTAGCAACTGCGGCATCCTTGAAAACCCTGGCCGCCGCCGCAATATCCGACGCGCGAGAGTTAGTACATGAGACAAGATAGGCTTTGTTGATGGGAATGTTCTGCTGCTGGAGCTCGATCAGAGGCGTAGCGACTTTGACAGAATTTGGACCGGATACATATGGCGATAGTGTTGCCAGGTCGAGGAAGAGCTCCTTGGCGTAGACTGCACCTTTGTCTGCGGCGAGGGCGGGCTTGAAGATGTGGCCCAGTTGCTTTCCTACCATACCTGTGGCGGTAAACAGCTTGTCGATGCGCTCGTGCACAAATTGTTGTTGGTGGTGGTCCTTGGCTTGCACCTCGCCCATGGCTGCAAGAGTAGCCCTAGCCCTGAGCCAGCCATGGAGCACCGAGTCAATTGGGAAGAGACCAGTCAGGGCGCCCCACTCTGTTGTCATGTTTGCGATGGTGAGGCGGTCGTCGACGGGGATACTGCCAATGGTCTCGTCAGTGCCAGTGAATTCGATGGCGTGGTTCAAGACCTCGTCCTTGTTGAACAGTCCGGCCAGTGCGACGATGACGTCCTTGCCAGTCACGCCCTGGGGCATGGTTCCGATCAAGTTGACCTTGGCAACTGGAGGGATCTGCCACCATGTCTTGCCCGTGGCCCAGATGCTTGCTGCATCGGTTCGCACCACGGGGGTGCCTAGGCAGCCGATGCCGCCGTACATGTTGGAGTGGCTGTCCGAGGCCACAGCCAGTGTTCCTGGCCAGGCATAGCCCTCCTCAACCATGATCTGGTGGCCAATGCCTCTGCCAGCTGGATAGAAGACGACGTCCTGTTTCTTGGCAAAGTGTTCGATCTGGGTGTACTTTTTGAGGTTCTTTTCCGTCTTGTTCTGCACATCGTGGTCAAGCGTCATGACAATCTGGGCTGGGTCGCTGATTCGGGTGGCGCCAATGGACATGAACTTGAGGGCAACGGGCCACGAGTTGTCGTGGGTCATGCACTTGTGCGGCTGCAGGGTGACATAGTCGCCAGAGCGCAGGATCTTGCCCTCGGCCACGCCCACGGCATGGCGTTGGACAATCTTCTCGGTGAGGGTCTGGGGGGTCTTTGGGGTTTCGTGGAGGGTGGGCAGGAAGCTGGCGGCGGCGCCTTCCTTGAGCGAGTGGAAGACGTCGGGCGCGTCAAGGCGGGGTGCAGTGGTGGAGAAGGCGCGCGGGACGAGAGTCGTTCGCGGCAGGCGCGGTGCGGCGCGAAGAGACATGGACAGACATGGTTGGCGGCGGGACAAAAGGCGTGCAGCTGCAGCGCGAAGTGGCATGACCATGTTGCCAGCTTGAGGTTGCAGGAGATGCAGCTGGTATCGTGGGTTCGACTCATCGACTGGGCCAAGCTGACATGTGGACATTTATGACATTTATTTCGACGCGGCCGACTTCGGCGTCATCGGCTTTTGCGCTGCTCCCATTGGACGGCTACCGGATTTGCAATTGATTGCGACTGCCTCATCTAATGCTGACGACGAAAGACATGTCAGCGTCAGACGGTGGTGCTGACCGACAGAATTGCACCTGTGTACTTTGTAGAGCACGGACGCGTTTGCTGTGAAAGAGTCATCCCTATCACGTGACTTGGACCATGATAAATTCCACTCCTACCATACCGGTACTCCGCTTCTGACTGCCTGCAAGTGTCTACCGACCCGTCGATCGAGCGCTGTTTCACCTGTCCCACGTCTCTCCCACCCGTGCTGTCCCGTCGTCGCCATGGTCAACCGCTCTGATGTCAACTACTTTGGCGCGGGCCCCGCACCCCTCCCCACCACGGTGCTGGAGAAGGCATCGCAGGTGCTGCTGAACTACAAAGACAAGGGCATTGGCCTGTGTGAAATCTCGCATCGCTCCCCAGAAGCCAACGAGATCCTCGCCGACTGCAAACACGCCCTGTCCACGCTCCTCAACATTCCCGACGACTACGAGATCCTGTTCCTCCAGAGCGGCGGCAGCGGCCAGTTCAGTGCCACGGTATACAACCTCGTCTCCATATGGGTTGAGAAGAAACGCGCCAAGATAGCAGAAGAGGTCGGTGACGACAAGGACGAGGTCCTCACCCGCTTGCGTCGCGTCGTCGACGACGAGCTCAAGCTCGACTACCTCGTTACCGGCTCGTGGTCGCTCAAGGCATCGCAAGAGGCTGCGCGTCTCGTGGGCGCAAAGCACGTCAACATAGCAACCGACGCGCGCAAGGCCAATAATGGCAAGTTTGGCAACATCGCTCCAGAGGACCAGTGGAGTCTGACCCCTCGCTCCGTCGGGGGCCCAGCCTTTGTGTATTTCTGCGACAACGAGACTGTCGATGGTGTCGAATTCCCCTCATTTCCAAAGAGCCTCGAGGGTGAGGACGCTCCTTTGGTCTGCGCCGACATGTCTTCAAACTTCATTTCCCGCAATGTCGACGTGAGCAAGTATGCCGTCATCTTCGGTGGCGCGCAGAAGAACATTGGCAACACCGGTATTGCCATAGTCATCATGCGGAAATCCCTACTCCCGCCTCATTCCACCCCAGCTTCGCCCCATCTCTTGAGGGAGCTGAACCTGGCCGTCGGTCCGATTGTGTTAGACTACCCTACCATCGCCAAGAACAACTCGCTTTACAACACCCTCCCTATTTTCGACGTGTGGGTCGCCGGTCAAGTCATGTCTGGACTAGTCAACTCTTTCGGGGCCAAACGCATAGGTGGACAGGAAGAAATCTCCAACGAGAAGGCCCGTCTGATCTACGAGGCCATCGAGAAGTATCCCTCTGTGTACCGTGTTGTCCCAGACAAGAGTGTACGTAGCAGAATGAACATCTGCTTCAGAGTCGCTGGTGGAGATGCGGACAAAGAAAAGGCTTTTCTCGCCGGCGCAGAAAAGAAGGGTCTGCTAGGTCTGAAGGGACATCGCAGCGTCGGGGGCATTCGAGCCAGCAACTGTAAGTGAACATGTGCTTTCTTTTGATCTTCATCGAATCTCCAGATCGTACGAGCTAACCAGTTTCGTGCTGTAGACAATGCTGTATCTCTCCAAGGTGCTAAACTTCTTGTTTCGTACCTGGAACAGTTTGCGGAATCGGTCTAGAAAACACTCTGCATGAGAGCATGACGTGGGTTCGAAGGCTTATCCTTGGGCCCAACATATCGGTCCTAGCATTCACGAGACTTCCATTCATCATGGGAGAAGTAGCAAATACACGTAATGTCTGAGTCCGCACATTGCTCGCAAATTCTGTTCCTTTCTTCACCACCAACGACTGCCTTTACAAGAATCCTACTATTGATCACTCAGTGGCACCACAGATCAGCATGAACAGCTGCTTCTAGAAGACTTCCCTCTTTAGCGGCATTGTGTGTTGTCGCGTGGCTGCTACGAGCTGCTGATCAAGATTGAAGGTATGTATGGCGAACCAGCGTTGTGCCAAGTACAAGCTCTGCGCAGCCTGGCAATTGTGGCTGCAAGGCACCTCGCTCGTCCGGCCTATATGAGACGGCTCCTAACCATGTTAATCAACAGCTGAGCATGTTTTGTGGGTCCGAAACTGCCACAGGGCCGAGTTGGGTCCATCTCCAAGCTATCGGACACGAAAAGCAGTTTGTGTGTGTATCAACCGCTAGGTATACTACACTAGCACATTCACGGTATTTTAAAAACGTGAGATGCCTCGTGGCAAACATTTATCAACGCTCAAGTGACAAATACTATGGGTTGAGTTAGTATACAGACCGCGCATCTTCTGCATATAGTTACGCCAACTTGCTACAAGATGTTGTCACTGCGACAGAAGGTGACCAAATAGTCGCGTATCAATAGTTTGAGGCTACACACAGGGTACTTCCGTGCTGTTCCAAGTCGAGCGATGCCATATATAGCTCGGGTATACCAGACTATTACTTGGTTAGCAGGACCTGTCTCTCGTCATGGGCAGTTGAGAGCCTGGTACAAGCCGCAGCACGCGTCGTCGTCTTTTGGAGCAGCTTTGGCTGGCCTGGCGCTTCCATCTCTGAATCGGCGTCACGCCTCTTGAATAATTCGCCGTCCGCTTCACTGCATAATGTGAGCCGCTATAGTTGGGAACCAAGTCCATGCACTCAAGGCGCGCGGTCGTGGCTCGCATGGGTTCTGGCGTTCTTCCTGTCTCAACATGGGCTGAAGCGAGAACCTGCGGCACTGCGAAAACCCAGCAAGCATCAGAACCTTAGTCCGACCACTCCACAACCACAACCACCAAGCTTGCGCCACGTTCAACTTGTCATGGCCCTGCTATACACAGTAGCTGAAAACTGCAGCATCGTGGCCGAAACACAATCATGGCTCTTCCAATACTGGGTCCGCTGAATGCAGCGCTTATGGTACCCAGGGTACAATTGCGCAAAGAACGACGTTGTACCGTTGTGTCGGAGTAAACAGGCAATGACGTGCACAGGAATGTCTCAGCATCCGGCCATGCTTGCGCACAGGTCCTATGCAGGTCAAATCACCGCCTCCGAGCTCTACTGTAGCCATGAGCCCATGACAAACGGTGCCTGAACGGGTCTCGCCCTTCCGCTGCCCAGAACTAACTAGGACATGGGCGGCTCGCATGGTTGAAACCCCCAGCTTCGCGAGCATACAACCTGTAATATGATCAGATTTTGGACACTGCCAATGCCTGTTTCCTAGCGAATGAGTTGACAGACGCCTCAGGACCGTTGTCCCGAAACCCTGCGCTACTGGCACACCTCCATTAGTTTCCTCATATATCGTTTGGCGTCTCATACTCACCCCGTGTCGTACGTCTCGTCGCCCACGCTCTTTTCTCTTCTTTCGCTACTGCTGGCAGGTTCAGGCACATTTGCAATAGACGCTGAGCTGGTTACTCTCTTGTTCGACGTCACCCGGGCGGACTCATGAATATCTAAACGTTTCCCTTTTTCTAACCGCTGCTGGTTACCAGCGAAACTCTTTCACTTCTTGTATACCTGGTTGCGGGAGCTGGCAAGATGGAAGCATGGCACAATCAACTTCCTCGACTCGATGCGCGGTCGCACTTCAACATGACGCTCAATGCTTCGGCCGCTCGAGAGGCTCCATGGACAGCGACAAACACCACCAGAAAACTCATCGCTAGTCTGCAATTACAACAGGTCCAGATATTGCGAACTATGCATCTTACCATAGGAGCTTTCAGTCTAGGTCTGGTCCTCTTGACAGTCCACCGTATCGTGTCCGACGCGAGAAGAGCGGCTGCCTTGCAAGTCACGCTCAGGAAAAGGTGAGCTGGAAAGACTACCGTAATTAACGCAATATTGACAAAGAATAGGCGCTTCAATGCTCTCCGCAATGTCCATCCCGCAGATACTTTCCCACTAGCGCTGGCCAGCGGTGCGGTACTACAACAGATTATCTTCGTAGCAGTGCAGAGCACATCCCTTCATAGTGTATTGTCTAACAAGTGTCGGGGACTTTCCATGATTACATTCCCAGGTATGTGCAAACCAGTGCGATATGTGAGTAAGAAGACTAAGGGGCATAGCAATTTTCCTGGTCGGATACATCACCATGGTCTTCGGCATCGAAATGGCCTGTAGATCCCTCAGGACCGAACGATTTGCTCCACGCGGCAAGTGGAACACGACAATCTGCATCGCAGTCGTGTCGTTTTTGCTCATGCTAACGTGGATGCCCACCATTGCTTGGCCCATGTACAACCGGTGCTTTGCCAGTCTTATCTGGTTTCCCATGCGATACGATCTTCTCACTCTTGTCATCCTCTGCATCCTGGTTTTCTTCTGCCTGCTTCTGGCTGCCATCATCAGCATTCAACTCATGCGAACATCCAACATGGACCACAATGAACGAATTTCGGCCTCGCGTATGTGCTACTATCTTCTGGTCGTGTCATTGATCTATGTAAGTCCAATATGATGATGCTATTTGTTCATCGGCTAACTCGCATAGATCCTCGTTATGCCGGTTGAAATCCAGTCCCTCCGTAGGGACTTCATGAACGCGTTAGCCACCGCACGCGTTGCAGAGATATCCCTTTTCGCAACGGGACTCGTGATTACCTTCTTCCACCTCTTCCTCCGTACGAATGCCACGCGCATGGTGATCAGACCAATCGAAGAAATGAGAGCGCCCAAAAAGCAAGACCGGCCAAAGATCCGATTCTTTGGCCCGAGTGATCTCGAGATGAACATCAGTGGTCCAATGGGTCTGCGAGGCGGTCGCCGGCCATCGGACAGCCAGGGTCTCATTGACGTAGGCCCCGAGAAGAACCGCCTAGATTTTGACCCCGAATACTTTCAAAGACCGCAGCGCGTCCTGACACCCAACTCGGTGAAACCACACAGCCCGATCGATCCTACAAAATGGCCACTACCTCCGGCTGTTGCAGATGTCAAGGAATCCAAGGCCATCCAAGACCAGGAAAAACGTGGCTACTCACTTTTCCCAACACGTGCGGAGGAGGTCCCTCGCCTGCCAGCAACAGTATACGACCCTAACGCGGTCCCTGGCGAATCCCGAGTGTCTAAGCTCGCTCTACGACGCCTCACACGCAGGGGATCTATTACCAACGTCAGTGAAGCATTTGACTTTTTGACGAAGCCACGGCCGCTGTTCTCGGAAAAGCATGGTCGCAACCGTAGCACCGATAGCAGTGCAACGGTCCAAATTGGTCTTCGCTTCTCTGTTGCACCCGCTACACTTGCAGCAGCCAAGTGCACCCGAGTAGAACGAAACATTGAAACTGAGCCCAGCATCCCTACCCTGAGGAGAGGAGAGACAGAATCTAGCGGTGAGTCGCTGGGTCTCCCAATCCAATCTCCATCCCCGACCAAGACCACTTCCGATGAAGTCCTCGCCAGTCCCAGTCAATTCCCCTCACCACCACCTGCTCGACCTCGCATGCCCAGCCCAGCCAGGACTCCGGCATTTCCCATCACACCTTCGCATAATAGTAGCGCGTACCTTCAAGCCCAGCGTGAAAAGGTATTGCCTGCTCCGCCCCCAGGGTCGCCACTGTCCAAGACTACCATCGCCGCGCCCACCTGTACGTCCGGGCTACACATGAATCCCGTCACGCCGACTGGATCTGTAGCGTCACCGACGACGCCAGCCTCTATTCGCCAGGCACCATCTCCTACGGCGAGGATACCACTTGGAGCGGGAACCATGTCGCGCAGCCCACCACGGAACGGATGGATCTGATGGACGAATCGCGAAAGTGTGCTATTCATAGACCGGGTTTGGCGAAAGCCGCTGTACGATAAAAGGGGTTCTTTTTTCTTTTCCTCTGGGGTTCGTTTCTGGCCGGGTTTTGGGCGGCGGCTAACGCTGTTGGCGCTACACTTCTGGAGACAGTTTTGGTTTCACCTTTCTCCTACGCTCGGGGCTTTTTGCTACGTTACAAAAACATCCCGCAACCGCAACCCCAGCAGGCGCCCGAGCTTCCGAAGGAGGCCAAGGCGCGCAGTGGGCATCTGGTCTCACACTGCCTTCATGTCGATACGATACCAAGTCACTCCTTTCCACTGTATCCCCCCTAGCCCCATCTGCCGTTGCCTTTGCACAGACTTTACTTCTTCATCCGTTCCTGGTCGGTGTCTTCGCCTAATTGCATTGACGAGCATCGATTCTTTTTTGTATGTACACCCATAACCCCTTGATAGAACAGAACAGAACAGCCTATGCGCCATTTGGTGCGCCGAGTATCTTTGAGTTTGAGAAAATCGGATTGTTGTTGTTTACAGTGTCATGTTTTCATTGTATTAAGTGGTGATTATGACGTGATATATCATTAACTAACGTAAACAAGATTAATTATCCGCTCCATCTCTTCCAAAACATCCACTCTACTTTTTCTGTTCCACCTTGTCTGAATCTCTCCTTTTGTTTGCCTCGGCGTCGCCCGACCCATGCGAACCATATCACTAGTCCGACAACCATGAAGGCCACGACGAGTAGCGTTTGGACGGGTTCTGCAAAGACGGCTCTACTCAATAGGAACAGGCTTACGCAACAAAAGATGATTGGGGTCGTGATCCATGTTTTGTAGGGACGTTCAAGATCAGGCTCACGGACGCGTAATATGATAAGACCGAGCACGGTTTGGAAGTAGAAGGTGTAGCCTGCGACGCCGTAGAAGGTGACGAGAGTATCAAAGGAGCCGATCAGGATGTATACAGCTGTAAGCGCAGCGTTCAGTACCATGGCAGATATGGGTGTGAAGAAGAAGCCCGCATCGGCGTCTGCAAACCAGTGGACCAGTTTCCTTGGCAGCCTGCTCTTTCCGGTACTGGCGTTCATGGAGTGGAGGCGTATGGCCTTGTGGTGCTTTCCTAAGCCAATGTTGCCGAATATGGCGGGCAGGTAGCCCTCTTTGCCGGCAGCATAGACGAGGCGGCCAGAGGTAAAAGTAGTCGCATTCAGGGCACCAAAGCATGAGCCTGAGACAAACAGGGCCAGAATCAGGGCACCGATGGGACCAAAGACCTGGGAGCCAAATGCGACTGCGACGGTGTTGGAAGACTCGATAACAGACATGGGAAGCACGAGGAAATAGGATATGTTGGCGAGAATGTAGCAGAGAATGACGAGGGGTAGCGAAGTGTGGATTACGCGGGGAAGGTCGCGGCTTGGATTCTTGAACTCGGCGGTGACATAATTGACCTTGTTGTGTTAGGACAAGAGACGACATGGGGAGAGAATCAACGTACATTATCCCAGCCATCAAAGGCCCACAAGCCGGCATAGAGTGCCACGGCCCAGTTGCTGATGTTGGCGTTGGTGTCGTCGAACCAGCCGTGGTTCTTCCAGTCCTGGTTGGCTTGGCCTTTGTAGGAGAGACCAGTGGCTGCAACGACAATGCCAATGGCGGTGACGCCGAGGAGGGCGACAAATTTCAAAATCATAAAGACATCGGCACTGCGCGTGCCTAGCTTAGTGGAGATGCAGTTCAAGAGCGTGACAAGCACGAGACCGACGAGGGCCACGGTCTTGTTCAGCCATGTGCTCGCATCGACGGCTTCGGCGCCAACCACGGCGCGGACCAGATATTCTCCGAAGATGATGGCAATGATGGCCGCGGAGCCGGGCTTCAGGACGGTGACTGCGCACCAGGTGAAGAGAAAGCCGGCCCATTCGCCGAAGATCTTGGAGAGGTAGACCTGTGCGCCGCCGTTGAGTGGGATGGCGCCGCCGAGCTCTGCGTAGCTTGCGGCACCGGTCCAGGCAAGCACGCCGGCGACGACCCAGACGATGAGCGAGGCGCCGGGCGACCCCGCATTCTTGTTCACCTGCGAGGGCGACGAGAAGATGCCGCTGCCTATGATGAGCCCGACGACCAGCGACAGGCCATTGAGGAAGGTCAGGCTCTTGTTCCTCTCCAGCGAGCCCCCATTGAGGGCGCTGGACGGGTCAAGGGCGGGGTTCGCGGGGGCGCCGAGGGCAGTGTAGCCCTGGGCGGTGCTGGACAGCGGGAAGAGGTTGGGGCCAAAGTCAAAGGCCGACGAGACGCTGTAGGAGCGGTTGCGCTGCGGGCGGGTTGCTGCACCGGGGCCATGGCCGGCAGGGTTCAGTTCGGAGAGCGGGTCTTGGTCGTCCAAGGAGAGTCTGCGCGAGGACGGCGCGCCAGAGGCCGATGACTCTTCGGATGCTCGGGTTGAAAGATGCGATGATGAGGCGGAGCCCTGGAGAGAGGTCAACTCCAACTCGAGGGAGTCACGTGTGGAAAAGCGGCCAGCCATGCTGGAGCGGAGCGGGAGGGAAGGAGCGATGGGTGCGACGTCTATCTACCGGGGCACAGCCATGGGCGGAGCGGGAGGGAAGGAGCGATGGGTGCGACGTCTACCGGGGCACAGCCATGGAGCGCGCGCAATCGATTCAGGTCGTTGATTTGTTGGGTTGTTGCAACGGCCACTGGCTACAGCCCCTGAGCTGCGGCGGTGGGCAGCAGCGGTGAAGGCTCTCGGGATGCGTGTGCGTGTCGTGAATCCAATGCGCTGCGTTGCACCATAATCCTCGTGCTATGACGCTGTGGGCCTAGTCGCCGTCCCGAGGTCTTCCCGAGCTTGGCACGTGACCTTAACGCGAACATTGAACACTAACACTTGACGACATCAATCGCACACATCAGACATGTGCACGTGACCTGCTAATGGTGCGCTTCAGTCTGCTGCGCATATCCTGGCGGGGCGTCCCCGGCCTCACCACACAACCATGCCGCCGCTCAGCATCCCACTGCGCTGCCCACCGCAGGCAAAGACCTGAAGGACCGCCCTTGGAGACGCTCACTGCGAAATGGCAGCCTCACTGGGACAAGCTGGAGCCGCAATGGAACCAACTGCGCAAGAACCACAAGGGACACGCCTATGTCCTGCCCATGTTCCCCTACCCGTCCGGCACCATGCATCTCGGCCATCTGCGAGTCTACACCATTTCTGATGTCCTGGCACGCTTCAAGCACATGCAAGGCTACAACGTCCTGCACCCTATTGGATGGGATGCCTTTGGTCTGCCCGCCGAGAACGCCGCCATCGAACGGGGCATCCATCCTGAAAAATGGACACTGCACAACATTGAGTCGATGAAGGCTCAAATGAAGCTCATGGGCGGCCGCTGGGACTGGGACGCTGTACGTGCGACGCTGTGTCCGTCAATGGCATAACCTGATAGCTGTATGCAGGAAATACGTACCTGCGACCCCGACTTCTACAAGCACACCCAGCGCATCTTCCTCATGCTTCACCAACGCGGCCTCGCCTACCAGGCCGAATCCATTGTCAACTACGACCCCGTCGATAAAACCGTTCTTGCAAATGAACAAGTCGACGCCAATGGCTGCTCATGGCGCTCTGGTGCCAAGGTAGAGAAACTCATGCTCAAACAATGGTTCTTGAAGATCAAGGAGTACCAGGAGCCCCTGTTGAACGACCTGGCTGCCCTCGCGCACAATGGTAGGTGGCCTGAAAAGGTGCTTGCTATGCAGAGAAACTGGATTGGCAGATCCGAAGGCGCTACCATCAGCTTCGACGTCCACTCAACCCTTACTGGTGAGCGACACGATGCAATCGACGTCTTCACTACAAGGGCAGACACCCTTTTTGGCGTGCAATATATCGCGCTGTCGTGCAGCCATCCCATAGTCCAGCACGAGGCGCTTGGAGATGCTAAACTGCGTGCTTTCATTGACAATGCCAAGCATCTGCCTCCAGACAGCAAAGAAGGATATCTGCTCCAACACACTACAGCGAGGAATCCCATCGCCGACCAGGTTTCTGGGGTAGAGTCTAATGTTCCCGTCTATGTTGCCCCCTATGTCCTCGACGACTATGGATCTGGTGCAGTCATGGGAGTGCCTGGTCATGACACGCGAGACCATGCTTTCTGGAGAGCCAACGCTGGCAATGAACCCACTAGAGTCGTGGTAGGTGCGCATCCCGCCTCTGCATCTTCGTCCCCTGTCCCCGCGAGTGACCAAGACAAGCCTGTGACCGAAAAAGGTTATGTCGTTGCCGACATGGACGGTTTCAATGGCTTGTCTTCTGATGAAGCAATGCACAAGGTCGTTGCAGCACTTCAAAAATCTGGGAAGCGCGCCAGCATCTCCGAAAATTGGCGTCTGCGAGACTGGCTCATCAGCCGGCAACGCTACTGGGGCACGCCGATTCCTATTGTGCATTGCTCTTCGTGTGGTGCTGTACCCGTACCCGAGCAACATTTGCCAGTCAAGCTGCCTAACCTGCCCGACACTTTCTTTGATGGCAGGAAGGGCAATCCGTTGGCTGAAGATCCGCATTGGAAGAAAACCCATTGCCCCAAATGTGGTTCAGCTGCTGAGCGCGAAACCGATACCATGGATACCTTCATGGACTCTTCTTGGTACTTTTTTCGATTCTTGGACCCAAACAATGATAGTGCCCTACTAAGCCCACACAAAGCAAACAAGGGCATGCCAGTAGACCTCTATGTTGGCGGAGTTGAACACGCCATTCTGCATCTCCTTTACGCGCGCTTCATCTCCAAGTTTCTTGCATCCACTGCCACATGGCCAGAGGGCGCGCGCGTCAGTGGCGAACCTTTCAGACAACTTATCACACAGGGCATGGTGCATGGGGAAACCTTTACGGACCCTGAAAATGGGCGGTTCCTCAGGCCGGATGAACTTGACTTGACGGTTCCGTCTGCGCCCCGCATCAAGGCAAGTGGACTCCAACCTCATCGTAGCTACGAAAAGATGTCCAAGAGTAAGTACAACGGCGTAGACCCAGGTGCTACGATTGCCACATACGGAGTGGATGCGACAAGAGCCCATATGCTCTTTCAAGCACCCGTCGGTGATGTCCTCGAGTGGGATCCGAAGAAGATCACAGGCGTTCAGCGCTGGCTTCAGCGTATTCTACGGCTTTCTACTATCTCCTGGATACCTGATGAGCATCTCTCACACTTCGAGATTCCGGAGCATACAGACATGAAGATTGTTGAAATTTTGACACATCTTGTACAAAGAAAGGTACTAGAACCACCTCGCTCGGCCAGCGAACCTTCCGCAAGTCAAGCGAGAGATGAAATGCTCGCTCTACTTACAACGGAAGACAAAAAGCTGTGGATCAAGACCCAGCAAATCATTGCGAGTGTCAGCCTATCATACTCAGAGACATACTCATTGAATACTATTGTTAGCGACTTGATGACGCTGACAAACACCATATACGACTCCCCCGGATCCTCAACCGTATCATCCTACGTAAAGTGGTACTCAATGGCTCATCTTGTTCGCATGGCCGCGCCCATTGCCCCTGGTGTGGCAGAAGAAGCCTGGCATTTGCTCAATGGATCTCCTGATACCAGGGCTGCCGAGGACCCGCAAGTCTCTCGATTGGCTACTGTATTTGCCGCCGGGTTTCCACATGCCGATCTCCATATTGTTCCTCATCTTACTCGAATGACAAAGTGTGTCGTACAGATTGACGGCAAGCGAAAATTCGATGTGGAAATCGAAAAGGGTTTCGACGGACAGGGCGCGAAGGACAGTGACTCTCTGTCACGATGGGTTCTAGAGCAATTAGTTCGCACTGACCAAGGCCAAGAATGGCTTCACAAGAAGACAGGCAAAATTTGGAGCCTTAGCGACACCAAGGAGCCTCACGCCACATACGAGTTTGTGCCCAGCGACTGGAATGTCATTGTTGTCAACGGGGGGAAACTTTGTAATCTCGTCAGTCCAAAGAAGAAGCCAAACAAGAGCGATCATGGCCAAGGAGTTCGAGATCGCAATAAGCCAGCTGCTGTAAGTACTGGTATACATGAGCTGAGAGAAACAGTACTGAATTAAGACAGTGATAAGAGAAAAATGGCCGGCAGCGACAAGGGTGTGGATAGAGGCTTAGATCAGGACAATACACCCTCAAGGGAAAAAGCGATCAGCTCGCAAAAGCTGAATGATGTAACGGGTCTTGAGCGGCCCGAGAGGTTCACGGTCCCAGACAATACCATCAACAAACATGCGCACCTATTGTCATCCATGGCGGCAAGCATCCTACCTGTGCAAGAAGTTCACGATCGTGTCAATGCGCTCATGGCAAACTTGCCTGACCACATCAGGCCTCACTACGTTCCGCCGCAAGTACTGCCCGTAGCACGCCCCGCACTCCTATCTATGCTCAGGGAGGCGGACTGCATCAGTCCAAAAGGCAATAAAGTGGAACATGCTGCCCAGTACGAAGAAGAAGTCGCTGCTTTTCACACGCCTGTTAGCATCGTACTAGAATATGTCATTGAAAGCAGATGACGCCTGCAGTTTTACCAACAATCGCAATGCCTGGTTGAACACACCCCTTCCACTCATCCGTTCGCGCGCCTCATTCATCCTCCAAGTGCCGCCACAATGTCGGCTGATGAGGGTAGATCAAAACGTTTATCTCCCCTACTGAATTATGCTAAACCGTTTGAAGGCCGTCTGCGGCGTATCCGTACTGATATGCGAAGATGGATAACACCTGCGAACAACTACTTAGATTATCGCTCAGCTGGACCGCCAACGTTTCCGTTAGCCTTACTTGGACGATATACGATCCCGTCTTCGAGATGAGAACATATTGGCCTTTCGTTTAGCACAGAGGATCTACCGGCGTGGAATGCGCCCCGTCAGATTGGTAAATCTACCATCGACCCCAGCAGTCCACACTTCACGTCTCTCGGAAAAGTCCCTTCGTTCGAGCCTGTCGATTATGACTCCACCTGAAGTCCACCACATACCTTCTACAGTCTCCAGCAAAACTACCACACCTTCAGCTTCAGCGCTCCTTAGCATAGGGCATGCTTTTTCATTGTCGACTGCCGATGCTCGGGCTACCCAAGGTCACCCCGCTGAAAAGAACCGATACTACGCGCTTATTACCAAACATAGGCTACACTTTGCGGCATTACAAGGTGCATTTCAAGTAGTGTGATTGTATAGATCTGCGCTGTACAATATGCGTTCATCTCAACCTTTCATCACCGCACCCTAGGCTTCAACTTTAATGTCCCGTCATCGCCATTCGCCCTGGCCATCTGTGCTTCCACCATTCTGCCAATGTTCCCACCATCCGTCGTGATGCCTCCTCTCAATAGATCTAGAACGACTCTTCCCTTGACAATCGTCTCTTCCACAAGACCCTCGACATTCTCTGGACCTACGCGACCATACCAAATGCCCGTTCCTGCAAGCGCATGCGAATTGTGCTGAGGACTAGGAGGGAGATATATGATGACATTTCCAGCATATTTGTGTCCACCAATATGACTTATCTGTGCGACATAGCCCTCGATACCTCGTCGTTGTAATTCTTCCTGGAAAGAGGACTGCAGGATTGGGCCGAAAATACCACAGCGTTGGTCGCGGCCACCATGGCCGCATATCAGAATTGTGGGTTTCGTGATGGGTTCTGCAGTTGGCAATCTGGTCGCTGCTTCCTCGTTACGTAGGAGCTTTGCCTTTTGCACTGCGGCCAAGGCATCGTGCATAGGATGTAGTGTCCTGGCTTTCAGATACGCTGTGGCAAAATCGTTCCAAGATTCGTTTGTATGCGGTATCGCCGCGACTCTTTTGAACGCTGGGAATAGCAGTGCGGTCGTAGTGTTCGGTGTTTCGCTAGCAGGCAGCGACGAAGCAGTTATGACGACGTTATGGAATGGCTAATATGGGCGCCAGTCAGCATTGTCTCATCGAATTTGCTGGCAGGGAACGAACAAACATCAAAGGCGTCTCCCCCCTTGCCGATCACGCCTTTGAGACCTTTGACGAAGGCGCCAGTCGCGCCGTCCTCTTGCTCAATATTACTGTGCCAATCGTCCTTTCCGGTGCATAGAATGACTTGTTCCGAATACGCGGCCATTGTGTTCAACAGCGGGGTTTTGCGGTCGATGTCGAGATCGGGAGGCGTCGAGGCACATTCGCATGTGGGCGAGGGACATGTTGCTACGGTGGGCACCGAGGATCGGAGTCTGCTTGGAGAGGATGAAAACGGGCGCTGGCTTGTGAGACGAAAGCCTGTTGTTGGTATGCACGAAAGACGCGCAGATCTGAATAACATGATGTGATGGTGAGCATCAGAGGCGGCATGGGCAAGGAATTACTTGTCTCGACTTGACTTTCGGAAGCGTTCCGCTGATGACGGAGCTCGGCTTTAGATGTTAGCTTGTCTCGTGCTTGGCGTCTTTAGGAAGGTGCATCCCTGGATGCCATGATACAATCTTGGAGGTCCGGGATCATTGCTTTAAGTTAGCGCCAGAAGCTAGCGAAAGACGCGTCTATCAGTGTTGACTATTTTCGAGTCTAGTCCTGCTCCTTCGACCTTTTGACCTGCTTCTTTGCAGAACAACGATGCTCCCACATTCCAAGAGGAACGCCGACATGGGAGCGCAAGCAAGCGACGAGACCGCGCCCCTGCTTCGGAGCATCGATCCAGCACCAATAAATGAAGCACCGGGCCAGTCACCTGCTGACTACGAGGACGCCGTTCAGGAAAGAACCCATGAGGACGAACAAGTCCCCCTGCCCAAAGCACAAATATTCTTGCTGTGTTACACCTCTGTCGTGGAGCCCATTGCCTTCTTCGGAATATTTCCATACATCAATTCCATGATTGAGGTAGTTGGCAATGTAGAGAAAGACGAAGTCGGCTTTTACTCGGGTCTGATCGAAAGCTTATTTTCCGCCACGCAGATGTGCGTTATGTTGCTATGGGGAAAGGTAAGCACACATACTTGGACAGTCCATCCACAGTCCTGACTATGTAGGCTTCCGATCGCTACGGAAGAAAGCCTGTTCTCGTGCTCTCCCTGATTGGAGTCTCGGTCGCGACAACCCTGTTTGGCATGAGCCAGACGCTATGGCAAATGATTGTTGCGAGATGTTTTGCAGGAGTATTCGCTGGTACTGTAGTCACAGTCCGCGCAATGCTCAGCGAAAATAGCACAAAATACACACAGGCAAGAGCGTTCAGCTACTTCGCTTTTGCTCGAAATTTGGGGCTATTTCTAGGTCCGCTCCTCGGTCAGTGTAGTCTGTCTTATGGCCATCCCTCTTACTGACCAAATCCGTGCAGGCGGTGTGTTGGAGAGACCTGCTACAAAGTATACCAGCATCTTTGGTCGCATTCAATTCTTCCACGACTACCCATATGCTCTACCTGGTATGGTCACTTCAAGCATTGCTCTCTCATCTGCTCTCACCACATTCTTCTTCGTGAAAGAGGTATGTATGCCCCATGAAATTGAGGAGACATACTAACAGTAAAAGACATTAGATGTGCATGTCGACAAGAACATCCCACGTGAACCACCAATGTCGACTCGGCAACTCTTCCAGTCTCCTGGCGTTGCTAGAGTGGTACTCATCTACAATTATGTCATGATGTTAGCCTATACCTTTACAGCGGTCAATCCCCTCTTCATGTATACACCGGTACCTCTAGGAGGCCTGAGCTTCTCGCCTGAGCTCATTGCTGCCTTTACAGCGCTGGCAGGTGCTTCACAGGCTGCCTGGCTTCTCTTGATATTTCCGCGTCTCCACAAACGTGTAGGTACTGGGTGGATACTGTTCTACTGTGCATGTGCATGGCCAATCTTCTTCGCTCTCAATGTCGCCTTCAACTTCTTCCTTCGCTACCATCTCAGGAAGATCTTTTGGTCGACGGCGCCGCTGACGCTTGCATTGGGCAGTGGGGTTGCCATGGCTTTCAGTAAGTTCATACTCGCTTTCGTTCGGTGCTTTTCTGACACATTACAGCCGCCGTCCAGCTTGCGGTGAACGATATAGCACCTTCACACGAGACACTCGGAACCTTGAACGCCATCGTGTTAGCCATACAGAGCGGTCTTCGTGCAGTTTCGCCCGCTTCCGCCACTAGTATATATGCTTTGGGTGTGAAGTACCAGATTCTGGGTGGACATCTATTCTGGCTCATCAACATCATACTCGCTCTGGGCCTACTTGTCCTCCTCCGATTGTTACCAGTGAAAGTAGCTAGAAGACCCGAACCGCTACACAACAACGGATAATAAATAGTACATCAAGACGAAGAGGTCCGTCTCTATTAGATGTTATGTATACTCAGAACGAACTACGGTCCTGCCTCATATGTTCAAATCAAGTTGCGTTGAGAGAACCAGAAAATAATTTGTTGCACCTTGGGTTCACCTATCAGAATGTGAACGCATGTCGTCAATATGGAACATAGTGTTCTACGATGCGCATCACCTCGGTGTTTAATTTTGCTGAAGAGCAAATCATGTACATCGGGCGAGCGTCTTGTTCCTGTACGCGCTGTGCCGCATCTTGTCACTCCACATATGCATGAACTCGCATGCACAGCCAATGGTAAACCTTGCACCACATTACAACATGCCACATTGGCACTTGGATAAGGAGGTGTCCCACAGCACAGAGTCGCAGCTGTTCATGGAGGCATTGCATTTCTTAACCTTTACATGTAAAGTTTTCTTTCGTAAGATGGAAAAACTTCGACCGATGTGTGAAGCGTTTCGAGCGTACAGGAAGAGGTCCGATGCAACACAGGGATTTGCATGGAATCACATAGAGGGCTCTTTGGAGAAGAGTCTCCAGTGCAGCTGCGAGTACTGTATATTGGCATGCAGTATGCTGGGCAAAGAAGACGACATTGCAAGGTACAAGGAGCATAACCGCAAAGCAACAGCAGATAATTCTCAGATAATCTTCTTGAGAACGATGGACCCTAAAGAATCTTTTCAAGACGTCAAATTGCGCGCATTGTTTGTCAAATCTGGGCTTGTATTCAAAACAGACCCCAATCAAAGAGAAGTGTTCGTTGTGGATCGTCAGTTTTTGCGGGACAAACAAAGATAGGAGCAAACGCTAACGCCTTTCAGGTGCGCATGATCCAATCCTTCCAATAGCGAAACCAATCATAGGAAATACTGGATCTCTGGAAGCCATGCGTGCTGCGTCTAAGTGGTTCTTGGATTGTGTAAAGGGTCATAACATCATGTGTCCAAAACTACTGAGCCCTGATGGTCCCCCCCAATTGCCGTTTCGTGTTATAGACGTTGGTACAAAGGAGTCTACAGATGTTCGGCTGCTGCAGAAGAATGTGGATTTTGGATACTGGGCATGTCTCAGTCACTGTTGGGGCGGCGAGCAGCCTCTACAGACCACACGAGACTCTCTGGCACGACATCAGAACGCCATTCATTGGAAAGATCTGCCAAAGACTTTTCAAGACGCTGTATTTGTCACTAGAGCGTTTGGGATCCCATATTTGTGGATAGACTCGTTGTGCATTGTCCAAGATGACCTTGACGACTGGCAAGTCCAATCTACTAAGATGGCGGACATATACCAGCATTCTATCCTCACCATTGCTGGATCAGCATCATCAGGTCCTAACCAAGGTATCTTTCGCAACGCAAGTCCAGAGTACATGGACAAACCCATCGTCGATATCCTAGGCGACACAACACTCTCGAAGGTCCGGATCCGCAAGGCTCTTTCCCACAATGCTGCGGAATTACCGCTTCTCGGCCGGGGCTGGGTGCATCAAGAAAGGCTTCTGAGTCCGCGCATCCTTCACTTCGGGCATAATGAGATGATCTGGGAGTGCATGGAATGTTTGACATGCGAATGCGGGCATCAAGAGGGTAGATACAACGCCAGCTCGCAATCGCATTCATGGCCAACCTCGAAAGAAATGTTTCACCCATACTGTTTGCAACCCGCCAACTTATGGATCCACAGGAGCCCTCCGGTGTGGCAACGCGTTGTGGAGGACTATTCCCGAATGGCGTTGTCCAAACCTGAAGACATCTTCCCGGCAATCTCCGGGCTTGCAAAGAGTTTGCAGAAGGCGACGGGATGGGAGTACGTCGCTGGTCTCTGGAAAGAAACTTTGATCGTTGATCTGGTATGGTGCACGCGAGATCCGCACATGGCAACCAGGTGCGCTGCTTGGCGGGCACCGACCTTTTCCTGGGCTTCCGTGCAGAGCAGGGATTCTACAAGTCAGAGACATTCAATCTCTTATAGTCATATGAATACCCTGAAGGGAGGCCTGCAAGATAATGTGGATACTCGGCGAAGGACAGACTTTTACGCCACGTTGATGGAAACGTCGTATACGCTAGTCAGGGAGGACGACCCGACAGGCCGTGTCCAGTCTGCTTATGTCGTCTTGAAAGGGACTCTGGTTAAAGCCACATTGGGTAGGAGTACTTCGACAAAAATGTGGCATGTCGCTGCTGTTGGCAGGGAACCATACAAACACAACGACTTTAGGATGGATTTCGATCTTGATAATGATGGTCTAGGGACTGGACCTGAAAGACCACAAGACGTGCACTGCTTACGGTTGATAGGGACGAAAAAGGACGTCCAATTCGAAGACGAGGAATTCCTGGTCTATTTAGTGTTGAGGCAAGTGAAGATGGAAAGTCCCAGGATAGTGGCGACTCCTGGGGTAGACCCTTTAGTGTTCGAGAGAGTGGGCCTTTTGGCTAATTGGAGAGGGGAAGTTCAACTGGAAGATGAGTCTGATGCGTGCGCTATTTCACATGACAGTATCGTAAAGATCGTGTAAACTGTAGCAAGGAAATGGTCAAGAGAGTTGGCATATTGATTACAAAGCAGGGATATATACACAATCTGAGGTTTGACCGCACAGTGAACACGCAGTCTTTGGCACCGAAACCACAAGCAACAATTATTGGGGATGTTGGTTACTAGAATGTCAAAGGTCCAGATTTCTAGGCTACAATCTTATGATCCTACTACAGCTCCATCATAACCCGAGCTTCTCCATAACTAATCACCCAACCGCTAGCTCGCTTTTGTGAACAACCGTCATTTGTGAAACCCCGGGTTAACAGAGCGCCAATACATTGATGCCTCCGCTATCAGGCTTGCCATGATTTCGATAATCGCACACAGAAACACGCTATACGGTAAGTCAGCGATGACCCTCTCGCACAAAGTTAACTTGATCGTACCTTAGAAGCACTTGCGGTGGACAATGGAAGGACCGCTCTCGTCGTACTCCTGCTTTGAGATCCACATCTGCTGGAAGGTGGAGAGCGAAGCGAGAATGGAACCACCGATCCAGACGGAGTACTTGCGCTCCGGGGGTGCGATGATCTTGACCTTCATGGACGATGGGGCGAGGGCCGTGATCTCCTTCTGCATGCGGTCGGAGATACCGGGGTACATGGTGGTTCCACCGGACTGCGAAAGGTCAGCTCATGATGCACATTTTCAAGGTTAAGATACGTACCATGACAATGTTGCCGTACAGATCTTTCCTGACGTCGACATCGCACTTCATGATGGAGTTGAAAGTGGTGACGTGGATACCACCGCTCTCAAGACCAAGGACGGAAGGCTGGAAGAGGGCCTCGGGAGCACGGAAGCGCTCGTTGCCAATGGTAATGACCTGACCGTCGGGAAGCTCGTAGGACTTCTCCAAGCTTGAGCTCTGGCTGGCAGTCTGGATCTCCTGCTCAAAGTCGAGGGCAACGTAGCAGAGCTTCTCCTTGATGTCGCGGACGATTTCGCGCTCGGCAGTGGTGGAGAAAGTGTAACCGCGCTCGGCCAAGATCTTCATGAGGTAGTCGGTCAGATCGCGACCAGCCATGTCAACACGAGAAATGGCGTGGGGAAGAGCGAAACCCTCGTAGATGGGGACAACGTGAGTGACACCATCACCGGAGTCGAGCACGATACCGGTGGTACGACCGGAGGCGTACAGGGACAGGACGGCCTGGATGGAGACGTAGAAGGCAGGGGCGTTGAAGGTCTCGAAGACGATCTGGGTCATCTTCTCACGGTTGGACTTGGGGTTGATGGGAGCCTCGGTGAGCAGGACGGGGTGCTCCTCGGGGGCAACACGCAGCTCGTTGTAGAAGGTGTGGTGCCAAATCTTCTCCATGTCGTCCCAGTTGGTAACGACACCGTGCTCGATGGGGTATCGCAGAGTCAGGATACCACGCTTCGACTGTGCCTCGTCACCAACGTAGGAGTCCTTCTGACCCATACCAATCATGATACTGCATCGTTGTCAGTTGGCGAATCTCGAAGGAGCTGCTCAGAGGATCGTCGTACCCGTGATGGCGCGGTCGGCCGACAATGGAGGCTGCAACATGGTCAGCACGTGCTTCTCAATGGGTCTCGCGGCTGGAGCAGAAGGAGCTCAAACTGATGCAGCGTGCGAGCTGGATGGGGCGAAGACTTACGGAAAACTGCACGGGGCGCATCGTCACCGGCAAAACCGGCCTTGCACATACCCGAACTGGCAATAGTCAGCTCACGTCCATTTGGCTTCCACACCTATCGCGCTGCGGCTGTGGAGGAGTCGTCGCCGCGGCTTTGCGAGGGCGTGGGCACGGGCAATGCGGATAGCCCCTCCACACAGCAGGGATGGATGGACTTGTGATTCGGGAATTAGAGCTCACCCATTGTCGATGACGAGGGCTGCAACTTCCTCTACGGTTGAGAATAGTGGTCAGCAGAGTCCAGTGAGATAGATGGCGCATCGATTGAGGATGCCCGGGGTGGTGCCGGGGGCGTTGGGCTTCAGGTGCTTACCTTCCATGTTGACTGATTAGGTGTTGAGATTAGGAGGTTTAGGTAGAGACGAGGTGGCTGCGAGGTGAATGGGCTGCGTCGATGAGGAGTCAGCGCGGGATGTTCAGAGATGCGGGTATTGAGGCGATTGAGCAGGGGCGCGGATGTCGGGGAGCTTACAGGATGAGGGTGTTGGAGGTTGAGGTGTTGTGCGAGGCAAGTCGGTGGTGGGTGCTGAAATAAGCGGGCCGGCCTTGCCCAGATTTACTAGCGGGGTGGCAGCTGCGAGGTTGGTTGAGAGCAGGTGGCTTTGCAAACGACACGACAACAAGAATGCGATCAAATCTAGTAGTGAATACTCAGCCTGCTCTGTGCCGTCTGCTGGACAGGTTATATTTGTTTGCATCGCAGTGCGCGTCTAGGCTGCACAATTGCTATTTTTGCAGCCGCGCAAGCTCCCCGCCACAGCATGAGGACGCTCTCCCACACATGTCATACCAGACCGCCAGGCAGCGCTATTCAGCACCTGCCAAGCGGTACTGGTGTGTAAATTTTCTCCACTGTGTACGACGTGTCTCGCAGCAATGCTCGTGGCGGATGGTCATCGATTTGCCTTGGACTTGCAGCATTGCGACCCAGCCTTCCACTCACGCTGTTGTTCACCGCCAAATCCCAAGCCAGCCCCGCTATGTGCCCCTGGCGGCGGATCAGGGGTGCGATGCGCACGTCACGTGCCATTGAGGGGCACGGGCGGCCACTTACAACATTACTTTGGAAAGACGACCACGGGCTCGATAAGCTGTGTTGAATCATATAGGTAGTTTCCACGCTCAAGTCTCGTGAGAGATGAGTGTCCCGGTCTGTATATGCCAGGGAGCATGTCGTCTCCAGATTTGCGCCGACTACAAACATTGAAAGCTTGTGACAGCTGCGAGCCATGGAAGGCTCGCGAATCCGCTGGAGCTGTCGGCCCAAACTAACCCGCGTCATTGCCTTGCCTGCGCAACGAAATTATTTGCACGCGCAAAGCCGCTACAACCATCCATCTCATAACCTCACAAACGTATACTGCTCTCCCAAGTCAATTCATACGACACCATGAACGATCCACACATGAACAACCTCCTCAAATGGGGCATTCAGAACTCCCATGTCTCGCGCAACGACCCTGCGACCGCACCACAGCCCATGTCGGAAGTCGACAAAGAAGCCCTGCTACAACTCATGGCAGGCGCTGGTCCGTCGGACGCGGACCTTATGCGAGAAGCTTTCCAAGTTATTGAGAACGACGAAGCCGAGACAGCAGCGAAGCACATTGCCTTTGAAAACTTCGAGCTGCTCATCCAGGGTATCGACAACGCAACTAATATCGAGGCCATGGGACTCTGGACCAAGTTGATCGCGCAGCTCGAGAGCGAAGATCCAGTCATCAGGATGTGGGCTGCTTGGTGTTGCAGTACTGCCGTGCAGAACAATGTCCGCTCCCAGAAACGAGTAAGTAGTTCTGCTATTTGTGCATCTTTATGGTAAATCTCTAACGGGCCACAGCTTCTCGTGATCCCAAACGCAATCCCTACCCTCGTCCGCCTTGCGACATCGGATCCTGACAAGACAGCGCGTAAGAAGGCTATTAGCGCTCTCTCCTCGACTGTGCGCAATTTCCAACCCGGCCTCGATGCTGTGATTGAGCACATGCCCGCTGAACACAAGCCCAAAGAGGTTCTCGATGCCAACGACATGGCTTCGGTCGACATACTCATCAACAAACTCAGGGAGAGCATATAATGGCACGGAGCGAGGCGCATTTCTTTGGCGTCTTTGACTACAGGGGATCAGCATAGGATCGGCGTTTAGGCATTGTATTTGAACATGAAGAAAGTATGGAAGAAAGAAGGGGACAGACGTAGAGGCCCAGTGTGGGCGAGTGCCGCATCAACATCAATGCGAGCATGAGGGCAATATGTTCCGCCTTGCCTGTAGTGGAAGCTCAAATAACCTCGAGGACCAGCCCAATGAGCGCACCAAACTCCCCTCTGCTGGCCATACTCTTGTCCAAGCCCATACCGAGTACGACTATCCGTGTCTCCCTCTCGTCTCTGGTCTTGATAGCACTGGCGATTTGTGTCGCCAGTGTCTGTCCCAGAATCTCAAGCTCCGGCACTGTACCACCAAGTATTGTCGTTGCGGTTAGATGATGCATCGGTAGCAAATCAGAGTTTGGGTCGTCTTCTTCGCGGTCGAGGTACGGGTTTGAAGTCATTGAGGCGTCCGTTGCAGCGATGTCGAGGGGTACGTGAACCTAGTATAGTCAGCAAAAGATGTTTGAGAAAATAACATAAATTGATGCATACCCAGTGTGCCAATCGGCCATCTTGAGTCACGGTGATGAATATCTTGTCGGCAAAGTTGACCGCAGTTGCGACGGTGTGAAGACCGTTGATGGATGCAGACGACGTTTTCGTGCGCGCCGGGTACGGCGTGTGCGAGATAGCATAGTCTTTTGAAAGAGCTGTGGCGAGGGCCGTCATACTGTCGACCGTGTACTAAGTCTTGTTTACAATGTGCCCGAAATAATTGTCAGGTGTTTTAATGGACGCGCCTAGGGACGAGCTCTAGTGGGGCGGGTTTCCAAGGTTCTGCCACCGCCCTCGGTGATAGTGGCTGCAACCTCCGCCAAAATTATTTCGAGTGTTGCAAACACCTTCCGGCTCTGCCGTCGCAAGTCGCCCACACCTCGCGAACATGCCGAAATTTGTACCCAGACAGCGCAAGCACAAAGTCGTAGCGCGACAGAAGAGCGCAAACGGGGCGCAAATTGAAGACGCCAATGCCGAACAGATCCTACCGGCAGAACAACGCGAGCGCGAAGAGAAGAGGAAGAACCTAAAAGATGAGCTCGTGCGCGCATCACAAGGCAAGGTCAGCGGTAAAAAGAAGAAGCGATTAGACAAATATGTCGACACCAAACTGAAGAAGGAGGAGAACTTGGCCCTTCTCAAGAAATTGGGCGCAACAAGAGTTGACACCAGCTTGTTTCAGAGCTCGAAGAAGCTTGGAAGTGGTTCCGACTCGAAGAAGGAAGCTTTGAGACGTGCGCTAGCTGAGCGCAAGGCGGGCATTGAGGTGGACAAGAATGAGCGACTTCTGTTCGAAGAGCGACCTATACGGGAATACGAGCAGGAGAGTGAAAGCTCTGACAGCGAGTCTGCAGTGTTTCCGCAACAAACCTCGAAGAAGTCGTCTGTACCACGGGCTGTTCTCCCTGAAAGCGACCGGTCCCTGTCCGCATCCACACTTGCGACAAGCACCCAGCCATTAGCCTCTACACATGCGCTAGTACCCACAAAGTCACAGTCCGCGGGGCTATTCGGAGGTGGACTCAAGCGCCCACTCGAGGTGGACGAATCGGGC
>Ga0265780_10000699_pt1 | contig 50895 bp, 52 predicted proteins | sample P1T30metagenome_FD_192432 | JGI IMG/M metagenome (GOLD analysis project Ga0265780, IMG submission 192432) | Plant litter microbial communities from East Loma Ridge, Irvine, California - P1 T30 | ecosystem: Environmental > Terrestrial > Plant litter > Unclassified | place: USA: California... | reverse complement strand
TTTGTTCTTTCAATTAAAATTAAAAGTATATAAAATGGAACACAAAAACAACTATTGCGGCATCGATGTTTCCAATGAAACCTTGGATCTTTATTTTAAAAACAAAGACGGCAAGAAGCAGCACTTGCAAGTTGCGAATTCAAGTTCAGGCTTCCGGAAAATGCTGAAAGAATCAGGAAAGGAAACCCATTTCGTGATGGAAGCTACAGGCGTATACCTTGTCTGACGATAGGGAAACGTGTACTTTTCGCACATTTAGGGGATGCTTGCAAGAAAAATGACTATATTAGTGCTATGCATTTTCAATTTCTGCCAGCAGTCATGTAATTAATATTAATAAGGCGCTCCTTTCAGATATAGGTTTTGAGAAAGAGGAAATCATCGGTAAAAAGTTGGAGGAGATGGCCTCTGGCGGAAGCCGGATATTTTTGCAAACCCATCTCTATCCGATATTAAAACTAAACGGAAGAGCTGATGAGATAGACCTCTCACTTGTTACTAAATATAAATAAGAGATTCCAGTCCTTGTGAATGCTTCGTTGTTGGAAATAGTTCCGGGACAATTTGAAACTCATTTCGGAGGACTAAAGATTTTCAGGCGCAACCAGTACGAAAAGGATCTGCTGGAAGAGAAAAGAACCGCACAAAAAGCGTTAGACGAAAACGTTGAACTCCTTAACGTCAAAGAACAGCTCAGGCATGCACAGCAGCAATTAGAATTACAGCTCAGAACAGTGTCGATGAACGCTACAGACCAAAAGGAATTGAGCAAGGTACTGGCATGATCTAAAGGAACCGTTAAGGAAGATAAGCTTATTGAGCAGCAGGCTTATATTTAATGAAGAATCGAACCTAAATGAAGAGACCAAAGAATATTTGCAAAAGATTGAAGGACTTTCTGCAAAGGTCCGAAAGCTACTTGACAGCCTTCAAAAATTTAACTCTCTCGATATTAAACAGGTTCGCAAAGAGGAGTCTGGCTTAAATGAGATCGCAATTGACCTGAATAAATTTATTAAAACAATTCCAGAATCCGTAAGAATTAGCTTTGACACCAGTGAATTTGAGGACGTTAATTTGACAAAAATAAATACTGACTCTAAATTAATTTTGGAAATGTTAAAAGAGCTTATTGACAATGCTGTTCTTTATAAAAATCCCGAAAAAGATTTAGTAAACGTAAAAATTTCTTGCCACGCAATCAGTAAAAATACATTTGTGGAGATTGGGGAAAAATATGATTACAAAGATTATCTTGTAATTAATTTTTACAACGACGGCATCGGTAATTTTAATTCCCACACAAGAGCTTTCGAATTGTTCAAGCGATCTGACCAGATATTTAATGAGTCGCTTATAGGACTTACGTACTGTAGAAGGATTGCCCAGCTACTAAATGGTGAAATCAGCGTGGTTTCCGAATTTGGAGCGGGCATGATATTTACCATAACACTTCCAACCGAATGATGTAGTTATACAATTTTGGTTGATATGCCAATCCAATAACTACGCAATTGTGTAATGTATTTAGGCTTATACCGCCTACCTTGCCAGAACTTAAGCTTAAACAATCGCCCCAATGATTTGTAAAAGACTAAAAGAGGCCATCCTGCAAAGTAGCATAGAGATAGAAGATGCTATGTATGAGTACGGCAAAGAATGTGCGAACGAGAAACTTAGACTTCAGTGGTGTGTCCGGGACATTTGAAAAATTAAAGTTTTCAAAGGCGGAAAAGGAGGCAAATACGAAAATCATTCTTAGAGGATTCGCCCGAGGGTTGACCGTTCCTTTAAACCGACGATAAGTTCTTAAAACTAAACAGATACAGTATTATGCGCAAAATTACCAAAAAGATGACGGTGTTCTTAGTAGACGACGATGCAGACGACAGGTTGATATTCTCAAAAGCAATAGAGAGGGTAGCGGAAGCCTGCACGGTGGTTCAGTTCCGCGATGGCCTCGAAGCTATCGAAGCGGTGAAAAAAGAAGAAAATTTGGCAAGTCTGCCGGACATTATTTTTCTTGACGTGAACATGCCGGTGATCGACGGCATCGAGACACTCGCGATCATCAGGAATGAGCTGAAACTCTACGACCAGCCAATAGCGATGTACTCGACATCGCGGGTTGAAGCGGATATGACAAACGCACTGGTGGCAGGGGCAAATGTATATATTAAAAAGCCAAGCAAGATGGCGGATCTTACCGAAGTTCTCTGCAAGGTGCTGAATGCCGTAATCCAATACCATGATACCTTCGAGATGAAAACATTCGTCCTGTCGGTCTAGCAAAAAAATTAGAACAACAGCTTGCCTTGGATGTAAATGGCCATTCCTATAGAATCATTAATTGTGGCCATAATATATTATCGGCAATGGAAACTTTTGAGAAAGACAAAACTTTCGCAAGCGGCTGTTTCTGGGAGTTCTGAAAATGCCCTGACGATCTCATTAAAATTTAGATGCCGTTTTTTTTCACCTGCTCTGACCCGCGGCATCGTCATCTAAAAGATTTTCAGTTTCTAAAATTGCAGTTTCCAATAGGGACCTGTTCAAGCGCGAGGGGCAACCTGAATATTCCCAAGCTATTTCGTCATACAGCCTCTTAAGCTGAATGTTTCTAATGATCGAATTCTCGCTCACATCCAGGGGTGCCTTTTTAATTTCTGTGTAGATGCGTGGGAGATCTGCGTAATCAGAAGCCAGCATTTTTTTAATCAGATCAAGATATGAAGATTTCATAATCGCCCTGTTTTTCGGCAGGTTACGTCACTCACGCCCGCTTAAAACTTAACGGGAATATGTTGTGACAACTTTGTAATTTGGCATTGACTTCCAAGGGATCCGCCTAACGTTCGGCTAAAGTTCTCAAGAATTCTTTTGTAGCGTTTCGATACTGATCAAATCACCTAAATCCCGTATCATTGGGTTGCAACTTGATCTAATTCGGCGATATGCACAGCGTCCAGTAGCGAACGATTAAATGAATCGTGGACTTTAATGCCTCGTATTCGGTCGGCTTTATAAAGAAACCTTGGATAGATTTTAAATGCCATCAATCATGCCCTGCTGCTATAGCCAGTGGTTATTCATGCCCTTATGTCCGTTGATAAATATATTTTACTTTTCTGTCAAGTTGGTCATAAAAAACATAAAGTCGGCAGTCATCATTGAATGTTTCGTACATGTCTACTTGGCAAATAAATTCCATCTTTTGTCCTTGTGAATTTAATGGAGTTTGGTCGTGTTGCCACCACTCAGGTTCATCTACAATTTCAATTAGTGTCGAAGTTTTATTTTCAGCTTTGGCTTTTAGATATTTTTCTTGGCCTTCTTTAAAATACTTTTCAAAGTCTTTCCCAATAATCAATGCAGATTTGTCAAATGTTGGCTTATACAGTCCATTTTCAGTTATGCTAAAAGTAAATTCATCAATGTAATCATTATCAGGAAATGGTTTTTTATGGTCAATGTCAGGGTCAAAACTTACATACATCACGTGTATTTTGTCTTTGACACCTTTGCTACTTAGGTCAAGAGTTGCAATAGGGAAAAAGTTGTCAAAATTTGAATATTCAGTAATCAAAACCGCTTTCTTGTCAGGAAATAAAGTGTCTTTTTGTTTGCAACTGAAACTAAAAAACATAATTATTGAAAATAATATTGTTGATTTCATTGTGTGTCGTTTTTACAATTGGCTATAGCGTTCTCTTTGCCAAACAACGTTTAGCGGTGGTTACTTTACTATTTTAATCTTTTTCGAACGATTTGTCAAAGTTGATGAATTCCCAAAGGTATTTCTTTTTTGAATGTAAGAATACTTTCTTCAAGCAAGTCCAGTGAGATGTCTTTGTTGACAAAGTTTCACAGTCCTGGTGCGCTTCGTATCGTCACGGAATATTTCAATAACCAACTTGTCCTCACGCCAAATTTCGACGCCAATACCATCCCGTTTATTAATGTCACTTGCGATTATTATTCTGTCTTTTGGAAGGGCCATTTGTCAGTTTTTTGATGCTATGCTGTGATTCGTTATACGTTACACCTCAGGATTTGACGATTAATACAAATACACGAATTGCTTTTACCGTGTGTTGACAGTAGTTGCAATTAGTTAATAATGAGACTTTCTGAAATCTTATCAAAAGTTGATTCGTAAGTATCAAATACTTCGGAAAAAGAAACCATCGTTAGAACGTAAGTTTTGTCATTTTTGTACGCTACAAATACATAATTATGCATAAGTTGATTTTTATCTCTGTGATTAGAATGGGTTTCAATTAACCATTTGAAAGGTTGACCAGAAATATTAATATTGCCTTTTTCAAGAAATTTAAAATTTTCAGCTTCGGCGATCGAATTAATGAGCCCCGAACACGTTTCGTCTAAACTCGAATTTGGGGTTTCTATAATGTTAACATTTATTGTGACTTGAGCTTTATCGTTTAAACTTTCAGGTTTCCGATAAGCTACTAAAGCTAAGTGGGGCATTTTTTCTTTTGGCACAACAATCCAGTTTGATGGAAACTCAATTTTAAAAGAATCACTCTTGAATTCTGTGAATGACTGGGAGATCGAGTTCACTGAAATTAAAAGAATAGTTATAAGTAGAGTTTTTTTCATAAAATTTAATTCGTGCTATTTGCTAAAGTAATTATTGACTTCCTTTGGTCTGCGAAATTTAGGTTCCCAACTTGGTAAACGAATATTTTTTGCTAAGATAAAATTTCTTACAAAATGGAAAAGACAATTTACCACATAATTTCCACTCTATTTAAGTGCTTTAAGCTAAAAAAGTGCCTGAAAAATTTGCTGTTGAGAGTTCCACTTAGCTAATATTTCCGTCATTACTTCGATAGCCGTTTACTAAAATATAATCTTTTTTGCTATCATATTTATATGCTCCAACTATTGGGTCGTCATTTGTTCCTTCGTCAACCCCTCGCAAACAAAGCGTGATTTTTAGGTTATTGTTGATTGTACCTTTATAAAATTTGCCTGATTGTCCAAATGTTTGAGTTACAAGTGTCAAAAGTAAAAGTGTAAATATTTTTTTCAACTTATCTTTTTATAAATTTCTGAACATCCACAATCACAAAAAAGTTGGTGTTCCGAATTTACGGGGTTTAAAGTCATCTCATTAAAGTCGTTCCCTTCGCTGTAGTAGTTAAAATATTCAACCTTTGAATTTGGAACGGAAATTTGAAGATATGTGTCTGTTGAATCGATTTGATATTTGCCTATTAATCCTGATTTGTCAATTATTTCTCCGTTATTCTTAAATTCAAATAGTCTACCGTTAGCTACATCGTTTTGATAAATTTTTCCACCCCCATTTCCGCTAATTTTTTTTATTTCCGTAAAAGATGTAGCTTCTTACGAAACGCAAACGCGAACTTACGTAAAATTCGCAATTGCGTGAAACGGCTGTTAGCAGAACTGTTTTATTATTTAATAAATTTTACGGTTTTAATTAGGCTTTCTTCAAAATTAATAAGTACTTGATACATTCCGTTTTCTAGTTTTTCAACATTTATTGACTCAAAATTTTTATTTAAAGTAAATACTTCTTTACCAACCATGTCTATAAAAACAATGCTTGTTATTTTTTGATTGCTTTTATTATTAATCGTAACAATTTGGTTTGCTGGGTTTGGAAATAACTCCACTTCTACATCACTATGAAAATTTTCTACGGAGAGTATGCAGTTGTTTGCCATTTGTATGGGTGTGGTGACAATAGTGGCTGGTAAAACACCATGGTTAGCTCCCCAGTGATAAATACTTTTATCACTCTTGAAAGCTTCAGCGTGGCTACCTCTAGGTGATACGCTCTCCCAGTTGGTTTCATTATTTAGTTGAGTAGGAATACTTATATTTGTTGTTGTCCCATTACCCATCTCATAATTTGTATTACTGCCCCACGTCCATAATGTGCCGTTGTTTTTAATGCTATAGCTTGAGTAGTTGGTGGCATAAACATTTAACCAATCGGTATCTGTTCCAATTTGTAGTGGTAAGTCTTTATTAATGTTGGAATTGTCCCCTAGTTCTCCATGAGAATTATTACCCCAAGCCCACATTGTTCCATTTTGTTTAAGTGCTAATGTATGAGAACCCGTCGATACTTCTTTCCAATCCGTATCTGTGCCAATTTGAATAGGGGACAAATAATTACCTGTAAATCCTCCAACACCTATTTTCCCAGATAAATTAGAACCCCATGCCCATAATGTGTTATCTGTCTTTATCGCTACCGTTATATCAAAACCTGCATAAATATTTTTCCAATTCGTTTCAGTGCCAACTTGTGTCGGAATAGTTATGTTTAAACTATAAAAACCAAGACCAACATTACTTATATTATTTTGTCCCCAACCCCAAAGCGTACCATTTTGTTTTATTGCAAAACTCGTAAATCCTTTTGTAGAAATTGCTCGCCAATCATTGTCTGTACCAATTTGGATAGGTATATTTTTTTTTACCGTAGTGCCGTCTCCTAATTGACCAGCAGTATTACTACCCCAAGACCAAAGGGTACCGTCTGCTTTAATAGCTATTGTATGCTCGCCACCAGCTGCAATTGTTAGCCAGTCGGATGCATTGCCTATTTGACTAATTGCCGGCCTAAGCTGGTATGTGCCATCTCCTAATTCGCCATTATAGTTGGCTCCCCAACCCCAAAGTGTATTGTCTGTTTTTAGAGCTAAAACAAAAGTGTTTCCTGCATCAACAAGTCTATGACATTGTGAATTTGCTATGGACGTGAATAAAAAAGCAATAAGAAGTAATTTTGTTTTCATAATATTTATTTATAGTTTCATTATATTTCTACCAACGTTCCCGCGCTACAAGCAGTTGGGGACTAAGCCCATTATTCGGATTTGCCAAATCTTCCAAAATAAAGACCAAATTTTTCAATTAAGCCAAATCTTAAATTGTTTATAGCGTGTGTTACCAGCAGTATTTTTTGTTAATTTCGTTTTTTTAAAATTCTTTTTCCAAATTATTTTTTAGCTTCATATTTTCGAAATTTCAGTGTCAATTTCATTTTATGTCTTAAAAATAATTTATAACTAACAATTTGACAAGAAAAAAAATGTAAAAACATAGCAAGTACTAAAGTTATAAATGTTGAAAAATCAAGTCATATAAGATTTTCTTTATTAAGTTTATTGCAATTAACGATAAAATAAAAGAAGTATAGATATTCGAGATAATAAAAAATTATGAGTTTTCATCTTTCATTATAATTTTAAACTCAGGAACAATAAAAATCAGTGAAACTATAGCTATTAAGTATGACAAAAAAACTATGAATTCCTTTCAAGATTCATTTGGTTTTGTTTCTCGCTTCGGTAAACTAATTAGGGTTGAAATAAATTCCGATATTTCTGAAATCATATTTTTTTAGTTTTTCCGAGCTAAAATTGCTTTTACATTTAGTATTTTTCCACGGTTTTATTATCTCTTTATATATTACAAATGAGAATGTATTTTCTAATGAAAATCTATAAACACCTTTTGCTTTCATTAAATAGCTGAAATTGCAGTCAATTCCCAAGCATCATAGTCGTCCGCAAAGCCTAGGTAGGTTTTTCGGAATCTGGAAATATACGGGGCAGTAAGGAAATCGTATTTTCTGCAGCTGCAACGCGGTAATTATAGCAGTCCAAAATAGGAAACAGGATCTCAAGTTACAAAAGAAGAAGGCAAATTAGTTCGCCAATTGTTGGTATATTTAAAGCCTATTTCTAAACATTAATTTTTTTCTTATGAAACTTGCTACTTATAATGTAAACGGAATTAACGGCCGCCTTGATGTGCTGCTGCGCTGGCTGGAGGAAGCGTCGCCCGATATCGTCTGCCTTCAGGAACTAAAAGCTCCTCAGGACAAGTTTCCGATCGAAGCGATAAATAAAGCAGGGTACAAAGCGGTCTGGCACGGCCAGAAACAATGGAACGGCGTAGCAATCCTGTCCAAAGATCTGGAAATAAAAGAAATCGGAAGACTGTTGCCAGGCGATGCCGAAGACGGCCAAAGCCGCTACCTCGAGGCGCTTGTTGGTGAAATCGTAGTAGCGTGCATCTACCTTCCTAACGGAAATCCCGCTCCGGGACCCAAGTTGGACTATAAGCTGCGATGGTTTGAAAGGCTGTCGAGACGGGCAGAGAAATTATTGGAACACAAGATCCCTGTAATAATTGCAGGTGATTTTAATGTGATGCCGACCGAGCTAGATGTGTACAAGCCGGAAAAATATGAAGACGACGCATTATTCAGTACCGAAGTAAGGCAGGCATTTCAGAAGCTTCTGGGGCAGGGCTGGACAGACGGACTGAGATATCTTTATCCAGATGAAAAAATTTATACCTTTTGGGACTATTTTCGAAATGCCTATGCGAGAAATGCAGGCCTTCGAATTGATCATTTTTTGCTGAGCCCCGAACTGCTGCCAAAACTCAAATCTGGCGGCATCGACACGGAAGTCAGAGGCTGGAATAAAACCAGCGACCACGCTCCGGTCTGGATTGAGTTCCGTAAGGCTGACGAATAATATGCTCTGCACTCTATTAATTTGAACCCGGTGGCATTGGGTTGAAAACAGAGTACCCTTATCACGGTTGGGCATTAAATTCACGAGGCTTGATTATAACGAACTTATTGCATATTTTGGCCTTAAACCTTGCTCCTGCGAAAGCGAAGAATGCTTTTTGATATTTAGACGCGTGCATGGAGTACCAGGTAAGAAGCAGTATTCAAGGGTATAGTAGGAATACTAATTTTCTGCTGATTGGGACGATTATAGGCGCCGGGATTTTGGGTGCTCCGATTAGGTTATTGGGAGATCACGGATTAAATGAAGCGTAGTAGTAACGCGACGGGTTGGCTGACGGTTCTTGCAAGCTTTAACGGAAGATTATATAACCGATATACGGGAAGTTGTAGATACATTTGACTCTGAAAGTAAGAGGATATTTAGCACAGAAATGACGCTAACCCATTTTTTCATGTCAAAAGAAAGTACTATGACGACTTATGCGCTTTGCAGATATATAGTTCAGGACGACATCTATATCGATTGGAAACCGCCCATCAGTGATGCAGGAGCAGATCGCATGGCGCTCCAGCTCTATGCTGCTGTTTCCGAAAAAAATGCGTCGCTGTTACAAATCTATACCGATATAGAGATGCTGCTGGCCGAAGAGGTATTGGATACCTCACCTGTTTCAGTAACGTTTTTCACAGTAGGACTACTGCTAGCGGATAAAGAGGTTAGCGACCGTGAAAGATATGCCAGCGCCATTAACGCGAAGGTTCTTGAGGCGCTTGGTGCAGAAAGCATGCAATTTTTGGGATATAAAAAGATATATGGTCACAGGCACCTTTATCTTTTTAACATGCGATCATTACGGTAGTTCAATTGGTTTCAGCACTCGCAGCTCTTCAGGACTTCCCATAGCGCGATGCATCTGGATGCCAAGAACAACTTCCGCTCTTGGTAGTCACGGGCAAGCGGAGCGCCAAAGACTCCATAGAGAAGTTTCCAGAACTGGTTTCGGGGATGGGCGAAGTATTGGCCAGAGCGGACCGCCCTCGGCCGGGGCGCCGTCCCCAGGATAGGGATGCGGCTGTAAGGGTCTGCGATTGCTTCAAGGCTCGCCACGCGGTCGCCTGTGTCCTGCTTTTTCAACTTTTTCATATTTTCAGGGAAGCCTTGTGTATCTATCGCCCGGCATGTGCTTACTAGCCTGCCAGTACCTTGCCGATCAGTGCTGCTGCCCGGTCAATGGCCTGCAGAACGATCTGTTCCGGATGTCCATCAAAGACCTCTCTGTGCGCCAGCGCACCGCCAGGATACAGCACGTGGACGAACATCGTACCGACCGGTTTCTCGGGCGTCTCGCTTCCGCCAGGGGCTGTGAGCCCGGTCACGGCTACCGTAATTTCTGAATTGAAGAGCTTTTGCGCCTGGTTCGCTAGCGATTCCGTAATCGGGGCGGACTCTGGCGTGTGTGCTTCGATCAGCGCGTGCGGGACTTTCAATATATTTTCCTTGATAAAGACTTCGTAGCAGGATATGCCGCCTCGCAGGATGTCGCCTGAATATTCGGTCAGCGAAAATTCGGAGCACATCCTGCCGGCCGTTGCGCTCTCCACAGAGGCAATTTTCCATTTTTTTTCGGCAATGGCACTGGCGCATGCCGTGACTTTTTCTGATTGCATAAGGTAGCGTTTTAGATTTATTCTCCCGTTTCGCGGTTCGGGGCATCGACCGGCTTGGACTGGGAAGATCCTTTCTGGCGCAGAGCTATGGATAGCATTATGATTGCAAATATGGAAAGGAACTCACTTTGCCAGTTTTGGAACGATTCGAACCAGAATCGCGATCCTCCAATAAATTCCCCTGCGCTCTCAACAGGAAGCCCTTTAGATGCGTTTTGAAAGTTTTCATCCTTCAGGCTCCCATAGAAATGCACTGCAAAGCTGGCTATGAAAAGCAGCAATAGGACGATAGTCAGGGAATGCTTGTAGATCAAAAGTGCCAGCCCTCCTTTTCGGACAGGCCACGGGGCGTCCGTTCGAGAAGGGTCCGGCTCCCGGTCGACCTCTTCATCTTTGTCGAAGTCCTTGGATTCGGAGGAGCCTTTCTGTTGCAGGAATATCGTCAGCACCACAAATAGCGCCATCTGCAGGAACTCAGACTCCCAGTTCTCGAAGGTGGTCTGCAGGAAATGGCCGGACCCCAAATATGCCCAGCCGGAGACCGGCTCGGCGCCGATATCCGCCAGTTCTTTCAAGTATTCTTCGTACCCAAAGTATCCCTGTCCCAGAAGGGAGAGGATAAAAAGCAGGACGAAGCATAGGGAAAGGGAATTTTCCCGGATAAATTTTTTCATAGGTTGCTATTTTGAATTAAGTTAGCTTTTTCTCAGGCATCGTCGCGGGGATGAGCGGCGTCCACACCGGGCCTGGCGCGACACAGTTTACCTGGATTCCTTTTGGAGCCCACAGCTGCGCCAGGCTTGCTGTGAAGTTCTGGATGGCCGCTTTCGTGGCCGAATACGCTTTCAGTTCTTTCGGAGCCTTAAAGGCGTTGACCGAGATAGTGTTCACTACCGTGCTTCCTGACTTCAGATAGTTTTCGTAAGCCCCGCACAGGTAAAAAAGCGGATAGATATTCACCCTGAAGGTCCTGTCCATTCTTCGGAAAAAACCTTCTGGCGGGAATCCCGGGACATCTGGTAGGCGACATTGTTGACTAGGATGTCCAGCCCGCCGAATGCGGCGCCGGCATCGTCTATAATTTTCACGCAGCGGGCTTCCTCGGCGATAGCTCCGGGCAGCAGCAGGGCGCGCCCTCCCGCAGCTTCGATGAGCCTTGCGGTTTCCTGGGCGTCGGCATCTTTGTTGAGGTAGGGAATCGACACGTCTGCGTCCTCCCGCGCGAACGCTATCGCGACGGCGCGGCCGATGCCAGAATCGCCTCCAGCGATCAGCGCCTTTCTCCCAGCCAGCTTTCCGGAGCCCACGTACGAGTCTTCCCCGTGGTCGGCCTTGGTCAGCATTCCGGTTTCCATGCCGGGCACGCCTTGTTTTCTTTCTTTGTAGGGAGGTCTTGGTACTTGTGAAGCGGGTCGGTCATTTTTGGTTCCATATTTTTTGTTTTTTCTTTTATAGCAGCGCTACCGCAGGCAAATATTGGGTACTTATCAAAAGTAGCCAGAAGACCTGACTCGACTCTTATATTCTCTGCCCTGCCCGTTACAGAATTTTCAGGATCGGGCGCGCCTGGCTTGCTGGCATTCAAAAAGGATTTCCAACTTGTGGGCCTCAAGGTTATATGCATCGCCCCGGCTCATGGCGTGCAGCAGGACTTTCTCGATTGAAATCGGCTCGCCGTCTGCAATTTCGGCGAGGTTGGTGCTAGCGATCATCCTGCCGTCGGCTATGATGGCCGATCCGGGCCCGACAGCCTCCATCGTCACGCCCTGCACCAGAAGTGCAGTATTTTCTTCCAAGCCCACGCCGAGCACCATGGGATTGCTGGCGACAATCTGAAGCAGCCGCCCGATGCGCCCGCGCTTGATGAAATGCGTGTCAAAGACGATGTTTTCTACAAATCCGAAGCCGGCGGCCGTTTTGATTTCGCCTTTTTTGAGGGCATTGCGGCTGTCGCCCTCGCAGACCATGCAGTCGGAAGCTGCAGCCGCCCCTGCAGAAGTTCCTGCATACATAAAGCTGGCATCGTGTTCCAGACGTTCTTTCAGCGCGTCGAAAAAAGGCGTACCGCCGAGTATGGAGGTAAGCCGCAGCTGGTCCCCCCCCGTAAAGAAGAGCACGTCTGCCGCATCAAGGCGGTCCAAGAACAACTGGGCGGAGGCCTGCGTCCGTTTGGTAAGGCCGAGCAGCCCGACGTCCGTAGCGCCAAGCTTTTCGAAGGCTTCCAGATAAGCCTGCTCCATCTCTCGCGGCACGCTGGAAGCCGTCGCGACGATCTCAATCCTGGACTGCCTGCCTTGGGTTGCTTCTTTTAAGAGCCGTTCCAGCACCCCGGTGGTCTTGAATTCCTCGATATCCTGTTCGCCTTTGTTTTCGCCGCCGCCGATCAGCAGTAACTTTCCTTTTAGTTTCATAAAGTTTTTATCGAAAAGTAGCACTTCATTTTTGCATGTCGCTTATAAAAGTGAAAGGTAAAAGTTATAAAATTTTCATATCCACAATTAAATGCAAAATATAATAAGAATAATGTAAATAAAGACGGTATAGATTACCTGAAATTAGTGTTCTAAAAGCAACAAGAATGAAAATTTTAAAAAAGCAGGTCCTAAGGGGGCCGAATATATGGAGCAACTACAGGACGAGGCTCATCCAGGTCCGCCTGGACCTGGATGAAATGGAAAACTTTCCTACCGATACGATTGAAGGATTTGGCAATCGGCTGAAGGCCCTGTTGCCGTCGCTTGTAGCGCATACCTGCTCGATCGGAACGAGGGGCGGTTTTTTCGAAAGGGTAGACCGCGGCACCTGGCTGGGTCACGTCATGGAGCATATTGCATTGGAAATCCAGACCCTGGCAGGGATGGATACGGGCTACGGACGTACCCGCGGCACTTTACAGCGCGGGGTATACAATATGGTATTCAGCTACGAGGTCGAGCAGGCTGGCCTCTATGCGGCAGATGCTGCTTTTGAAATCATAAGCGCGCTGTGCGTGGCAGAACCTGTCGATCTGGAAAAGCACCTGGAGGAATTAAGAAGGCTGCGCAGGCACTATGGGCTAGGCCCGAGCACCAGGAGCATGGTCGAGGAGGCGGAAAAAAGAAATATTCCTTGGATGCGGCTCAATTCAGGATCTTCCATCCAGTTCGGCCATGGCGCCGGCCAGAAAAGAATACAGGCTACGATGACGTGCCAGACCAGTGCCACCGCGATGGAAACCGCATGCGATAAGGAAGACACCAAAGACGTGCTGGCAAATGCCCGAATACCCGTAGCGGCGGGAGGGGTCTGTTCTGACCGGGCTTCGCTACTGGAACTAATAGCAGGGATAGGGTATCCGATCGTAATCAAGCCCCTGGACGGAAACCAGGGAAAGGGGGCCACGATAAACGTGAGTGACCAAAGCGCAGCACTCCAGGCGCTGGAAGACGCCCAAAAATACGGACAGAGCGCACTGGTCGAAAGATATGTAGCAGGCAACGACTACAGGATCCTGGTCATCGACCACCGATTCGTTGCGGCTTCCAGGCGAATTCCAGCGCACGTCACCGGAAACGGCAGCCAGTCCATCAGGGAACTGGTCGAAAAGGAAAACTCCGATCCGAGGCGCGGCCGCGGGCATGAAAACGAACTTACCAAGATCACTTTTGACAAAGATACTTTCAGTATCTTGGAGCGTATGGGCCGCAACCTAGAAAGCATTCCGGAAGACGGGGAGACCGTCTACCTGAAATCCACAGCGAACCTGAGCACGGGCGGCACCGCAGTAGACGCCACCGAAGAGGTGGGCCTGGAAAATCGGTTCATGGCCGAGCGTATCTCGAGGGTTATCGGGCTGGACATCTGCGGCATCGACATTGTCTCGCCAAGCATCGCGGAACCCATAGGCGCAGTAGGCGGTGCGGTGCTGGAGGTAAATGCCGCGCCGGGCTTCAGGATGCACCTGCACCCCGCCGAAGGCATGCCCAGAAATGTTGCCGCTCCGGTACTGGAGATGCTCTTTCCGGAGCATGCGCGTTGCGAAATTCCCATAGTGGCGGTAACGGGCACCAACGGGAAGACAACCACTTCCAGAATCCTCGCGCATATCGCAGCGACAGAGGGGAAATGTACCGGTCTCACTACGACAGATGGTATTTATATCGGCGGATTTAAGATTGAGGAGGGAGATACCACCGGGCCCCTCAGCGCAAAAACCGTCTTATCCGATCCGATGGTGGAATTTGCGGTACTGGAAACCGCGCGGGGAGGGATCCTCAGGGCTGGCCTGGCCTTCAAGAACTGCGATATCGGCATCATTACAAATATCCGGGAGGACCACCTCGGCCTGGGCGACATCGAGACGCTTTCGGACATGGCCAACGTCAAGGGCGTTGTGGCGAGAAGCGTAAAAAAGGAAGGATTCGCCGTCCTGAATGCGGACGATCCTGAATGTGCAAGGCTCGCTCGAGAACTGGACTGCAATGTCGCCTATTTTTCGCTGGGTGGCGCCAGCGAGTTGTTTCAAGACCATCTCAAGAGTGGGCTGCCGGCAGCGTATTTTAGGGACGGCATGCTCGCCATTCATGCGGGTGGCAGAGAATTCAGCATGGACGTATCCGAAATTCCCCTGGCGATCGGCGGCAAATGCAGTTTCATGATCGCAAACATACTGGCCGCGGCACTCGGGGCATCCCTGTCTGGTATATCGGAAGAAGCGACCGTGCGCGGCCTCAAGACATTTTATCCATCTTTCGACGACACCCCGGGGCGAATGAATGAGTTCAAATTCAAGGATTTCTCGGTTCTTGTGGACTATGCCCACAATCCCCACGGCTACGGCGCGATAGAAGAGTACCTCTCCAAGGTGCGGTGCACCAGGAAGGTCGGAATTATCTCGGGAGTCGGCGACAGGCGCGACGAAGATATCCGCATGTGCGGGGCCATCGCAGCGCGCATGTTTGACCGCATGATCATCAAGCAGGAAAAAGACTTGAGAGGCCGGACTGCGGTGGAGATAAACAACCTGCTGACAGCAGGAATGCTTGAGGAGCGCCCGGACTGCAGCTTCGAAATCATGGGCGCTGAATGCGATGCGGTACGACAGGCCATACTTCAGGCTCGAGAAGGTGACTTTATCGTGGCCCTCAGCGACCAATACAGGGATGTCGTCGCCGTGGTGCAGAGCGAGTTGGAAAAAGAGCGTGCCGCACTGGAGGCGGGACAGCGAGTAGCATAGTATTTCAAGATTTGTGCACCACGGCGTACACCTTGACGCGGTTTGTTAGGGGCGTCTCCTGGCACCGGTGGCACTTGCGTCGGTTCAAACGGAAATGCAGCATGGTAAAGGCTTCGCCGGCAATGAGTGGTAGAAGAAATTTTTGAATACCTAGCAGCAGCTACTTTTAAGCTTTTGCGTTGCTCCTTGGCACCATGCGAACGCGCTGGAACCTAAATGATGCAAGCGAAAGCGGCGAATTGTATAAGTGCAGCCTTTTTATTTTAAAGAAATTTGAGATAACTAAAAATGCAATCATGAAAAAACTAGTAATGAGAGTTTTAATTGCGGCTGCAGTGCTGAGCGGGCTCTGCCTAACGTCGTGCAGAAATACTGACGGCGGGGAGGAAGGGAAAATTAGGAACACAGAATCAAATCCCGGCTATGAAGAAGGCGTAGCGGAGAATGCCAAAGGTGGCAACCCTAGCACTGGGGGGGATTCTACAGATCTTGACGTGGGCGAAAGCAATCTCGAATCGGGTAGCGGAAAGCGCACGGGCAGTAACAGCGGGACTGGAAGTTCAGGAGGTTCGCCGCATTCAGGCCGTTGAAAGCGCAGCCATGCTCAGCGATCATCGGGTTGGGATGGAGCTGCAGTTGCATGCGCTGGAAGCCGGAGCTTCACGCTTCGGCTTTGTCGTGTCCCTTGGAACGATAGATTTGAGTTGCACGCTGGTGGCAAGCAGGCCGATTTCTCCGCTTTGTGAGAAGGTGGGTGTAGCCAAAAATAAATATAAGAAATATGGGCAATCATATAAAAAAAAGCCCGCTTTTATAACTTACTTAGCTAATCTAATAGCAAAAAAAATGGAAAAAAATACAGGCAGGCTCAACCAGCAAGAAGCAAAGCAGGAAGATCTGGGCATCAACAAATCAGACGGCACGAACAAATTTTTGACAACGAACCAAGGGGTCAAGATCAATGACGACAACAATTCGCTTAAGGCGGGTGAACGCGGTCCTTCGCTGCTGGAAGATTTTATCTTCAGGGAAAAAATGACCCATTTCGACCATGAGCGCATTCCGGAAAGAATTGTACATGCCCGCGGCTCTGGTGCGCACGGCTTTTTCGAAGTGACCAACCCGATACCCAAATTTACGAAGGCGGGATTTCTGCAGGAAATGGGTCAGAAGACTCCGGTATTTGCAAGGTTTTCTACGGTGGCCGGTTCACGGGGCTCCACCGACTTGGCACGAGACGTACGCGGTTTTTCTGTAAAATTTTACACAGAAGAAGGAATCTATGATTTTGTGGGAAATAATATTCCCGTATTTTTTATTCAGGATGCCAACAAGTTCCCGGACTTGATCCACGCCGTCAAACCCGAACCCCACAACGAGATACCGCAGGCGGCTTCTGCCCACGATACCTTCTGGGATTTTATTTCCCTGATGCCCGAATCGATGCATATGGTCATGTGGCTGATGTCTGACCGCGCCATCCCTCGAAGCTACCGCATGCAGGAAGGCTTTGGAGTACACACTTTCCGATTCATCAACGAAGCAAATGAATCTCATTTTGTAAAGATACACTGGAAGCCAAAATTAGGAACCCATGCGGTAGTGTGGGATGAAGCGCAGAAGATCTCCGGAAGAAATCCCGATTTCCACAGGGAAGATTTATGGGAAGCTATCGAATTGGGTAATTTCCCGGAATGGGAAATGGGCGTCCAGGTCATTCCGGAAGCCGACGAGCATAAATTCGGCTTTGATCTCCTGGATCCTACAAAATTGGTTCCGGAAGAGCTGGTTCCCGTGACCATTGTCGGAAGAATGGTACTGAACAGGAATCCAGACAACTTTTTCGCGGAAACAGAGCAGATCGCCTTTCATCCGGGGCATGTCGTGCCGGGAATCGATTTTACCAATGATCCGTTGCTGCAGGGAAGGCTCTTTTCTTATACCGATACCCAGCTATCCAGGCTAGGAAGCCCCAACTTCCATGAGATACCGATTAACAGGAGCATCGCGCCTCCGCACAACAACCAGCGAGACGGCCACATGCGCCAAGAGATCAACAAGGGACGGGTGAGCTATCATCCTAATTCTTTGGGAGGAGGCTGTCCGTATCAGGCGATGGTTGCGCAAGGTGGCTTCTCGAGTTTCAACGAAAGAATAGGAGCGCATAAGGTACGGCAAAGAAGCGACAGCTTCTCCGATCATTTCAGTCAGGCAAGATTGTTTTTTGTAAGCCAGACCACAACCGAACAGAACCACATGATCAAAGCGCTGCGTTTTGAATTAGGGAAAGTAGAAAACGCAGGCGTACGCTTTAGAATGCTTGGATTGCTCTCGCAGGTAAATTATTCACTTGCTGAACGTGTTGCAGTCGGTTTAGGAATGAAAGTTCCTGCAGCGCCGGAAAAACCGATGAATCATGGTGTCGGGGCAGATGATTTCGGCAAGATGGAACCTAAAGCAGTATCGGAAGATATTCAGGTTTCAGACGCCTTGAGCATGATCAAAAACCCTACAGTCACGCCAACAATCGCTTCCAGAAAAATTGCTTTTCTGTGTAATGATGGTGTAAGCGAAGCTTCAGTAATGGGAATTAAGAAAGCACTTTTGCAACAAGATGCAAAAGCGTGCATTATCGCGCCGCACTTGGGATTTGTTGCCACTGAAGAAGGGGGCGCTATTCCAGTCGACTTTAGTTTTTTCACTGCCTCCTCGGTACTTTTCGACGCGATCTTCATTCCTTCAGGAAGTACGCAGATCGAATTGGGTGGGAATCCAGATGCAATGGAATTTATCAATGACGCGTACAGGCACTGCAAGATTATCGGCACCGAAGGTGATGGAATCGACCTGCTCTCTGCTCCTCAGTTTTTAGCAAAAGGCGAAGCCCTTATCGATGGCGGTATTGTTACAAGCAACACGATCGGCGATCCGGAGTTTGCTGCTGATTTTATAGCAGCGATCTCGGCCCACCGCTACTGGAAAAGGGAAGAAATATTGAATACGGATAAATAGCATATAGTAATTAAAAAACAGCAGGTATGAAAAATTCAGATCAAAATAAAAAAGGCAGTCAGATAGAAGATGAAGCAAGTACTGGTTTTACGGCTTCAGCATCCGACGCTGCATCGACGCTCCAAATGCTTTTCGTAGATAGCCTAAAGGATATCTATTGGGCGGAGAATGCATTGGTAAAAGCACTGCCAAAAATGGCTTCGAATGCTACCGATCCAGGCTTGAAGTCCAGTATAAAAGACCATGTTGCCGTGACCGAAAATCAAGTGGCCAGGCTTGAAAAAGTTTTTGGAATTTTAGGAGAAAAGGCCGAAGGCAAAAAGTGTGCGGCAATGGCAGGACTGATAGAAGAAGGAAACAATATTCTCGAAGAAACCCAGCCCGGCGCTGTGCGAGATGCCGGAATTATTGCAGCTGCTCAAAAAGTCGAGCATTATGAAATAGCTACGTATGGAACGCTTTTATCATTTGCCAAGATTTTAGGAGAAAATGATGCTGCAAAACTCCTGCAGCAGACCTTGGCCGAAGAAATAGAATCGGATAAGATCCTGACTGTTGTAGCTACGGCGTCGGTCAATGCAGACGCTAATGAGAGCAACAGCAAAAGGTAGGAGCTATTGACCTTTATCAGCTTCAAAGCCTGCACTCTAATAGGTGCAGGCTTTTTTTGGGTATAAACTGAAGGGTCCACAATCACGTAAATTTTGCAGTTTCTAAATGGGTACCTAGCTGCTGAAGATTTTGTAACCGTTACGCGATAAACCTGCGATTGGAACAGCCGTATTGTGACGAAATCTGTATGGCAAACAAGATAGCTCAGCTTCGCCTTACACGCAAATCGTTGCAAAAAAAGTTCAAGCTTGGGACGAGAAGTCGCGAGCCACCAAAACCGGAAGAAAGCCTTTCTTCTCCCGGCGTCGAGTGACCCTTAAGTGCGCCACGGTACTAACCTACGGATCTATCGGTGTAAAAGTTCAAGATATTGACGAGCGCGCGGATTTCATCCCTATCGAGCGCGATGTAATTGCTATCGTCCGGATCCGATTCTTTACAGATCCGGATGCAGATATTTCCCGCTGCGTTAGGATAGCATTCCATTTCGTTCCCGTTCTCATCCAGGTATACAGTGCGGAGTACCATAATTTTAAGTTTTAAGCACGCCGCTGTGCGGCTGCGAAATTTATAGCGGCAAATTAGGCACCCTTTACGTATTTTTATTATCGTATTAAGCCGGTAGAGTTACATAATTTTCAGGACAATTGCGTGGGTTTCCATGAACGGGGAAACAACCCCGGTACAGGAAGGATTTTAGGAATAGAAAGCCAGGCGCAGCTGGGGCCAAGTCGCTCTATTGGTTGGCACGTCGATAATTCGCGGCCTAGGCGATGGCGCGGGCCATTCTAGTTGTAATGGCTCGCGCTGCGCCGGACCCGCAGGTGAATCAGATCTAAAATCTCAGGTTGCAGTCGAGGTCACGGAGTGGCTGGCGCGAGGCCTCGAAGATTGCCCGCCCTACGTTTTTTCAATTCCAGGTCAGCTTCTGTGTTCGGGAATCTGCCCGTCAGGGCATGGGACCCGGGAGAAAAGCGCAAGAAAGATGCACATCACCATAGCGGGTTGTTTTTTAAGAACTCATTTTGTAAACCCAGTCGATCGAAACTTCGCGCGGCATATACACTGGGCAAGCCGGGCAAGGATAGCGTATATATTAAAATGGTAGCGCTGACCGACCTGAAAGAAACTGCAGTGGGCAAGCCGGCCATGCAAAAGCGGCCGGGTACACCTACGGCCGCTTTTGGAGAGATGCTGGTGCAGGACCATTCGAAATCCACAGCGGAACTGGGTCGTTTCATGGCGAAGGGAGGCCTTGCGCATCCGGCGGAGATGGATGATAAAGGAGAGCGCCAAAAGGCAGGTCTGGAGTCGCTGGAGGGAAGAGCCTTCGATCGTGAATTTGCTAGAATGATGGTCGAGGGTCATAATAAGGCGATTGCGCTGATGAAAGAAATCGTGGCCGATGCATCCGACGCCGAGCTAAAGGCTTGGGCTTCGGGAAAGATTCAGGTTTTGGAAAGGCATCTAGGGCACGCGCTGGCACTCCAAAAAGAGCCCGGGCAAAAGTAGTGCTTCGCAACTATTTAGGCGAAGCGCGAACAGGGCCGGTTTATGGCTGCGTTTTCACTGATCCGAATTCCAGTCATAGGCCCAGATTGCACTAAATACTAGCCAACGACACCCTAAATAGACGGGCACGACGATGCATAGGCTGGGCGAGGATGTCAAACCATAATGCCTGGGCCTACTGTCGCAGAGACTGCTGGTTCCTTTGCTTTGCCTTGTTCCTTTGCAGATTGGAGCCACCAAACACCTTCGGCACTATGCTGGCGATCCTTTGGCATCGTAGCGTTTAAGATTCAGTGCGAAAAAGAGGCGTCAGCCGTGCCTCTTTTTTGGCGTATATTTTACGAAAGCAATCTTTGCGATACATTCGACAGTCTTCCTTGTGCAAATTAAAAAAAAAGTTTTTTTTGTGACACCTAATTCGCATATGGTATTACAACATCCTGCATTAGATTTCCAAACGTAACCCTTAGCGACAATGGATCAAGCGACACTATTTTCAAATAATGAGCGAGCGGTCGAGCGAAGCCAACGCCTCCACGAACTCGGATTTACCTGTGGCCAGGCTAATGTTATCAATGTCGAAATGATCAGAAACACCTTAAAAAAAATCAGAACAATATGTCGGAGTCAGAGAAAGAAGAGCTCATCTCCAGCATTCGCCATGGATATAAAGCAGGAATACGATAGGATAGCTACATTTCCAAACTGGCATAATGAAGCTATCGCTTTCTAGTCCCGCGATGTGTCAAGGGATAGTTTGGCTTCGATCCAGGGTTACCAGCAGCCGCGGGCAGGGTTCGTATCTTTTTTTCGTCAGAAAAAGCAAGTGCCTTGCGGATGTAGCGAGCTTGCGTCCCTAAAGGAAGGAATGTAGATGCGCCTTACAGGCTTGCTCAATCTTTTTTCCACTGTATGGTTACAGCCGCGTCGCCCTGTATAATGTACTCGATATAGCCGCCGGTAGATTTTTCTGGATCAATTATTATTAAGCTGCGACTGCTGCCTTTGACCTTAAGCGCAATGCCCGGAAGCGTCTTCGTCCCTTCCAATTTTACTATAGCAATCCTAAATCGCAGGCGCGGGTCGCCTTTGGCAATAAAAGAAATCTTTGCCCCTCTTGCTTTAAAATCAGCCGTCGGATACTCGGTAAAAATTAGAAAACCAGCTGCTTTGACTTTGTGAAATTGTCGGGGGACGATTCCAAAGGCGATTCCGGCCCCATAGACTTCTTGTCCGACCTGCCCGCTTGCATTCCATCCATCCTGAAGGTCCTCAAGGGCGATCCATAAATTGGGGTCGATCTCGCCGGTCTTGACTTCCTTTTCCGAGGCCAGGACCTCCTTTGGCAGCCTGGGCGGATAATAGTATGAAACTCTATTTATGACATATTTCACCAGTTCCGCAAGCAGAAGTTTTACAGAGGGCAGGATGTCCATTCCTTCTGCTTCTTTCAGGAACGTCATTATCCCGGCATACACTTCCTGCTCTTCATAAGCGGCAGTATACGGTGCGTCCTTCAGGGGATAGATTGCAAAAAAGGTAGGATAATGCTTGGCATTTCCATAGCTGCATTCCCAAAGCTGTACGTTTTTTAAGATGGAAGCAATGCAGAGGTAGCTGAGGTTTAGAAATAATTCCTCTTTCGTCTCTTTGTAGAGACGCAACAGCGCACCGGCCGAAAATGCAGTATTATTCGCCTGGTAAAAAATATCAAAACCCAGCCCGTCCAGTTGCCGCGCCGCCTGGAGGGCTTCCTCGAAATATTTTTGCTTGCCGGTAAGCTGCCAGACTTGGAGCATCAGGTGGGCATACGATCCCGGCACGTCTTTTTCGCCACCTTTGCCTTCTTGGGTTTCTGCTTTGACTACTTCCAAAGTGCTCATTTTGTAGAACACTGGCCATTTATAATCAAAGTGGTGCGCGACCTTGATTGCATAATCAATTGACTTCAGGAGCAGCTCTTCCGCTTTCTTGTCTCCATCCAGGGCAAGCCTTGAGAGATTGAAAAGCGGATGGTGCAGGTACCAGGCATCCATTATGTCGGGCTTTTTCTGCTCCTCGCTCCAGTCAAGGTTTTTCTCCATTGCAGGAAGCCACCTTACCATCGTCTGCAACTGCTCGTCATAAAAATTTTCCAGCCCTCCATGGAGCGTTTCGATTACCCCAGTATGGTTCTCGCTGCTCCAGCGGTCATAGTCCAAAAGAGGCAGAAGCACCGCCAGCTGTACCATTATTTCCGGCGGGGTCTTGTAGTCGCTGACGTACGCGTTCAGATAGGAGCGTCCATCGGCGAACTGCCAGCACCCCTTGTGATTCTCCAGGCCATCCAGGCTTTTCTGCAGTATGTCCGGCCAGTCGTGGTATTTTGTCTCGGGATGTGGCAGGTGAATGTAAACTTCGGACAAGGCGTTGAGATACTGCTGCGACATTTGGTAGTTATCCCCAGGAATATCTTGGCCGACCAATACATACGCGTTTGAGATCATGTACTCCTCATTTTTCTTCAATGGCTTATTTACGGACGTCGCCGGCAGCTTCATCCCGAGTTCAGGCCATACGCCGCCTACAAGATCGCCGGAAGAAGTCTGGGTATCTTCGCAATATTTGGCAAGCGAGCTGAGATCTTGAAAATAAAATACCGAACCGGTTTTGGGTTTTTTAAAACTGAAAAACAGCTGGCCAGAGCGTGTTCCCACCTGGGAAGCGTGCACGGTGCCATCCGTTGTCTCGGTTCTAAGGTTACCTGACAATGGCATGATATCGCGCGGCCAATAGGGTATCAGCATGTCAAACGCAGGTGTAATTGTAGTGGTGTACCTGAAAAGCGGCTTTTCTTTGTCGGGAATGCTGATGGCGACTGTTATAGATGCCGTCATTCCTTTGAGTTCCACGAGGACATCGCTGCCGGAGCCTGCCACATTCTGTACTTCCAGATTGTCATTGGCCGCGAAAGCCGCCCTGAAGGCGATGCGTCCTCCAGAAGGCCATGCTACCACTATCCACAGGCAGAATTCAGATACGATAATTTTCAGGGTATAGTCATTTAAGGTTATTTCCTTAAGTTCTTTACCGCTTTCCAGGCGGTACTGAGAGGTAGCTGTCCAAGCAGATATGGGTTCCATAGTACTGGTGATTTGGTTATTAAATTAATTGGAGGTGTGGCCTGATCTTGAGCTCGACCACATCGCAGCGTATCGGCTGCGCGAGGCAGTAGAGCACCGCTGCCGCAATATCATCTGCCGCCAGCATTTCCAGTTTGCGTACTTTTTCTTTCTTAATTTCGGTGCTGTCTTCCTGCATGTCGGTATCTACGGCTCCCGGCTCGATCAGGGTGAGCTTGATTCCATATGGATTTATCTGCTTTCGCAAGGATTCGCTGAAACCTTGGATGGCCGATTTTGTCGCCACATAAACGGAGCCCGTCTTTTCCCGAACATCAGCGCTCATCGAGCCTATATTGACAATATGCCCGCCGTGATTTTCTTTCATGCGAGCGACGGCTTCATTTGTGCAGGCCAGGTAGGCAAGAAGGTTGGTGTCGACAATGTGCTTCCAGTCGCTATAATCGCCCTCAGTCACGCTGCCGTAAGGCATGGCCGCATTGTTTACCAGAATATCAAGCGACCCGAAATGCAGATCCACTTCGCTGAAGACTTTCTGGATGCCTTCCTCGGTAGAAAGATCTGCCAGGAATCCGTGGACGGTCCCCGTCGCACTTTTTTTGATGTCTTTGATGGCATCGTCGAGATGCTCCTGGGTGGTTCCCATGGTGATGACGTTGCCACCCTGGCTGGCAAGCAAAATTGCGGTTGCCCTGCCGATTCCAGTAGTGCCCCCCGTTACTAGGATTGATTTGCCCGCAATGTTTTGGGCCACGTAGTTTTGTAGTATATCCATGATCAAATAATTAGCGCTTTAGTTAGGTCTCGATGTCAGCTGTTCCGCAGCGTGGACCGCATTTTGACTGTCACGATTCGCCCAGACGTTTGGAGCCAGGCGCGAGCCGAAGAAGAAGCCTGCTAAATTGGCCTTAGGGCCGTGTTTCTTTTCCTGATGGGCTAAAGTTCCCATTTTTTTCAGAAAACACTTTACAACATTTTTTCCTTTCGCTTATATAATTTTCGCTGGTAAAGAAAGAAATCGCGGCGGCCCGTTTGTCCCACAACCATCGCAACCATCGCCATTTTTGATGTAGCTTCCAGTTGTGGGGGTGTTACTCCAAACGGCGCCAGCAGCAGCGTCAGTAGGAGCGCAAGAGAAAAATATTTGCAGATCTACAGGAATGTTTCCCATTTTTTTTAGCCTTCTGCATTGCGGAGACATATCTTCCATACGTTCATCACCGGTTTTTTATTGGTGCGTTCATTTTTAAAATAATGCCCCTGCACACTTCTGTCTCATTGCCCCGGCGAATGATAGCGGATCCATGACGCCATAGCGAGGCCATGAGTTTGCGAAAAATACTGATTTAGGCCCAGAGCGAGATACGTCGGTTTCGAAAAATGTAATAATAAGTGGGAAAGTGATAAGATATTCCGCGGATCTTTGCCGAACTTTGTAAGGATCGATCCGATCATATACACGCTTAAAATAATAAGGATATGCTGATTCACGTCCGCACTGCGATTTATGCATTAGCTGTCGCTACCGTGCTGCAGACAGTTGGCAGTGCATTGTCTGACATGACAGCACGCTGGGATCCCTTTCGTATAATTTGTCTTCTATGTCAAGAAAATTAAATGAATATAAAATTAGTGTCCGCTGCCGTTTGTAACGAAGATGACGGGCAGTCAGATTGTCGAGGAGGCTGTAACTGGTTCCTGCACTTTCCGCCCGTTCGTGCAGGATTAGACCAACGTCGGCGCATTTATGCGGAAACCGATCAGCAACACGGCAATAGGAACATTGGCGGGCATTGTTTTGATATCCTGGCAGGAATGCCGGGATTTTTTTTAGCCGGAGTCTTATTGATGTTTAATTTGTTGTTATAATTGTTGCTTTTTATATATGACAGAGATGATAATTTTAATTTTAAGTAACGAACATAAATCAAATATTTAAGTTTTTTTGAATGCTTACCTACAAAAGGAGTTCTCTGGACGTAGTACAGTCACAGATTGTTGTATTTACTGCCATAGCGGTAAAAAACTGTTTGTCAATGCTCATTGTTGGAACTTTAGGAATTTAAAGTAAATTTTACTGCTTTAACAGTAAAAAATCTTAATATCGGAATTTCAGAAATTTACATCTTATAAAACAATGCGTTCAATGTTAATTTTACCGTTTGAGCAGTAAAACAATGCTAAAATTATTCTATTTTTTTGTTTCACCAAATTATTAAACTATATTTACTGCTAAAACGGTAAAAATGGAAGATTTTAATTTAGGTGCAGTTATTAAAGCTCATCGTAAAGAAGCTGGACTAACGCAGTTAGAGCTTGCAGATCTTGCTGGTATTGGCAAAACTACGGTTTTCGATATAGAGAAAAATAAGGAATCGATACGATGGGACAACTTGAAGGCCGTCATGAAAGTTCTAAATATAGATATTAGATTAATAAGCCCTCTAACAAATAAATTATGAGAAGTGCCATTGTTTACGTTCATGATATTAGAGCCGGAATTCTTTCCCAAGATGATTATGGGAAATATCAATTTACATATGATGATGATTATGCCTTAGCACCTGTATCATTAACTATGCCTGTAAGTCATAGAACCTATTCGTTTAACGATTTCCCCCCTTTTTTCGAAGGACTTCTTCCTGAAGGAATTATGCTCGAGGGACTCTTAAAGATAAATAAGATTGATAGAAAAGATTATTTAACACAGCTCGGTGCAATCGGGGGTGATCTAGTAGGAGCTGTAACTGTAAAAGCAATTGATAATGAATAGATGTCTAATTACATATGAACCGTGTGGCGAAGATGTATACAGTGAAACAGGTCTGCGAATGCTTTCGCCTAATTTAAAAACCCTTGAAAGCCTTCCATTCTCTGCATCAGAATTGAGGCAGGAAGCCGCTCAACGGGCAACTAAGTTGTCAATTCAGGGCGTACAGCCAAAATTAAGCGCAATACTGTCTGCCAGAAACCAGCAGTTTGAGATTGTAGATCAGCATGGAAATTTCATTATAAAACCGCAGAGTGACATTTTTCCTGAATTGCCTGAAAATGAAGATTTGACTATGCGGATGGCCAAATTTTTTGGAATTAGCGTCCCGTTGCATGGACTGGTGTATGGAAAAGACAACTTAAGATCATATTTTATTAAAAGATTTGACCGCTTTGGCAAAAATAGAAAATACGCTACCGAGGATTTTGCCCAGCTGACAGGAAGTTCAAGAGATACCAAATATAATTTTACGATGGAAAAAGTTGTAAAGGTTATCGACGAATACTGCACTTTTCCTTCCGTTGAGAAAGCTGAGTTTTTCAAAAGAATTATTTTTTGTTTTATAACAGGAAATGAAGACATGCATTTGAAAAATTTTTCACTAATGACAAAATCCGGACAGGTTAGATTGACTCCCGGATATGACTTATTAAATTCATCTATCGCTATTAAAAATCCTCAGGAAGAAATGGCCCTTGCTTTAAAAGGAAAAAAAAGTAATTTTAAATCCGGCGATCTGATAGAATATTTTGGAAAAGAACGATTACAGTTAAGTGATAAAGTAATTGATCTTACGATAAGAAAAATGTTTGACAGCACTCAAAAATGGAATGAATTAATCGAAATTTCTTTTTTATCATCGGAAATGAAAGAAAAGTATATTCGGCTATTAAACGAAAGGCTGAGCAGATTTTAATTTCAAGAATACCATTTAATAGATTTACAAAGTTTGCTGGCTATTGTAGTTTAATGCATTGATTGAAAGTTGTCATTACATCAAAAATCATTTTATCTATAATGCTTCCGACAAGTCTAACTTCGATAATCTGGATGTATTCTCAAATGGATACCGCCTATATTATCTTCAGAGCATAAGCTACGTCCGCCGTTCTAACTGATCCAAGTAGATTTTGAACACAGTAGCGGACTGGTTAGAAATCTAGGAAGTAGTACCGCTAAGAGCTATAGCTCCTCTTTATTCCCACAGAATAGTCTGTTAGCCGACAAAAATTTTGCTGAGAAGCATAGCGAGGCAAAATCTGCAAATTGACAGCTAACGCCCGTCGTTCGGCTTCTAAATCTCCTACTGCTACAAAGGCCTTATTTCATTTCCTTATATAATAGACATAACTCTCATCTTATGATGAGAGTTTTTTTTTGAGGTAAATTCCAAGTGATTTCAGGACAGCTTATCCAATAAGTTTAAAGACATTTAATGACTTTCTTACTGCCTTAGAAACAAACTGCCAATTTCATTGAATAGATTTCATTTTTAAAAACTTCCGCATAGTGGCATTTGTTCTGATCTTACATTTATTTCTATTTCATTGCTTCCTCTTCATTTTTAAATTCAATAGCCCCTATGCTTTTGTCTCGTTTCAGCAGCAAAGGTATTTCCGTGTCCCTCACGCTATAGCAAGGCCGGGGCCTTCAGGTCTGACAAAAAATCTCCACCCATCCGGGTTGTATTTTTTGCCAGAGCCTTGCTACGGCTGGACACTGACCTTTTTATGCTCCCGAAACGAAACATAGCATACTCCGGCTCTTTAGACGAATAAAAAAAATGTCAGCAATGAAGAGTAAAATAGTAAAGATGGATTTGTTGAAACAAAACAGCACCTCCTCTCATTGCCGAATAAAATTTCAAAAGAAAAGCATAAAAATTAATCATTTAAAATCGCAGGAATCATGAACATCACAGGAAGAGTGACAGCGGATGCGCAGGTACGCAACGTGTCAGACAGCAGGGCAGTAGTAAACTTTTCGGTAGCCATCAACGACAGCTACAAAAACAGGGCGGGCGAGCGCATAGAGCAGGTGACGTATTTCGACTGCGCCTACTGGCTAAGTCCAAAAGTAGCGCAGCTACTAACAAAAGGTTCGGTGGTAGAACTTACGGGTAGGGTAAGCGCAAGAGCGTGGACAGGAAAAGACGGGGAAGCGCGAGCTGGGCTGGATTTCAATGCCTCAAGCATTAAGCTGTACGGAGGAGGCAGGAAAGCGGATGTGGAGCTTGCTGTTCCGATAGCGGATAGGGCGGTGCTCGAAGCGAAGCCTTTGGAGGAAGATATCCCATTTTGACTAAAGCATAAAAAAGAAGAATTACTAATTTAAATTATTTTATCATGGCACATAATATCAACTATAACGAAAGAACAGGAAAGTATTCATTTTTCAGCGTTCAGCAGAAGGCGTGGCATAATCTGGGGCAAATCGTCTCAGAATACCCAACAAGCGAGGAAGCTATAAAGTTTGCAGCTCTAGATTATGAAGTCATTAAAAGGCCGCTGTTTACCAAAGGCTCGAGTATCATCCAGACGGCTGACAGCATCGAGATGGGCGGCAGCGAATTGGAAGTACCTGATTATTTTGCCAACGTACGCACCGACAACAATGCAGTATTGGGCGTGGTAGGCAAGGACTATCATATCGTGCAGAACCGCGAAGCGTTCAATTTCTTTGATGCCATCGTAGGCGGCGGCGAGGGAATTCTCTATGAAACTGCAGGAGCGCTGGGCAAGGGAGAACGCATCTTTATCACTGCCAAACTGCCCGACTATATCCGTGTCGGCAATGGCGACGATGTAACCGAAAAGTACATTTTCCTGACTACCTCCCACGATGGGAGCGGCAGCATCACGGCCGCATTTACGCCCGTGCGCATCGTCTGCCAAAACACCTTGAACGCTTCCTTGCGCAATATGACCAATGTAGTGCGTATCAGGCACACATCGGGAGCAAGGCAGCGCATCGAGGACGCCCACAAGATTATGGGATTAGCCGACGCCTTGAGCAGTCAGCTCGAGGGCATATTCAATGAATGGGCAAAGGTAAGGGTAACAGATCGAGAGGTTAGAAAGCTGATACAGTTGGCACTTTGTCCCAATAAGGAAACTTTCGATTTACTCAAAAAAGGTGCAGAGCATGAGGTTTCAACACTTTTTAAAAATACCGTCGAGGATGCCTTTGCGTATGCAATGGCAAGCGACTCGCAGCAGATGGAAACGACAAAGGGCACGTTGTTCGGAGCGTACAATGCGGTTACGGGCTACTACCAAAACGTGAGAAATTACAAGAACGATGAAGCCAAATTGCAGAGCATCGTGTTGGGCGGTACCGCCCAGCTCAAATCACAGAAGGCATTTGACTTGTGTACAGGCTTTGCCTTGGGCGGTGCAGAAATCCTAAACCTTAATTAGATCACCAAAGGCTGCTGCCGATCAAGGCGGCAGCCTTTTAAACCAACCCGCAGGTAAAGAGCGATTATTTAGCAATCGTGCCGATTAAAAAATATAAAACCGACTGCTGTCGGTTTTATATGCCACGGCAAATGGCTTAATCGCTGCTATTAAATTGAAAGCTTACTTTCCTTTCATTCCCGAAGCTATCTGAAATCCAAACATCAAACGACTGCGAGACGGCAGATGCAGCGGTATAGTATAACCGGAACTGCGCTGCTGGCAACGAATATTGATCGTTGGGCAGGTAAGCCGGCTCATCGAAATAGCGAAGCGTACCTTCCCCGTCAAATTGAAAGTAGCGGAGGAAATACTGCGTGCCGCTATAGTTCCCGCTGCGCTGTATGGTGATGCGTATTTCTACGGTCTGCCCATTGGCAACCTCTTTGGGAAAGGGCATCACATTGACCTCAAAAGGAAAATCGTTCTGTATTTCGAGGTCATTATCTTTGCTACAAGATACCAAAGCAAATGAAGCTGTGAGGATTGCCAAGAGTATGTATATCGGCAATAATCCTATTCTTAATTTGTTATATATTCCTATCATATTTCTGTTTTTAAAAGTTAAATCTTAATCCCACACCAGACGATGGACGCAATTTTTTCAAATCTGTACCCCACAATACCTTTGTTCGTCCTGCAAACACCAACACAAATCGGTCTGATAAATATATTTCAAAGGTAATTCGTCCGCCAGCTCCGTAGATGAAGTTGTCTTCGTCCAAAATCTTCGCACCATCATACAACAACGGTTCGCCACGGTTGATGCTTTCATAACCAGCTATACCTGATATTCCTAAATTTAGAGTGATGTTTTTACGAGCATCTCCCAACAGGAAAAAGCTACAACCCCCTTCGGCAGTAAACGTTTCCTGCGGTATGCGAATACCTTTATAGTCCTGGTATCGGTGCGTGTATTCCATTGCCCAAAGTTGGTAATTGCCGTTTTTACCGTTCACGGTCATTCCGATATTGAGGTAGTAATCATTGCCGATCTTATCATTGGATAAAATACCTGCATTTAGTTCAATTCCTTTTTGTTTTGGGAGCATGCGTTGTGCTTGTGCAACCGTAATTCCTACTAAAACGAGTATTACGGTATAGATATACTTTTTCATATGATTGCATTAAAGATTTTTAAAATTTTAGGTGCATATCGTTTACCAATCGTGCTTTTAGCAAATCCAAATTTTCTACCTGAAGTGTTTGGTGTCTGCCGCCGTTTTTCTCGAAAATTTCAATCAGTAAGATTTTGTCACCATCAATGGTAAACTGGTCCAGCAGAAATACGTTTTGTTCGACCGTTTTTCCGGCAATTTCATTTAAGGGCTTGTAAATTCTAAGCGGTATTATTGGTCTTTCCTGCACTACGGTACGTTTTGCTATCTTCTTGTCAACTGCTTTAAAATTCACAAAATCGATATGGAAAGGCACATTGGTGCGGTTTCTCAATTCTGTATGGAAATAATATTTGCCGTTGTGAATGTAAATTCCTTTCAGAATAAACTGGATGCCGTAACTTTTGGCACCAATATGCTTTACGATGCGTTTGTCTTTAGAGTAAATGGTTTTCAAAAGCAAACCGGCCAAAGACGGAGAATTGTTGCCTAATTCTTCAAAAAGCACATCGTTTCCGCTGGCTTTACCAACGGCCTTCTGCAATGTCAAAAGGTCATAGCTAAGGACTTCGGGATAGGAACTATAATACACGTTGAAACTGTAGAAGCGTCCGTCATTGGTAATTACTGAAAAATTGGTTTCACCTTCAAAATCCCTTGCTGTTGCTTTTATACGCAGTACGTTTTCTGCATCTTCCGCTTTTCCTGCTATTAAGTATTCGCTACCCAAATCCACATAACGAATAGCGGTCGGGAAAATCAAGTGAGAGGTTTTATCATAGGTAACTTCCATTTTGTAAGGTTCTATCTTGCCGAGTTCAAGAGGTGCTCTGATGCCTTCTTGTGCATAAGATTTTACGGCAAAGCCGAATATCAGGGCAATTGCCCATAAGGTTTTTATATATCTTTTCACTTTCTTTACTATTGATTTTAAATTTTGATGAAGCTTGTCTAGGACAGGTTTCATTGTGTTATTAATTTTAATTGAAGTTTATTTTTTAGATACCAAAAAGACTTGATGTCCGGCTTTTAAAGTAACTTTTGACGCTCTCACTTTTTTGGCGAAATAACCGGAAATACCTTGCACCGCACTTTTGCTGAGGTCGGAAGCAATTTGTTGTCCCGTTGAAGAATTCATACTAAAGCTCGAGCCTGTAGCATTGCCCATACTGGCAACAATGTCTGTAACTGCACTTCGTTCGGGAGAATTGGGCACGTTCAATCCTTGTTGTCCATCCAAATCATAAATGGTTATCTCAACAGGGATGATGTAGCCTTCTAATTCTATGGAAGTAACTTTTAGCTGTAATCTGCCATTCTGTAATTTAGCAGCTGCCGTTAAAATTGTTCCTTCAGGAATGGTCCCCTGTGGTGTTTGTGCAGGTTCCAACAATCGCAAACGAACGCCTGTTTCTCCAATAACCGTTTGTGCATCGTGTACACAGGCTTTGATGCTATTTTTCGGTTGAACTATTTGCTTTTCGGAACCAGCTGTGTAAAATCCACGGTTTTTTGTTTCGTTCCAATCTGCTAAAAAAGCACTATCAGAAGGTTCGCGATACAAAGCAGATACGATATTTTTTCCTGCAGGCGTAAATGGTGCAAAATGCTCTTTTGGTTTAGCATTCGCAGCTTCTGTTTTAATATCGGCAGAGGCTGTATTACCGGTATTCGTGCTTTGTGGAAGATATTTTGCTGCCATCTGGTAAGATTTCTCCATCAGAGACAATTGGTCATCAACTGTTACAGGGCGAGGCATATTTCTTTCAGCGAGCTTTTCTTTCATAGCATCCAGCTGCTTGCGGAGTTCCATCGTTTCCGAATTGTCACTCTGATAGAATGAACCCAGTGCGTTTTGCGCATTGCGGTAACCGTCCAGTGCTGGATTGCCGTTTTTGCCCAGATTTTTGAAGTCACTTTCCACTCCTTCAGGAAGTTGTTCTTCACTGTGCTGTAGGCTGTCCGTGTTCCAGTAATCCGATAGTGTAGCCAGTGCATTGCGTTTTTCCTGCTCTTTACTTGCAATTATATCTTGCTCGTATGCCTTGCCTTTATTCGCAGGCATTCCTGTGTCTGTTGCTTGTGGTACGGCATCGTTCATTCCGATGTTTCCCAATGAATTTTTATCTTCGCCAGGCTTAAATATCAGATACATGCAACCCACAAAGACAATTCCCATTAAACCAAAAATCAGTGGCTTTTTCAATTTTTCTATCTTATTGTGTGTACCGCCTTGCGGCATATCAGCGGATGCTGTGGGGTTTCCTTCTGTTACACGAACAACCGGTTTTTTGCTCTCATTTTCTTTCATAAATTTTATTTTTTAGAATTGTTGATAATGTGTCCTGCAATCTTGCAGGGCTTCCATTTTTTTTAAGGACATGGTTTTCGATGTGTTTAATGACCATGTCATTTTCAGACTTTGAGGTATCATACCAAACTTTGCAGATAACCCCTGCGGTAAGCAGTAGATAGCCTATAAAGAAGTACAGCGTATATTGATGCTTTTTCCGCATTGGCATTGCCTGCCAGCGTTCCTCAAGCTTTTCAAAGTATCTGTCCAGATTTGCTCTTAGTTTTTTCATAACCTGTGCTTCTAGCGTTCGATGACTTCTACGTCTTTGTTTTCTACCACTGCAAACTTTTCAATGTTAAAGCCCTGCGGATTGTTGTCTGAACGAACAGAGTTCACGAGATAGCAGGAAGTAGTCAGGCTGCGTCTGGTTACGTTGCTCGAGCGGATGATGAATTGCTTGGCATAGGTTTGCACAGCATATGGATGCCTGTCGAAATTGCAAACCACGCTATCTACCTCGATACGCTGCTGTACATTTCCCGATATGATACGGTTGTAATAGCCTTTTTCAGACAGGTCTTTGTAATAATCAAAAGCACTCTTGTCAGCCAGGTTGAATGCCCTGCTCATATTGCCTTCGATGGCATTCTTGTCGGGGGCGAGGGTAAAGAACAGCTCATGGAAGCGCCTGACGTGTTCTTTTGCTTCCACGGGCCGGTTGATGCTTGCATCCTGTGAGAGGGCGAGCATTAGCGATTTTCCATTGTCCAGCACATAGATTTTTCTGCGTTGCTGCTCTGCAAAGCTGTAAGATTTCCACAGTGAGAATCCTGCCACGCTAAGGCAGAGAAGGGCGAAGATGATAGCATACAGCCGGATCTGCCTGAAACTGTTTTCGATATTTCTGAGTGTCTTAAATTCCATTTTCTTGAAGGTTTGGTTGTTTTTATTTGTTAAGCAGCCTGCCGCCGATATTCCCTGCCGCCGAACCGGCTCCGGCTCCCGTAATATTTCCTGCCTTCATTGCTGTCTGGTTGACATTGCGGGTAAAGTTGCCGGCGCCACCGGCCTGGATGATCCAGCCTGTCACCGTGGGAATAGTGAAGTAGCCCACAATTCCTATGATCATAAAAATGATATACACGGTATTTGACGTGTCAGGAATGAATGTAGGGTCAGACAGCATCTCGATGTCACGTTCCAGTATCAGGGACTGTATCCTGGCGAGCATCGAGCTGAAAAGGTCCGCTACGGGAAGCCAGAGGTAGACGCTGATATATCGTGTGAACCATTGACTAAGCGTGGACTGGAAGCCGTCCCAAACGGATATGGCAAAGGCAACGGGCCCGAGTATAGAGAGGACGATCAGAAAAAATGTCCTGATGGTATCGATCACCAGTGCCGCCGCCTGGAACAGTACTTCCAGCAGGTTGCGGAACCAGTCCTTGATTGCCTTTTCTACCTTGTAGGCCTGCCGGTCCATGTACATGCCCGACATGGTACCGATGTCGGAGGGCGACCAGCCCAGCTCGTCCAGTTGCTTGTCGAACTCTTCGTCCGAAACCATATAGGCGGTCTCGGGATTCCGTACCATCGCCTCGTATTCGAGCTGGTCTTTCTGCTGCTGCAGTCTGTTCAGGTCAAGTACCTGGTCTTCGAGTATTTCATGGGTGCCTGTGACCACGGGACTAAGAATTGCATTAATGCTTCCCAGCACGACGGTGGGGAAAAACATGATGCAGATTCCAAGGGCAAAGGGGCGCAGCAGCGGGTACATGTCGATGGGTTCGGCGCGGCTGAGCGCCTGCCAGACCTTCAGTGCTACATAAAACAGCGCGCCCAGTCCTGCCAGCCCTTTTGCAACTGCGGCCATATCGCCGGCAAGCGGCATCATGTCATCGTAAAGCGAACGCAGGACTGCGTGTAGGTTGTTCGATTCCATGGCCTACCAGTATTTCTGGTTGGAAGTGCCATAGAGCTCAAGAGTGCGCCTCGTATCATTTTTCTTCCTGGCCCTTAAGTAGCTTACAGAGATGTTCTTGCTGGTATAGTAGCGCACCAGGCTGTGGTACTGCTTGACTTCTTTGTAGACCCGGTCGATGATGTCCATGCGTTCCTTGTCATTCAGGGACAGGTTGGTAGCCGTTATAATCTGTTTCAATTCTTTAAGCAGTTCGGTGCTTTCACTGAGCAGCGCCGCATAGCCGTTGCCGATCGAAGCCAGCTCCTGCGGGGTAAAATTGGGATCGTTCATCATCTTTCCGAAATTGGTGACGTACATCTCGGACACGTCCCCGACCAGAAGCACGGTCTGCTGCACCTTGCGGGCATCTTTCACAAGGCTGCTGACGGCCTTGAGCTTGTCATAGTATTCCTTGCCCTGCTCGTAGACTTTCTTGACCTCGTTGAAGTTCTTGACCACGTTGCTGACCGTGTTGGAAGTCTGCACGATCTCATTGGCGCTGTTGACGATTCCCGAGGCCAGGCTGGCCGGGTCCGATACTACCATCTGGCCGCTGGCCGGTGCTGCGCAAAGGATAAGTGCTGCGCAGGCCGTAAAAATTAGCTTTTTCATTATCTATGGTTTTAATTGTTATTCAGTTCTGATTTGATTTGATTCCTCCCGCCGCTGCTGGGCGATGTGCTTGATGGCAAGCTCCACATTGCCGCCCAGTTCGGACGCGAGACGCATCACTTCCATTTTTTCTGTTTCTTCGGTCGTGTAGGCGAGGTACTCTTCCAGGCTGACTTCAGTCGCATACACTGCCGAGTCCGTGCCGCCCAGGCCGATCCATACCTCTTTGTAAAGGCGGGAGGCATCGTTATCCATATTCATCGACAGTACCTGTGCCTTTTCCTTGTCGGTCAGTCCCAGCATCACCTGAATGTCATCGAATTTGTTCATGTACTTGCGCTGGTCCAAAAGGATCTTGCAGTCGGAATTGTTGATGATGCTTTCCTTGACGATAGGGGACTGTATGATATCATCCACTTCCTGGGTCACTACGATGGCTTCTCCAAAAAACTTCCTGACCGTCTTAAACAGATACTTGATGTATTCGGCCATACCTTCCTTGGCAATAGCCTTCCAGGCCTCCTCGATCAGTATCAGCTTGCGGACCCCCTTGAGCCTACGCATCTTGTTGATAAAGACTTCCATGATGATGATGGTCACGATGGGAAAGAGGATCTTGTGGTCCTTGATGGCATCGATCTCAAAAACGATGAACCGCTTGGAAAGCAGGTCCAGCTGCTTGTCGGAATTGAGCAGGTAATCGTATTCCCCGCCTTTGTAATAGGGCTCCAGCACGTTGAGGAAGTTGGCGAGGTCAAAATCCTTTTCCCTGACCTGTTTTTCCTCAAGTACCCGGCGGTAATCGCACTTGGCATATTCGTAAAAGCCATTAAAGGAAGGATGCAGTTGGTCGTTCCTAATCCGTTCGATATAACCGCTTACCGCATTGGAAAGGGCGACTTCTTCCGAGCGGGTCGGGGGCTCGTCATCCCGTTTCCAAAGGGTAAGGATGAGCGTCTTTACGCTTTCCCTTTTTTCAATGTCAAATACGCCATCGTCGGTGTAGAAAGGATTAAACGCTATCGGGTTGTCTTCGGTATAGGTAAAATAGACTCCGTCTTCCCCGTTGGTCTTTCCCTTGATGAGCTCGCACAGTCCTTGGTAGGAGTTCCCGGTATCGACAAGCAGCACGTGCGCGCCCTGCTCGTAATACTGCCGCACCATATGGTTGGTGAAGAACGATTTTCCCGAGCCGGACGGACCTAGTATGAATTTGTTGCGGTTGGTGATGATCCCGCGTTTCATCGGCAGGTCCGAGATATCGAGATGGATGGGCTTGCCCGTGAGCCTGTCCGCCATCTTGATGCCGAAGGGCGAGGATGAATTGCGGTAATTGGTTTCCTCGGTAAAGAAACACAGGGCCGGCTCGATGAAGGTGTAAAAGCTTTCCTCGCTCGGGAAGTCCCCTGCGTTGCCCGGCATTCCCGCCCAATAGAGCGCAGCCGTGTCGGTGGTATTGTGCCGAGGCTTGCATTCCATCAGCGCCAGTGCGCTGCCGCAGTCGTTTTTAAGCTGCTTGAATTCTGCCGGGTCGTCGGACCAGGCCATAATGTTGAAGTGCGCCCGGATCGAAGAAAGGCCGAAGGAATGGGCTTCGTTCAGGTATTTTTCGATCCACTCCCTGTTGATCTGGTTGGCGCGGCTGTAACGGGCCAGGGAGTGCATGTTTCTTGCAGACTTTTCGAACTTCTGCAGATTGTCCTCGCTGTTGTCCAAAAACAGGTACTGGTTGTAGATATGGTTGCAGCTCAGCAGGAGCCCGACCGGCGCGGCAAAGGAAAGGCGGCAGTCGCTCCGGTCGGTGGAAAGTTTTTCATAGCGGTTGTCTGCCGAAACGGTTCCGGGCAGGTCGTCCGTATCGGACAGGGTATGCAGGCACAGCCTCTTGTTTCCGATGCGGACCTCTTCAGCGCCCAGCGCGATGTCCTGCATCGGTGCCGCGGCCTCCCTGGAAAGCGTCAGGTACTGTTCCAGCAATCCCTGCTTTTCACCGGTTCCGACAATATCTTCTTCACGCAGCCGGTCCAGCCTGATCAGCCCGCTGTCGTTGATAATGCGCTCAAACTGGGCGACGGCTTCCATAAAACGATGGATCGCTTCGGTATCCCTGATTTCCTTTGGAAGGAGCGCGCCTCTGCATAACGAAGAGAAATTGCTCTGCGTGCGCAGCCGCTCCTTGGTTGTCTTGGTCAGGAACAGGTAGCAGTAATGGTTCAGGAACGGGCGCTCGTTGAAATGGCGCTGGTAAGATTTTGCAAGGAAGCTCTGGTCTTCCTTTTCCAGATCAGGGGTATAGCTTTCCTTGATGTACCAGTCCTGCTTGTGGACCACCGTAAAATCAGGCAGTGTCTTGACAGCCTTGTGCCAGGCGGCATGGATGGCTACATATTCCGCAGAAGCAACCGTGAACAGTTCCGGAAGCCGCACTTCAAAGCAGGCGGTAATGTCTGCGTCTTTAGAGACGATACAGTTGTGCTCTACTGCCAGCAGCGGAAACTTGCTTTCCAGCGTTGCTGTTTTTGCTGTGTTTCTCATAAGGCATTAGGTTTTGTGGTGGTTTTTAAATAGCGGCGTACCGATTTGCGGCAGGTGATGTACCGCGGATGCCTTTTCCGTGCGCCGATTTTCATCAGCCCGTGCTCTCCGTATTTCCTGTTCAGCGAAAAGGTCTGCCACACAAGGAGCGAAGCGCCGCCTGCACCGAGAAACAGGCAGAAATACGAATTGGCGCCTGCCATGTACAGTATCATGACCAGGATTAGCATTCCAAGCAGTCCGCCCGCAAAAATGAATAGGTACTGCGCTTTCAGTCCCTTGAACTCTACCGTCCTACCGATGCCTTTGTTGATGTTGTAATTCATAAGGCGCAGGATTAAAGGAAGAAGGAGCGGAGCACGGTAGCCGCAACGATGAGGAAGATGCAGGCGCCGAACCAGGACGCCGCCGTCTTGCTGGTGTCGGGGTCGCCCGAACTGAATTTGTTATACACCTTGACGCCGCCTATCAGGCCCACCACGGCACCGATCGCATAGATGAGCTGGGTGGCGGGGTCGAAATACGACGTGACCATCTGGGTGGCTTCCGTGATGCCGGCCGTGCCGTCTCCCTGTGCAAACGCACTGGTTACCGATAACATTACCACTGCTGGCAGCAGCACTTTTTTTCTTTGTTTTTTCATGATTGAAACACTTATGTTGTTACACTTATCCTGCGCTTTGCGGGCTTTAGGGTGCAAATATCTTATCAAAGCTGAAACTCTTCTTCAAGATGGAAGCGGTTGGAATTGCTTGGCAGTAAGAGGCATTACGGTTAATTATCAGGCATAAAAAAACGCCGATTCTTAATTGAATCGACGCTTTTCTTTTTGGAAGCACCTTACACAAAGTCGCCAATGTCAAACCGCTCCAAATCATTTTTCCGCAAAGAGGAAGGACTGTCCTCTGCTTCAGATGCTAGAGTGCTGTCCAGAAGTTCTGCAATCTTTCGGGAAGCACCCTGAATGGAATTTTCCAATAGGCTAAATAATTCAGTCCCCTGTAATTTTTGAACTATCGCTACCGCTGTTTCCTTTTGGGATTGTTCCAAATTTTCCTTTTGGAGCAACGCCCCTACAGCGCTTAGTTCATCATAGGTAACCCCTTGGGCAAGGCTGTCATCGCTACCGGATATTCCGTACTTCTTCCATTCTTCTTCCTCTTCCTCCAAATCAGCCCTATTTCTGAAAACATCATCCAGCTCTTCCTGCGGAATTTGAATACCTACGTTTTCATTTTCGTCGTATTCTATGTCTAAATTATCAGGATTTATTTCGTCTTCTTCGATTTGGCTTTCATTGGCTTTGTTTGGCTGTAAATGGCTTCGTACAGGCTTGGGTTGCCCCATAATATCGGGCAGGTTCGGATTAAGTTTTCTTTTTGTCGGTTTTTGTTCCGACCTTTTTTTGATGATGGTTTTATCCTGTATGAGCAAGAAAACGACAATCAGCAAGCATATTACAATTACTATTTCCATAATTAATGTTTTAAAAAAGGGGTTTAAATTTTTCATTAAAATCATCTGTAATCGCTTTCTCGAAGAGTCCAAAATGATGCTCCAAAATATTGTCAAGGTAGGCATACAGCGGTATCTCATCTTTTCCTATAACCTGTATGATTCGGGATAATCTTTCATGATATTCCTGCCGGATATAAATACTTTTATCGCCACGCTTGTTCAATGAATGGGTCTTCAAAAAATGGTCTCCATAACTTCCATCAAGGTTTTTCTTTGCACGCTTCTTATCCTTTTGAATAGTTTTATTCCCTGAAAATTCCTCCTGCTTTGCTTCTTGTTTTTCCTGCACTTCGATGGCGTCAGGAGGGAGCTGTATTCCGTCTTTTTTTACGCCATCCACCATCAGGTTCATCATCATTTCCTCATTGATATCGGGAGCAGCTTTTCTTTTAATCTCTTTCTCCATAAGGCTATAATTGAATGATTTTTAAAAATTCTCTGATGAATAAGTTCAATTGGCAGGCTTTCATCAAACGTTCATCAGGTGGCATTACGGTAGAACGAAATACGGTTTTGCTGTCCGCTTCGCTTTCTTTGCGAAAACGAGTACTGTTCTTCACTTGGCTTTGCATCAGACTTAATCCCAGTTGCTCGATAAGTTGGTTGTACACGCCATACAAAGGCGTACTTTCTCTGCCATCTACTTGGTTCCAAAAGAGATTAATGGTTTGTATGGAAGTTTCCCCTTTTTTCATAATTACATCCTGTAAAAGCTGCGTGAAGACGAGCGTACTCTCTATTACCAAACGGTCTGCTGTGATGGGTGTAAAAATGTGGTTCATCCCTGCCAATGCTTTCAGAATACCGGGCGTGTTCACGGTTCCTGGCAGGTCAAAAAATACTACATCAGGAGGAACGGAAGAAGCGTTTACAAATTCGTAAGCTGCTTCCAATACGCTGTCCGCTTTGTACTGCATAATCGGATAGGCTTTTTTGTTGATAGTAGTAAATTGTTTGTAAGCCAGCTTTTTCAAAGCCTCATTTTCCATTACCATTGCCAGATCCCTTGTCTTCATTTTCATAAGGCTGTGCTGTGGAAAATCCGCATCAAATACTGCTACATTGTAGCCTAGCCGGTAGTGCATCGTACTTGCAACTAGCGTTGTAAAGGTGCTTTTGCCGACACCGCCTTTTTGAGAAGAAAAGGCAATAAACAGAGGTTTCTTTTTTGTGTTCATATTTTAAAAATTTAATGTTTCTACATACTTGCAGTCCTGCGGTCAGTCGATTAGGCGTTCCTGATTTCGTTCGGGCTTCCTTGCAGGATAGCCAGCAGGCTTTGTTGACTGAACTCGTGATTTCCCGTCTGTCTGCAACTTGGCTGGACGGGACTTATGCCGGTATGCTGTCAGGCATGATAGCCATCATTGTTACGCTCCTGTAATCCTGCATTCAGGAAAGCAGTCCCGATTGATTGCAAGCTGTCATTCCTGCATTCTTGCAATCCAGCCGTCAGGATTGCAGGATTGTTTCTATTCTTGAATACTATTGAGCTATCAGCCCTGATTGAGTTCCTGCCTGAAATCTGATACAAAGAACTATCGATATTCTTTCCGATCGATGTGTGTGGGAGTGTTTGGCGTTCCCAGGCAGTGTTTGGCGCTGTGACATAGTACAACCCTTACGTAAACAGGTCTTTACTTTGTGAGATGATTTTTATTAACGGATATATGCAAAAGACTTTTGATAAACTGGAAGACATCAGGAAAGGCATCGAGCCGTTTTCCCTGTTACATTTAATCCGTCCCGCAGGTCGGATTTTTGTGTTCAGAAGAACACGGCAAGTTGTGTTTTGAGGCACTCGAAACCGAGTTCGTGCCTCAAAACAACTTGCCCTGCTGGGAGCTTAAAAAACGTCTTCCGAAGTCAGCGTTTTTGTGTGAATTAAAATGGATCACTGATGAATGAGAACAATAACAGAAAACAGAATAGGGGCGGAAGAAAAGCTAAAGCCGACCCAAGCATCCACCGCCACGTCTTTCGTCTTACTGATGCAGAAAATGCCAAACTTTTATCGCTTTTTGAAGCATCAGGAATGCCCAATAAAGCAAAGTTTATCGTTTCTCTGCTGTTCAGTAGGGAAATGAAATCGGTTAAAATTGATAAAGGAACGGTTGATTTCTATATGCGATTGACTTCTTTTCACAGCCAATTTCGTTCGGTAGGCGTGAATTATAACCAGATTGTAAAGTTGCTATACAAGCATTTTTCCGATAAAAAAGCAGCAGCTTTTCTATACAAATTGGAAAAACAGACCGCTGCAATGGCGATGCTTTGCCAAAAGATCATTCAGATAAGCGAGGAATTTGAAGCGAAATATTTGAAAAAATAGCAGTAAAAATGATAGCAAAAATTGGAAGAAGCGGCAATCTGTACGGAGCATTGGCGTACAATCACCTAAAAGTAGAAAATGAAAATGGACAGATCCTGTTTGGCAATAAGATAATTGAGACCGCTAACGGCCATTACTCCGCTGCACAATTGGGCCAATCTTTTATGGCTTACCTGATAGCCAACCGCAATACCGAAAAACACACGTTGCATATTTCGCTCAACCCCGATCCGAATGATAAGGTTAGTGATGATAAATTCAGTGAAATGGCGGAAGAATATATGCGTGAAATGGGTTATGGGCAGCAGCCTTTTGTAGTTTTTAAGCATACCGATATTGACCGTAATCACATTCATATCGTATCGGTTTGCGTGGATGAAAAAGGCAAAAAAATTTCGGACAAGTTCGAGAAAATGCGCTCGATGAAGGTGTGCCGTGAGCTTGAAAGGAAATACGGATTGATAACCGCAACTGATAAAGAACACAAGCATAACGACAAAGTTTTCCGTCCGGTAGATTGCAAAGCTGGAGATGTAAAAAGCCAAATCGCTTCTGTAGTCCGCCATTTGCCGAACTACTATAAATACCAAACTTTGGGCGAATATAACGCCCTGCTTTCTTTGTTCAATATTACCGCCGAAAAGGTGGAAGGAGAATCGCAGGGGCAGGTGCGGCAGGGTCTGCTGTACATTCCATTGAATGAAAAAGGTGAAAGAGCAGGCCATCCATTTAAAGCTTCTTTATTTGGAAAAAGAGCTGGGCTTCCTGCTTTGGAATTGCATTTTGAGAAAAGTAAGATTGCATTAAAAAATAATCCTATTCAAAAAACGTTGCAATCAGCCGTTAGCATTGCACTGCAATCTACACGTGATGAATTGAGTTTTAAAAGGCAGTTGGCCGAACAGGGGATTAACGTAGTAATTCGAAGAAATGGTACAGGTCGAATTTACGGGATAACTTTTATCGACCATAATTCTAAAACAGTTTGGAATGGTTCGCGATTGGAAAAAGAGCTTTCTGCCAATACTTTTAATGAGTATTGGAATAACGGCATCAATCAGGAGACTAAAGAATCAGTCCAATCGCAAGTAAGTTTTTCTAAGTCGGACAATATGGAAGATTTGCCTGTGGAAGAACCTCACCATTTGTTCGACTTTCTAAGTACCAAAAAAGGCGAGGATGGTTTCTTAGGAGCTTTTGGCTATTTGCTTCCTGAGGCAATGGGAGAAGATTATGAAGAACAGTACTTTGCGAACAGCATGCGAAAGAAAAAGCGACGCGGGAAGTGATGATTTCAACGGTTTGGATGTATATCCCGGTCCAATAAAAATTAAATGTATCAATTCCGTTTTTCGGCGTTTAATATTGTTATTTATATTTGAATTAAATTAAATTTGCATTCTAAATTCCACACCTTTGCCGATGACGCTTTCGCAAAATAACCCCGTTCGCTTTCTAACTTTTCTTAATAACACTGTTGTAAAATGCCTAATCTCCAGCATGATACTGACGCTTAACGCATCTTACGCTCAGAAGCAAAGCAAATTTGATAGTATTTTCTACAATACCGCTGTGAATGTCTCTGGCAAGGACAATGGGAAGGCCTTGCTGATTGCAGATTCGCTATTCCGGCATACAATAGATGGCACGGACAAGGTCAGGGCATTAATGCTGTCGGCCGACATTAACACCAAAAAAGGGGACAGGAACAGCGCGATAAAATATGCCCTCAAAGCAAATGCAATTGCCGTGGAACTGGGAAATCATGAGTGGGTTGCGCGCATTTCCGGCTTTCTATCTACCCAGTACAGATCCATGGGACTGAAGCTTTCAGGCCTAAAATTCCTTTCAGAGGGGCTGGAGGCCTCGAAAAAAATTGAAAATCCCAGCCTGTCTCGTCAATTTCAGGCTATCGCACTACAGGAGCGCGCTTATTACCAAATGGAAGATACGCAGTACCACCAGGCAATCACGAGCCTTGAAGCTGCCGACACCCTCTTTCATACGCTGCGCGACTCCCAGTCAAAATTTTTCTTCCTTGCCACCAACCAGGAACTGCTGGGCAAGAACCATATTTCCGCATCGCGCTATGATGTGGCCGAAACCGACTACATGAAAGGCCTTGCCTATCTGGAAAAGGCTTCAGGGGGCGATTCGCCACTGAAAGGGTTTATCTACGATGGGCTGGGCAAGATCTGCATGAGGAATAAGAAACTCAATGATGCGAAAAACTATTTTTTTCAGGCACTTTCCATAGCAGAAAAGGCAGATTTTGTTGCCTTGAAGCTTGACGTTTATAAAGATCTCTCAGCCTACTATGAACGCACCGGCGACATGGGTAGCCACATGCGCTACAACAAGCTCTACGACCAAACGGCAGCAAGCCAGCTTATAGAAGATCAAAAAAGCGCCGATACCATTGTTATTTCTGTAAAAGAAGAGGCGAAAGGGTCGGAACATAAGAGCAGGGTATATGCCTACGTGGGAGCCGCAGCCCTGCTCATCCTGATTGCGTCATTTTTAGTCTACGGGGCTAGGAAAAAGAAAGAAAAGAAAAAATTTCAAAAAATCATAAAGCAGCTTCGGGAACGAAGAGCACAGGCAAACGAACCTGTGGCAGACACGGCCCTGCCGTTGCTCCCGCCGGACAAAAAGGATGCTTCGATGATGTCGCCCGAAGTCGAACAGCTCTTGATTGAGAGGCTCGCCAAATTTGAATCTGGCAGCAAGTTTACGGACAGCACCATATCCCTTGCATCTGTTTCCGCGTTGCTGGATACCAATTCGAAGTACCTCTCCTATATTATAAACAACCGAAAAGGGAAAGATTTTAATTCCTATATAAATGAGCTTCGCGTATTTTTTATTGTCAATAAAATAGAAAATGACGCAGCCTATGCTAATTACAAGATCAGCTATCTAGCTGAAGTAGCCGGATTTTCTTCTCACAGTAAATTCTCAGCCGTGTTTAAATCAGTACTCGGCCTCTCGCCCTCTATTTTTTTGGAACAACATAAGGCGTCCAAAAAGCACAAACACTCTGAATAGGGTGTTTTTTTTTTAATTTTTTTTTTGTTTTTGGCAGTCGAACTTCAGTCGCTCGCGGAATTCTTATAGGCGCTGCAGAACGCACGAGTACCTTGAAATATTGAGGTTTATCGCACAAATTGTGTATTCAGATTACTGAATACGGACAGTGCATGATTGGTTTTCTATGCTTAAGCGGAATACTTTTACCGCCGAATAAAAGAAATAGAACAGGTAGCAATTTTATACCGCCTTGGTAGAATGATCAACACCCTAATTAATCCTGTCCTTTTCAATTAATACAAAAAACTATGAATAAGAACTACTCTTGCAAGACGGGCCTGTTAACCTGTCGACGCATGAATGTGTTTCTCAGCGGTACCGCGGCGAGAATGAAACATGCATTTGCAGCCAGCCTAATCCTCATGGCTGGCTTTTGGTCAGGCGCCTATGCTGACGGAAGTAAAGATTTGTATCCTGCGGGAGCTGCCGGAAACCGAGCCTTTCTGTACAGTAACAGCTACACAGCTGGGGGGACAACAATTAATTCCTGGCCGTTCAAGACACTGGGAACACATTATGTATATGCCGGCGCGGGAGAGACAATTGCCGCAGCGTCAAGTGCCCAAAATATCGGAAACGGCCGCATCCGGCTTATCGCCCCAGATGGTGCAGAGTATATCACAGCAGCTGGCACTACCGGCCAGATACCCAATCGGAATGGCGAACTAGCCGGTCCTCGATATCCGGGACAAGGAGCGGGGGGCAACAGGTATGTTCCCTATACGGTTACCGTAGGTGCAGGACAGGCGGGAATATGGAAAGTAGAATTTTTGCCGACCGGTTCGGCGGCCAGCAGTACGACACCCACCGTTTCTGACACGGCTGCCGACGGCGCATGGACGCAGTCCAGCAATACCGAACTCATCAGTGCCTGGGACGTATCCGTCAGAAATGCATCTAATACAGCCTGGATTCCAGGAAGGGTATACTCAAATGTTTTTAACCTCCACATCCAGGGAAGCTCGTTTTTAAATACAAAAGCCTTTTACGGCAATTTTTTCGTTTTGACCAGGGATGGAGTTGCCTACAGAGTAACAAACAACGGATCCAACGGGGTAGGTTTTACGTTTTTTGTAAATAATAAAGGGTTTTTAGATACTGCAGGAAATTCATCCTACAGCAGCCTAAACATCTCCAACCCATCGAATGCGGAGTTCAGAGTCCATGACCCTAGGGCCTTGGACAATGCCAACAATGTCACGCATAAGATATTTTATACGGCGCCGTCCGCCGACCTGCCTTCAAGCGCGACACAAGCTATCAGCACAACCTCAGGCGTCTCGACATGGTTGAAAAATAACACGGTGACGCCCACTGCGACAAACATAACATATACGGGAGTAGAAGGAACGCCAAATCTTTCAGGAAACAAGGGAGCATATATCGGCTTTGATTCCAACCTTGCAGGAAGCTATAGAATTGAAGTAATTGGCGATTTTCCAACGAGAACAATTACAGGGAACTGTATTGCCGGAACTAATACTATCCTATGGGACGGTAAAGACGGTGCAGGCAACATTTTGCCTCCCAATACTAATATTGGAGAGATCAGGGTACAGCTATTTGGTGCCGAAGTCCATTTTCCTTTCATTGACATGGAGATTAATCCGGGAGGTATCATAATAGAGCAATTAGACGAAAATTATACCTTATATTCTCCAAACAGAGATTTGGTCTATTGGGATGATGCTAATGTTGCCGGTGGCAACACAAATACAAAATCAAACCCGACCGCTTCAGGAAATTTAGGAATTTCAAGTAACAGCAACGGGCACAAATGGGGACGAAATACTACAGGAAGTTCGGGTTCTGGAAATACAGGCGATGGAGGTTCAAGTTTTGGAAATGAAAAGTCGCTAGATACGTGGAGTTTTGTTCCGGGCGCAGTTATTATCAAAACTTTGAATATTGTAATCGCTTCTGCAGATCTGGAAGTAGAAAGCATCACGCCATCAACAACGACTATGAGTGTTGGTCAAGCGATCAATTATGAGGTTGTTGTAAAAAACAATGGGCCAAGTGCTGTAACTGGTGCTGGTTTTGCGTTTAACGTTCCAGCTGGATTCGCGATTACCAGTGTTACATATGTAAATAACCAGGGAATGGTAGTCGTAGTTGATGGAACGATTGATCCAGTTACGGGCAATTATACTGCGGCTCTGGATATGACAAACGGTTCTGAAATTGTTTTCACGATTACGGGAACAGTTGGCGCATCATTAGCCGGGCAGCCGCTAAATGTGGAAGGCACCATTATTCGTCCGGCAGACGTAACGGATATTGATGCAACAAACCCAGGGGTAACGCCACCGACAGATCCTCACTTAGAATGCCAAAATGGAACAGCTGCCGAAAATTGTAATAATATTAAAGCTAATTCTTTAGCTGTTGATGCTGCGCCTCCCGCAGTAAATGTTGCGGATATTTCTGTTACTAAAATTGTAAATAATACGACTCCTTTTGGTTTTGATAATGTGACATTTACATTAACTGTCAAAAACAATGGGCCTGACGATGCTCAATCTATTTTAGTTGCTGATCAACTGAAAAGTGGCTACACTTACAAAGGAGATAATGGATCTGGAAGTTATAATGCTGCAACGGGTATTTGGACGATTGGTACTTTAGCCAATCAAGCTTCTGTGACTTTAGTAATTACTGCAGTAGTAAATACTACTGGTGATTATGAAAACACAGCCAGCGTTTCTTCCGATGCTACAACCGATCCAGTGCTATTTAATAACACTTCAACAGTAACACCGACCCCGCAAATATTAGCTCCTTTTGATTGTAGTGCCGGAACAGGTTTCATTTTAACGAACGCGGGTCCGAGCAGTAATTTTGTTACCAGTTTATATGGTTTTAATCTTGCAAGCGGAGATGAACAAATCATTAGGCAGCCTTTAATTGCATCTGGACCAAATCAATTTATTAATGGCGTAGGCTATAATTTAATAGACGATTATATCTATGGATTTCGTTATAATACGAACCAAATTGTTCGAATAGGAGCTAATGGAGACGTACAATTACTTTCTATAAATGGTTTGACAGGTTCTTACCCTGCTGGAGATGTTAGTGATGACGGTGTTTTATATTTATATGGTAATAATAAATTTGTAACTATTAACTTGAATCCTCTAGCTTCTGATTATTTAGTTATGCATGATAAATTATCTTATACAAATTCAATAAACGATTTTGCTTTTAATCCAATTGATAAAAATATTTATGCAGTAACGAGTAATTCTCCGGTTAGTCTGCTAAAGTATGATATCATATTGAATAGTGTTATAAACTTAGGTACGGTATCTGGTTTGACAAGTGCATCATACGGTACTTCATTTATGGACAGCCAAGGAAATTTATTTGTTGGTAACAATGGAACCGGCGTTATTTCCAGGATTGCAAAAACGCATGAAATAATTTCTGCTAACACTATTAATACAACTGTATTTTCGTCTGCTTTAAGTGGCTTAAGTCCTGGTGATGGAGCTAGGTGTACAAGCGCTGCAGTTGCTCCGTTAGCAGTAGACGATGAGAGTTGTGCAATTGCGGGAGGAACTGAAATAAGCATTGATGTTTTAAATACTGATCAAGCCGGTACTTTAACTATTGATATTACAAGTGTAAGACTTCTAAATGGTAGTGCACCGGTTACTGCTCTAACCGTTTCAGGTCAAGGTGAATTCATTGTGGATACAACTACTGGAGAAGTAAGATTTACGCCTGAGGCTACTTTTTCAGGAACCTCAGTAAATTATATAATTTCAGATGTTAACGGAAATTTATCTGAAGAAGCTATAATTAGCGTTAATGTTTGTCCTCAGGTATCATTGATTAATGCCGAAGACGATGATTACAGTGCAACACCATTAGTTGCAGGTGCGTCGATCCCTGCGGCAGTGACTTCTAATGATATTATCAATGGAACAGCTGTTGTGTTAGGATCATCTCTTGGACAAGTTTCAATAACAGGGGTTACAGGTGATACTACCAGTTTGAATCTTGATACCTCAAGCGGGACGGTTAGTGTCAGTCCAAATGCACCATCAGGACTTTATACTATAACTTATACTTTATGTGAAAATGGTGCTGTACCTCTAAATTGCGATACAGCGACTGTAACGGTACGTGTTCAAAATTCAATTTCTGGGGTTAGTAATTGTTTTGAAGAAACAGCAGGGGTTAGCTTTTCAACTGCACCGGATCCTAATCCGAGTATTTATTCTTATACTTTTAACGCACCATCAGCAGATTACGGTTTTCAATTTGATATTTATACCTTAGATAATTCTTTTAACTTACAGGTAAACGGTGTAAATATTACTACTAAGGAAATACAGTTCCAAGCGGGAAATAGCACTTTGCCACAAAATGTCAGATTCGCAGATGGAAGTAATTATGGAACTGCGGGAATCTCCCAAATATATCAGATAACCGGCAGCGCTGCTACCAATCCAATAATTCGAGTAATTATCAATCCAAACGGTTCCATATCTCTATTAGGTTCCAAAACAAGTGGCGGTATCTTAGAACCTTTAGAATTGTTTAACGACAATAGTTTTAATCAAATTATCTGGGATCCTGTTAATAACAATACGGTCAAAGCGACCCAATTTGTAATCGGACTTACGTATATGACTGGCTATGGATCGGGATTGAATGCTGTTACGTGTCCGATAGTTGCAGTGGAAGATAACGATATTCCATATACGTCAGGTCAAACAACGCCATTGCCATTAGTAACTGATAATGATACATTAAATGGCAATCCGGCAATACCAGGATTGGGTGGGAATGTAGTTATTACAGATACCACGGTAGGTGGTAGTCCAATAACCATTAATCTTGACGGAACAATTACCGTGGCCGAGGATACCCCGCCAGGAGAATATCCGTTTTCTTATACTATTTGTGAAACCGCTGCTATAGATAATTGCAGTTCCACAACAGGTTCAGTTATAATTGGAGGAGTACCTTCGATTGCCGTGACCAAAGACGGAACGTATGCAGATACGAACGCCGACGGCATCGCCAATGTCGGGGACGTGGTCAACTATGCCTTCACGGTAGCCAATACGGGCAATACGACCCTGACCAATATAATTGTAACCGATGAGAACGCGACCGTAACAGGCTCGCTGGCTTCATTGGCAGCGGGAGCGACTGACTCGACCAGCTTCACGGCGGTCCATGTCATCACTCAGGCGGATATCGATGCCGGCTATGTCTATAACCTGGCTCTGGCTTCCGGGAATGACCCTCAGGGCGACCCTGTAACGGACGAGTCTGAAGATCCGACGCCGTGCGCTACCTGTCCGGTTGATCCGGCGTGTGCCACTTGCACGATCGTTGAGATTGTCCAGGCCCCTTCGATTGCCGTGACCAAAGACGGAACGTATGCAGATACGAACGCCGACGGCATCGCCAATGTCGGGGACGTGGTCAACTATGCCTTCACGGTAGCCAATACGGGCAATACGACCCTGACCAATA
>Ga0265780_10000698_pt1 | contig 50925 bp, 49 predicted proteins | sample P1T30metagenome_FD_192432 | JGI IMG/M metagenome (GOLD analysis project Ga0265780, IMG submission 192432) | Plant litter microbial communities from East Loma Ridge, Irvine, California - P1 T30 | ecosystem: Environmental > Terrestrial > Plant litter > Unclassified | place: USA: California... | reverse complement strand
TTTTACCGGTTAAAACCTCTCAATCTGTCTAAGAACGTCGCCGTAGTTGCGGGTGCAAAAGTAGTAACTTTTTCTTTACTTCCTAATTCTTTACCAACTTTTTTCAAATTTATTTTTTTGAAGTGAATGCCTTATTTTAAAAGGCTTTCAGTCGGTATCAGTAAGTATAGAACGTCATCTCTAATGCGGGTGCAAAAGTACACCACTAATTGGCTTTTCCAAACTTATTACACACCTTTTTTTCGATTATTTCTTAACACTCTGTTAACGTGAGGGTTGTTCGGTAAAGTTTTTTGGAGGGTTATGTAATGTAGTGCAGCCTTTGTGGGTTTTTGGTAAATATGGACAGTTTTAAAGCCTGAAGCGTCGCTGCCTGCTGAAAAATGGCTCTCCTATATATACTGAGGCAGGTGCGCATTCTCTTTTTATTTTCCCGATATGCAAATGAATTGCCTTTAGCCCTGATGGAGCCGGCATCCTGCCGACCAAAGGAGGCAGATACAGGCGAGAGCAGGAACATGCATGGCTGAAAGGCGCGGGGCGGCGCTGCTTATATATAGGAGTGTGTTTATATCTCACTCCTATATATAGGTATAGTAAATGGATGCCTGATTTATGGAAATCCTTTTTTGACCTATATATAATGTAAAAAATTTTTGAACTTAAAAATCGTACTTTTTTTCTACAGAGTAGCGGAGAAGTTCGGTCTTGCCCTGCAGGTTTAGCTTTTTCAATATATTTTTCCTGTGGGTATCAACCGTGGTTTTACCTATAAAGAGCAGGTTGGCTATTTCCTGGGAGGTTTTGCCCTCGCCTACCAGCTTGACTATTTCGAGCTCCCTTTTGCTTAGGGGCATATCATCGGCAATGGTTTTAGGCAACGGCTTTATAGCGGCGTCAAAGTATTGCCCGCCTTTTGCCACTATACGGATGGCATTTAGAACAATTTTTAACGATGCGTTTTTCATTATATAGCCGGATGCCCCCGCCTGCTGCATCTGGGCAACGGCATCATCCTGCTCAAACATGGTAAAAGCAATAACTTTGCACTGAGGTATTTCTTTGCATATATAACGTGTAGCCGTAATACCGTCCATTTTTGGCATACGAATATCTGTAAGCACAATATCCGGTTTTTTAAGGCGCACCAGCTCGAGGAGCCTTTCGCCATCGTTAGCCTCCCCCACAATCTTTATATCGTCTTCATATTCTAAGAAAACTTTTATGCCATCTATTAAAGACTGATGGTCTTCTGCTACTACTATATTTATCATACAGGTATATTTATTTCAATTGTGCTTTTTATGGTATCGTTATATAGTACTACTTTGCCCTCAAGTTTTACAACCTGCTGCTTTACATCAAACAACTTTACAGCAAGCGCATCATCAAGTTTGTCATTTACATTAAATTCAGTTATCAAATTTATGCTATTATCGGTTTGGCTCAGCAATAATTTTATGCCTGCTGCCTCAAAACCAGTCAATAACATCAGAATTTCCTTTACAACCCAAACTACAGCAAACTCCTTGTCATTACTTATCCTGTTTACAAAACCAAAAGCTGTAATTGCTACATCAACATCATAATACAATGATGCCATACCGGCCAGCTTTTTTAAAGAAGGCAGCATGCCATTATCGGCATAAGCTCCTTCATATTGCGGTTGGGCAATTAAGCGTACTTTTTGGTACGCTTCTTCGATAAGAAGGCCGGTTTTACTATATAAATCATCATCTGTAACCAAACCAGAATCTGCCCTTACACCAAGTGCCTCAAAATTAAGCTTTAAGGATGCCATCATACTACCCAGATTATCGTGCAGATTATCTGTAACCATCTTTCTTTCTTTAGCCTGGTTACCAGCAATATCTAAAAAGCTTTTATTCACATCTTTTAAAAACGCAATTTGCCTATCATAATCTTTTTGAAGTGCATTAAAAAACTTCAGTTTTTTTTTAAAGACTTTTGACTGATAGAAAGTAGCCCCTGTGAAGGCTATTGTTAAAAGCAATAAATATAATATGTATGGCAAGATATCTGATTTAGTATATAAATCAAATTTGCAAACTTTAGTTATAAAAAAAATCCCCAATGGTAGGGATTTTAATAAAGTTGTTTATAGAGTAAAAACCAGTATGTAAATTTACATTGAAGGATACCTAAAATTACAAAATAATTTTAGTCGAAATGTATAATTTACTCTTGAGTAGAATAACTATGAAAACCTGAACATTTAAAACCTCAATTTCAAACTCCGAAAGTGAAGAATTAGCGTTAAAATACTGTTAATTTGTAAGAATTTGAGTTTGTTAATTTTAAGAAAAAAGTTGTTTCATAGTCATGCTTTTGTTGACGGTTTCCTGGTATTCTTTTTCAGGATCGCTATCAGCCGTAATGCCACAACCAATATATAAATGTGCTGTATTTCCTTCAACTTTCATACAACGCAGGTTCACAAAGAGGTCGGTCGAAGACTCTCCTGTCACAAAATCATGGTTAATCTCGCCCAGGTAACCCGCATAATATTCGCGGCTATAACCCTCATTTTCAACAATATAATTAAGAGCAGACGCTTTAGGGAGCCCGCAAACTGCCGGCGTAGGGTGCAGTGCATTTATAATCTGTTGGGTATCTATACCCTTCGAAATTTGAGCAGAGATATCCGTCTTAATGTGCTGGATGTTGCCGGCAATAGCCGTATAAGGTGCTGTTATTGAGTTTTTTAAAGAGAATGGTGTAAGCTCTTTTATAAGATAATCGGTAACAAACTGCTGCTCAAGGCGCTCTTTTTCGGGCCAGGCAATATCAACATCCTGATTATTTAGCCTTGTGCCAGCAAGCGCCACTGTATGCAACGTATTGCGCTCTATTTTAAGGAGTTGCTCAGGTGTGGCACCCATCCAAAGGCCTGTCTCCGGACTATAAAAACAATACCTAAAAGCGTTAGGATATTTGCCAAGCAGGCGTTTAAATACTGTAACCATCTCTAAGTCTTCAACTTGCACGGTTTCCATACGCGATATGACAAGTTTTTTAAAGTGCCCTTCCCTAATGGCAGCAATGGATTTTTTTGCCAGTGCCACAAAGGCTTCCCTGCCATGGCTGCTTTCAACCTGCAAATTAGCCGCAGCAACCTGATTATCAACAACCTCTAAGGGAATGGTAACTGTTTCAGCATCCTTATAAGATACAAAAACAGTACTTCCCTGAGCAAACGGCGCAAAGATAAATCCTTCGCCATTAACTTCTTTACCCTCACTATTTATCTGAAAAACAAAGGTTAAGGCATTACTGCCCGGTTTTGCATAGGCCATACACGGCTGCCCACTGCTTATGTGCCGGCTGAGCCTTAAAAACGGATCGCTCATATTAAAACTTTAAAATCTCAGAAAAATCAGGCTTAAAATAGTTGGGGCCCTTCATTACCTTGCCATCTTCGCGGTATAAAGGCAGGCCGTTTTCGCCAAGCTTGCTCATATTGCTGCGCTGTATCTCGTCAAAAACCTCTTCAATTTTGTATTGCAACCCGTGCTCTATAATGGTTCCGCACAAAATATAAAGCATATCCCCCAGTGCGTCAGCCACTTCGGTAAGGTCGTTATTTTTAGCAGCCTCCAGGTATTCTTCGTTTTCTTCCTTCATTAAATTAAAGCGCAGCAGGTCAACTTTCTCTCCCAGGCTGGCTTTTGGGGCATGGCTAATACCCAGCCCAAACGAGCTATGGAACAGTGTTACAGCATCTAACTGTTTTTTCATGGCTATAAAAATTTATAGGTTAAAATTACCTCAAATTAAAACTGCAATATTGTAGCTTTGCAAAAAGATTTCAACATGTTTACAACAGGGCAGTTAATTTTTGCGGCATGCTTTATAGTGGTATTTGTGGGTGTAATGATATTTGCTTACAGAAAAGACTTAGCGCTGCACAAAAGGTATTATAAGGGTAGTTACTGGATATTACTGACGTTCCTGGCTTTTATAGCAGTACTTTTTATAATAAAAATAGCCACTAAAGAATAAATAAGAGATTGCTGTGAAGGATGTAATTGACTCTGATCTCGAACCTCTTAGCGTAATTTTATACATATGAAATTAGATATACTTGTTTTTGGAGCTCACCCGGATGATGTAGAACTAAGTTGTGGCGCTACCATAGCTAAAGAAATATCACTGGGCAAAAAAGTAGGGATTATAGATTTAACCCGCGGCGAACTTGGCACACGTGGCTCAGCCGAAATCAGAGACCGTGAAGCAGCAGATGCCGCAGAAATACTGGGCGTAAGCATTAGGGAAAACCTTGCCTTTAGGGATGGCTTTTTTGTAAACGACGAAGCCCACCAGCTCGAAGTGATAAAAATGATACGGAAATACAGGCCGGAAGTGGTAATTGCAAATGCAGTCGATGACCGCCATATAGACCATGCCAAAGGCAGCAAACTGGTTAGCGATGCCTGTTTTTTATCTGGCCTTCGCAAAATAGTTACCAGCCTTGACGGAGCCGCACAAGAAGCCTGGAGGCCTAAAGCAGTATATCATTATATACAATGGAAAAACCTTGTACCGGATTTTGTGGTAGATGTAACCGGGTTTATAGATGTCAAGGTAGCATCGCTCATGGCATACAGGTCTCAGTTTTATGACCCGAACAGCACAGAACCCGTTACTCCCATTGCTACAAAAAATTTTAAAGACAGTATATTATACCGTGCCGCCGATTTGGGCAGGCTAATTAATACAGAATATGCCGAAGGTTTTACCGCCGAAAGGTATGTGGCAGTGAACAGCTTAGCAGATTTAATTTAAAAAGTGCACTTTTTATTTGCAAAAAAACATTGCAGCACCTATATTTGCACTCGCAAAACAAATGGTGGTTTTAGCTCAGTTGGTTAGAGCGCTAGATTGTGGTTCTAGAGGTCGCCGGTTCGAACCCGGTATTCCACCCTTACTGCTAAACCCTTTAAAGTAATTTAAAGGGTTTTTTTTGTGCCTAAACGTTTTGCAAGATGTTTTATAAAAAAAATATTAAAATATTTATATATTAGCCCTCCATAAAAAAAAGTAAAAATTGGATTATACTATCTTAGAAAATGATTTTGATTGCGCCTGCGAAGATGTAATATCGAAGCTTAAAACCCAGTACAAGTCTCACTATAAAGGTGGCGGACCCGGGAAGCTCGAGGCTTTTTTTGCATTGATAAAATCAGAATTTGAAAATACCGAAGCAAAATTTATAGACTCTAAAAAAGTAGCTAATGATCCTGAAGCCTTAAAACGGATCAGGGCAGTTGCTAAAAGACATGCTAAAAAATGCCTTAACGATTATGGCAGGGTGTTGTAAAAGGATAAACAGGTAAAATACGCGTGACGAAAAATTTTATTAAATTCGGGTTTAATTTCATAACTTTCCTACAATACACTTTTATTTATTTTGTAATCCAAATTTAATTAACCATACTAATGGATTTCGACTACAAGGAATTAGAGCACCAGTTAGAGCAGGCTTGTATAGGTGTACACAGAGATTTTAATAAAAAGTTTAAAACTGACATTTATTTATCTGCGGGTGGATCTAAACTGGAAGCATTTATAAACGATTTGCAAAAAGAATTTGAAAACACCGCAGTACATTTTTTAACCACTAACAGTCTTGAAAAAGATACCGAAGCTAAAAAAAAGGTATTCAGCATAACTAAGCTATATGCAAAGAAGTGCATAGAGGATTTTAGCAAGATTTAAATACTACATACGCTCAAAAAAAATACCCATTAATGGGTATTTTTTTTGTTTACAAATTGCCATAATCTTGTGTTTTATTTTAAGAATACATTAACAAAGTATTTTTTTTAATAATTTTGACCTCATTAATCAATAAATTAAAAAACATGAGAACCAGATCGTACACATTGATGTTAGCCCTTGCGTTAGGAATGTCATTTGTAAATTGCGGAACAAAAGTAGAACGCGTTAGTGAAACCTCTGTAACCGACCTAAGCGGCAGATGGAACGAAACAGACTCAAGGCTAACGGCAGAAGAAATCACAGCCGAACTTTTAGAGCATTCATGGTACAGTAGCTTTGCAGCCGAAAACGCAGGTAAAAAACCGGTTATAATTGTGGGGATGATTACTAATAAATCGCACGAGCAAATTTCTACCGAAACTTTTTCTAAAGATATCGAAAAAGCCATTATCAACTCTGGCAGGATGAAACTTGTTCAGGGTAGCAACATGCGCGAAGAGCTAAGGGCCGAAAGGGCAGACCAGCAAAACTACGCGTCTCAAAGCACAATGAAAAAGTTTGGCCTTGAAAACGGAGCCGATTATATGCTACAGGGTACCATAAACTCCATAGTAGACCAAAATAAAAAAGAAAAAAGCGTTTATTACCAAATAGACCTTGAGCTGAGCAACATACAAACTAATGATAAAGTATGGATAGGCGATAAAAAAATTAAAAAGATGATTAAATAATTATCTTTTTTCCTGCTCAATTAACGTATCAATCTTACTATAAAAAAACCTTAGCATGAAAGCAGCCGGAAACATATATACAGTTGTCACTAAAACCGCAGCACTATTGTTACTGATTGCCTTACAATCGTGCGGCAGCACATACAATGTAAAAACTGCCGAGATTGAAAGCGACTTACTTAGCGGAAATTTTGACATGGCGCTTGTGCACCTTGACCAGAATAAATTTTTACAAAAAGACAGGAACAGGCTATTATACCTTATGGAAAAAGGAAAGCTTGAACATCTTAAAGGTAATTATGAGCTGAGCAACCAGGTATTTGAAGAGGCATATATAGTAATTGATGACAGGATAAAAACCAATGCAGGGCAGGCCGTTGCGGCAAAATTTACTAACCCGATGGCCGAGCCTTACAAAGGTGAAGATTTTGAAAAAGTATCTATACACTACTACAAGGCGCTAAACTATTTTCACTTAGGCATGCCTAATGAGGCACTTGTTGAAGCTAAAAGAATAAACATTAAGCTTAATGAGCTTAATATGAAGTATAATGACAATAAGAATAAGTATAGCGAAGATGCTTTTTCTGAAATATTGCAAGGTGTATTATATGAATGTACAGGTGATACAAATGGGGCTTTTACCGCTTATCGCAACGGTTTTGAAATTTACGAACGTAACAATGGCGCCTACTTTGGAGTACCGGTGCCAGAGCAGCTAAAACAGGACTTGCTGCGCACGTCAAAAAAATTAGGCTTTACACAGGAATACCTTGAGTACCGCAAAAAATTCAATATCCCGCCCGACCCTGAGCCGGTAAAGAATACCGAGGAAAAAAAAGGTAAAAAAAACAAGAACAAAAAAGAACAGCAAAAATCAGACCCCACTCCCCAGCCTGTAATACCGGCAATAACCGGCGAAGCGGTAATTTTTTGGGAAAACGGCCTTGGTCCTGCTAAAGACCAAATTATTATAACCGCTTCGGGTGGTAGCGGTGTGTTTTATGGCACTTATATGGACGGTGATGTGCTCGAGGAAATACTTATACCCATACCCGTGGGCGCAGGCATAGGCAGTATTAACGCTGTAGCCATACCTAAATATCGCAAAAGGGATAATTATTATACAAATGCTTCACTGGAGTTTAACGGCAAAGACCATTCTTTTGAGCTGGCACAGGATTTTTACCCAATCGCGAAGCAATGCCTTAAAGACCGCATGCTGCGCGAAACCATAGATATAGTGCTGCGTTTTGCTGCTAAAAAAGTGGGCAGTTCTGTTTTTGGAGAAATTGTAGGCCAGGTGGCTGGCAGCACAGCCGGCGACATTGCCAAACTGGGAGCCGATGCGGCTGGAGCAGCCACAGAAGGTGCTGACACACGCAACTGGCAGTCTTTGCCGCAAACCATAAGTTACCTGCGTGTGCCGCTTACAGAGAGTGCAGAAAACAAATTTGTAATGAAAAAATACGGCGCCTATGGCATAGATACCGATACTATTTCTATCCCCTACAAAAAAGGCATGCAGATAATAAATTATTTTGACCTTAGCCGCACGCAGGTCATTACAAAAGGCACATCTATACCGGGCACTTATATATCTGCCGCGGGTACAACAAACAACGGCATGAGCAGCCTTGTAACCCAGATAGCCCAGGGCAACGCTGCCTCGCTGCCTACGCTCCCTCCTATGGACAAAGCTGTTGAAGGTAAGTATAACAAGTGGATTGAGGCTGATAATGGCATAAGCTATATGGTTACCTGCCAGGTAAACACCTACAGCGGCAAAGAGTTTTATGCTAAAAAAGTATGGTTAAAATCCAGCAACCCTGATAAGGTTAAAGTTACCTTTGCCATTACAGAACAGCCGTTTGATGACAGGCATACAGAGGTTAGCTCCGGCGAATTTTATAAACTACAACAACAGGGAACGATAGACAGGCAGTACTTTTCACTGTCAGAAAAAGTAAAGCCAGGCAAAGAGGTAGAGGGCTATGCCGTATATCATAATTCGTCTGACTATTACGTCACCATTTTAAAGGTTGAATAATTAAATAAAGCCATATGAAAAATCTGATACTTCTTTTAATGCTGCTATTTTTAAGCATAAATGCTATGGGACAGGCTGACAAGGAATGGGAAGCCTGGCAAAAAACAAGCTGCTACAGTAATATATCTTTTCGCACAAAATATGTCGAGAAGCGTGGCGAGCAGCACGTATGGAAGGTACAGTTCAAAAATGACTATCCCGGTATTATCTCTTTTAATTATAACGTTACAGATAAACTGCAGCAGTACAATGTTACCACCTACCGAAAAACCATAAACCAAAAGCAGCTTAGCGACGAAGTAGAAGTATTTACAGGCGAAGAAGACCTGTACCTTATTGTAGACAAGGTTAGCCTCTCTCCATACCCCCGCGACTATGTAGAATGCGACCAGTAAATATATAGTTAGAGTAAAAAAATAAGGCCTGAAAAGATATTTGCATTCATACAGGAAATATTTATATTTTTACAAAATAGAAGTTTTCTGATTTTATGAAAATTGTAAAATATGTTTTCCTGCTCCTTTTACTGGCCGCTGTAGCCATGTGCGTCTTTATTGCTACACAGAGTGGCAAATATACCATTAAGCAGGAAAAAGTGATTAATGTATCAAAGCCGGTGTTGTACGGCTATGTAAACGATTTCAAAAACTGGGAAAACCTTGGGCTGCTTACCGGTGCAGATAGTATAGCTGCATATACCTTTTCACAAAACACCTCGGGCCCGGGAGCCTCAATGGCCTATAAAAAGGAAGACTATACCGGGGCAGTTAAAACCCTCAGCGCGGCACAAAATAATTCATTACGCCAGTCAGCCAGTATAAACGGGCTTAATGCGACCATCAAATGGGCCTTTAAAGATACAGTGGGCGGCACAAAAGTTACCTTAAATATAGATGGCGAGCTTAACTTCCGGGAAAAAGCCATGGCATTGCTACAGCATGGCAAAATAGACCAAACGCTCGACGCATCTGCAGGGAGGGCTTTAAAAAACCTCGACTTATTTTTAGTGGGCGATCTAAAACAATATGGCTTTGAGGCAACAGGCATTGTTACAAAAAAAGCCACTTACTACCTGGGGCAAAACGTTTCCACTTTAAAGCAGGATGTTAATACAACCGCGGCTATAGCCTTTGAAAAACTGCTTGACTTTACTAAAAAAAATAAAATTACCGTCACCGGGGCTCCGTTCATAATTTATAAAAATTATGATAAAAACCGCGACACCCTTAGGTATACGCTTAGCATCCCCATAAAAGAAGAAATTTTTACTTCGCCCGGCAGTGAATATGAAGGCGGAAAACTGGAGGCCTTTAACGCCCTTAAAACTTCTTTAAAAGGCGATTACTCTCACCTGCCACGAGCCTGGAAGGCTACAGAAGATTATATGGCTAAAAATAACCTCAAGCCTAACTCTGCCCTGCCTTATGTGGTATATTATACTAAAAATGTAACCAATACCCGCAGGCCATCGGCATGGGTAACTGATATCTATACACCAGTGGGGCGTGCACTTACTGAACCGGCAGACTCTTTAAATGTACAGATGCCAGAGTTTCCGGATAATAACCGGCCTGACGGTACTACTAAAAAAATAGCACAAAAACCATCAAAATCTGCTACGGGTATAGCCACCACACCTACCGCCGGAAGTAAAACACCTGCACAGGCAAGTAAAAGCGGGCCAACAATATCCGGTACTAAAACACCGGCCACAAAAAAATCTATTGTTAAAGGGGCAAAACCAGAAGCTGTCATAACCAAAAAAAGAGACAGTTTAAAGTAATTTGTACCAAAAAAGCAATTCTTGTAATCTTAATCCTGACAAAAAAAACTTTAACGTAGCACATAATTGTTAAAGGTCTTAACTATTTAAATTTTAAATATTTTTCAGCTAAATTTACACTATAGCATAATGCTTAAACTGTAAAATAAGAGGAAATGAAGAAGAAATTAATGTTAGCAGGCCTGTTTTTGATGTTATTAACCATTAGCGTATCGGCCCAGGAAAATCCTGAAAATGCAGTAAATAAAGAAGAAACAACTGCACCTTTGGAAAGTACAATATCGCATAGGGTACAGATGGGCGAGACAGTGGTACTCATCTGCAAAAAATATCTTGTAGCCCCCGATGATATTTATAAATTAAATCCTGATGCCGTAAACGGCATAAGTCAGGGCATGGTTTTAAAAGTGCCGGCTGATAAAAAAGTTGTAGCCAGGCCTAAAAAGAAACAGCTGGCCCTTGGGCAGGCTCCAATAAAGAGAGCTGAGTCTGACAACCGGTAAGAATTTACGCGTTTTAACGTAAAATTATAAAAATAAATATACTTACTAAGCCGTTACAAAAGCTACCTTTGTAACGGCTTATTTACTTTACACCTTTAATAAATGAAATATCTTTTAGCGCTATTTTTCTGGATAACCCTGCTTTCTGCACCTGCATTTGCGCAGGAGTATAGAAAACATACAGTTGCGCAAGGCGAAACTGTAACAAGCATAGCCCAAAAATATAAAGTTACTCCTTATGATATATTCAGGCTGAACCCCGATGCAAAAAACGGCATACAGGAAAACACAACCTTACTTATACCTGGCCTGGCGGCAAAGCCCACAGCCCCGGAGAAGCAGCAGCCTACAAAGGTTACAAATACTATACATGAAGTGCAGCCAAAAGAAACTGTTTACAGCATTTCTAAGAAATATAATGTAACAGAAGACCAGCTCGCCAAAGCTAACACAGATGTGCTTAAGGACGGCCTTAAGGCAGGGCAGCTGCTTGTTATCCCTGTAAAGGGCAGCGGCGTTGCGGCACAGGCTAAGGCAGCCGAAAAACAACAGTCTAAAAAAAATGAGCCGTCTTATTTTTACCATACTGTTGCCGCCGGCGAAACCAAGTATGGTATAGCAAAACAGTATGGCATGAGCCTGCAGCTTTTAGAAGAGCTAAACCCTGAGGTTAAAGCGAGCCTGCCACTGGGCTTTAAGCTAAAGCTTGATAAAAGCTCTGTAATTGAAGAAGCTGAAGTTACCAGTACTCCTAAGCCGGTACAGCCCTATATATCATATACTGTAGCACCAAAAGAAACATTTTACAGCATAGGCAAAGCCTCAGGCTTGACAGAAGCAGAGATAATAGCACTAAACCCGCAAGCTAAAGAGGGCCTTAAAGAAGGTATGGTGTTAAAATTACCGGGTACGGGAGCCCAAAATGAGGGACCCGTACATTATGGCACTGCTTCCCCCGGGCCGAAAAGCCTCATTGCGACTTTAAAGAAAGATGAGCCAAAAAAGCTTGCCCTCCTGATACCGTTTTACCTTGCCCGCATGGAAAACGACACCTTAAAATCTAAGCTTCTGCGCAGTGATAAATTTCTAAACATTACGCTGGATTTTTATGCCGGGGCGCTGGTGGCTATAGATTCGGCTAAAACATTGGGGCTACCCCTTGAAGTTATTATACTCGACTCTAAAGAAACCCCCAAATCATCAGATTTAGCGGCTCTTAAAGGAAGACTGAGCGGCACTGATGCCGTTGTAGGGCCTTTCTTTAGGAACAATGCCGAAACCGCTGCCGCCATGCTGGGCAACATACCGGTAATATCGCCACTTAGTAATGAGCAGGGAAAAGCCTACGCAAACCTTTACCAGTCGGTACCCACATCAGATATGCAACGCAAAGCGCTGCTTGATTTTGTAACATCAAAAAATGAGAATGTAATAGCTATTATTGACGCTAAGAAAACCAGCTCACGTGATTATATAAAGGCTGAGTACCCTTCTATTAAAATTTTAGATGGCGGTATTACATCAGATAAGATACGGACACTTATGGTACCCGGAAAAACAAATTATGTATTTTTAGATACGGAGAGCCTTACCACTATAAATGGTACAACCAAGCTACTGGCTGAGGCGCAGGCAAGTTTTGAAATACAGCTTGCCGTTACAGAAATTACAGATAAGATTGATAATGACGAAGTGCCGCTTGCAAGGCTTATCAAACTAAAAACCCTATATGCATCTGCATCTAACCACAGCCAGGATACAAGACAAGCACAATTTGCTAAGAAATTTAGCGCTACAAACGGTTACCCGCCCAGCCAGTATGCAACGCGTGGCTTTGACGTAACATTTGATGTTATAACAAGGATGTTTCAAAAAGAAGATTTTACAACACTTCAGCAAACTGTTGCTACAGAGCAGTCTGCAAATAAGTTTACCTATACCTCTATTAACGGCGGCAACTATAACACCGGCGTTTATATATTGCAATACAGCGATGATTTAACCGTAATTCAGGCACACTAACATGACCAGTAAAGTAACTTATCTTGGTGATTTAAGAACATCATCAACGCATATCGCATCAGGCAGCACCATTTTATCTGATGCCCCCGTAGATAACAACGGCAAAGGTGAAGCTTTTTCGCCCACCGATACTGTTGCAAACGCTCTTGCAAGCTGCATGCTTACCATTATGGGAATCAAGGCCAGGGATATGGGCATAACACTGGAAGGCTCTATAGCCGAAGTAACAAAAATTATGCAGGCCGCGCCCAGAAAAATATCAGGCATTACAGTTTCCTTTTCAATGAAAAGCGATGCTGATGAAAAATCGCGCACCATATTAGAGCGTACTGCCTTTACCTGCCCCGTGTACCTTAGCCTTAACCCTGATATAGAAAAAGATATAACGTTTAACTGGATATAACACTCCATCCCACAACCCTAAAAATACCCCTTTATGGGTATTTTTTTATGGGTATTGCCTTAATAAATTTGTGTTAATCTAAATAATTAACACGTATGAAAACACTTACCCTAAAAGCACGATTTTTTGCAGTGGCACTATTGGCCACATTAACCTTTGCAGCATGTTCTGATGAAGATGAAAACAGCACCAGCCCCTATGCAGGCACATGGGTTCGCATAGTTGGCGCAAGTGGTGACCGTACTGATATTGCCATAGGCGGTATATCAGGAGAAGATAATGACAGGGTATACATGTGCGAAAAGCAGGGTTCGAGCGTGGCAGGACTCTATAAAGGTACACTTAGCGGTAATACTATTTATTGGGATAGCGAGTACAATCTGCCGTCGGCTGACTTAAGCATTGAAGGCGGCGACCTTGTCTTAGATTATACATCTTGCAGCCAGTGCCTTCCTACAACGTATGTTAAAGGCAGCTGGTCAGGCGAATGCACACTGGGTTCAGGCGGCGGCGGTGGCGGATCTTCCGCTGGCGATGTTACTTTTTGGAACAATGATGCTAACGTAGGTGTAATAACTGTTGTTATAGGTGGGTCTTCATCTGGCATAACATCTAATGTTAACCCAGCAGGCTGCGGCGAAAGCGGCTGTGCTAATTTTACCTTATCAGCAGGTAACTACAGTTTTACAGCTTCAGCAACAACTGGCGAAACATGGAGCGGTAACTGTACGGTTACAGCAAATGGCTGCCTTAAGTTTAACCTGCATTAATTTAAGTTAGTTTTGCTAAAGCCCGGCTTGTAAACCGGGTTTTAGTTTTAGAACACATGAAGATTTAGTTTTAAAAAACGTTTTTCAGAAAGCATTTGTAATAAAATCCATTACCACAAAAAAAAATTACTGCTCTTTTAAAATTTACTTCTCAAAAAGATTACGAATTACAGAATATATTATATTTTTGGTGCATTAATGGAAATTAATGCACCCTAAAAGCAGGTCATTAAGGTAAGGGGGTTATCTGATGCATCATGATTTTAGGATATTTGTTTATTATATTTCTTCATTCATTCAAAGCTCCCTGCCTTTGCAGGGAGCTTTTTAGTTATATTTATTTTGGATCAGCAACAACAATTTCTTATTAAGCTCGCCCACACAAAAATGCCGTTTGGCAAATATGAAGGCCGCTACCTTATAGACCTGCCCGAATATTATGTGGTATGGTATCATAACAAAGGTTTTCCTGCAGGCGTGCTGGGGCAGCAGCTGGCGCTGGTATATGAGCTTAAGCTAAACGGCCTTGAGAACCTGATACGTAATATAAAGGGCCAGTACCAAAAACCTAAATAGCGTATCTCTTATAAATGTTTTAATTAAGCACGACACATGTACCGTTAGCCCCCGCTACTAAAGCACATTAAATAATTGTTACACGGGCACATTCACAAATTACTGCATTAAATAATTGTTATGCAGGTGTATTGCCGGGTTGATAGAATGATAAATTAATTTTTGTACTTTTGCCAAGTTTTTTACAGCAACAACAACACAACAACAAGGAGGAATTAAGAATGAATCAAACAAAGTATATTTTTGTTACCGGAGGCGTTACGTCTTCCCTGGGTAAGGGAATAATAGCGGCTTCGCTGGCAAAACTATTGCAGGCAAGGGGCTACAGGACAACCATACAAAAGTTTGACCCCTATATTAACGTAGACCCCGGCACCCTGAACCCTTATGAACATGGCGAATGCTATGTAACAGATGACGGCGCCGAAACGGACCTTGACCTGGGTCATTATGAGCGTTTTTTAAACGTTCCTACAAGCCAGGCTAACAATGTTACCACCGGCCGTGTATATTTATCTGTAATTGAAAAAGAACGCCGTGGTGAGTTTCTTGGTAAAACGGTACAGGTTGTGCCGCATATTACCAACGAGATTAAAGAACGCATGCAGCAGCTGGGTAACACCGGCGAGTTTGATATTGTAATTACAGAAATAGGCGGCACCGTAGGTGATATTGAATCGCTGCCTTATATTGAAAGCGTTCGCCAGTTAATATGGGATTTAGGTGATAACAACAGCCTTGTAATACACCTAACGCTTGTTCCTTATCTTGCAGCGGCAGGTGAACTTAAAACCAAGCCTACGCAACACTCGGTTAAAACATTAATGGAGAGCGGTATTAAAGCCGATATTCTGGTTTGCCGCACAGAGCACGAAATATCATCAGACCTTAAACAAAAACTGGCATTATTTTGTAACGTTAGCAAAGAGAGCGTAATACAATCTATTGATGCCTCTACAATTTATGAGGTGCCTAACCTTATGCTGGAAGAAGGCCTGGACAGGGTAGCCCTTAAAAAACTGGCTTTGCCGGAAAAAAACACCCCCGACCTGAAGGTATGGAATGATTTCTTATTCAGGTTAAAAAATCCTAAACATACAGTAAATATTGGCCTTGTAGGCAAGTATGTAGAGCTTCAGGATTCTTATAAATCTATACTTGAAGCATTTATACATGCTGGTTCGGCTAATGAAACCAAGGTTAATGTAATCAGCATCCATTCAGAATACATAGATCCGGAAAATGCTGCAGAGAAGTTCCGTGGCCTTGACGGCATACTGGTAGCGCCCGGCTTTGGTGGCCGCGGTATTGAAGGAAAGATTGAAACTGTGCGCTACGCCAGAGAAAATAACATTCCTTTCTTTGGCATATGCCTGGGCATGCAAATGGCTGTTATAGAATATGCACGTAACGTACTTGGCTGGGCAACCGCTAACTCTACCGAGATGAATGAGCATACCCCACACCCTGTTATAAACATAATGGAAGAACAAAAAACCATTACAGATAAAGGCGGCACTATGCGCCTTGGTGCCTGGAAGTGTAATCTAAAACAAGGCACACTGGCCAGCAGTATATATGGCGGCGCCACAGAAATTAAAGAGCGCCACCGCCACCGTTATGAATTTAATAGTGAGTATACTGATGAGCTTACAAATGCGGGGCTTATATCATCGGGCATTAACCCTGATACCGGCCTTGTTGAAGTTATTGAACTTAAAAACCACCCATATTTTATAGGTGTGCAGTATCACCCGGAGTATAAAAGTACGGTTGCTAACCCACACCCACTGTTTGTGGCGTTTGTAAAGGCGGCAGTAAGTAAAAAGAGCGAATAAGTGCCTTGTGCACAACAGCCGTAAAAGGCATATAGCGTTATTAATTTTAAAGACTAAATGGAAGAAAAAAAGTTAGACTTAAAAACCATCATCGGGTTTGGGTTGATCATAGTGCTTATTTTGTGGATGTTTTATAACCAGACAGCAAGCCGGGAAAAAGAGCAAAGTGAGAAGGAGAAAAAAGAGCAGATTGAAAAAGCCAAACAAAAGCACATACCTGAACCTGCAACAGCCGCGGTTAATACAGATACTGTTGCTGCTGACTCGATAAAAGCCGCCAAGCTTAAAAGCAGCCTGGGCGCCTTTGCTTACAGTGTTTCTTTACCATCAGCTATAGATACTGCCACTACCATTAAAAATGAGTTAATTAGCCTTAAAGTGGCTAATAAGGGTGGCTATATAAGCGAGGCTAACCTTAATTATGAGCAATTTGAAAAAGGCAGCAATAAAAGGGTAGAGCTTATTAAAAATAATAATGCCAGTTTTAACCTGCAGTTTAAAACGGCCGATAACCGCATACTTAATACGCGTGATATGTATTTTGAGCCTAAGGTTACTACCGAAGGTAAAAATCATGTGCTAACCATGAGGCTTAAAGCCGGTGAAAATGAGTTTTTAGAATACCGCTATGTGCTAAAGCCAAACGAATTTATGATGGATTTTTCCATCCGCAGCCAGGGCCTTGCAAAGGTGGTAGACACTTCTAAGCCTATGGACCTGGAGTGGAAGCTTAAAGCGTACCGCAATGAAAAAAGTGTAAGCTATGAAAGCCGGTATACTGATCTTGTGTATGAATATGAGGATGGCAAAGACAACAATCTGGGCCTTGGAAAAAGTGAAACAGAAAAGGTTGAGGATGTGAGCTATATTGCTTTTAAGCAGCACTTCTTTGTATCAATCCTTTTAACAGATACACATTTTAAAACAGCAGATCTTAGCATTGAGAACCTTGTAACAGACGAAAAGGCAGAAAATACTTTTACAAAGCAGTTTACCGCTAAAATGCCACTTGACTTTAAAGGTGGCGAGCTTAGCTATAACATGAACATGTATTATGGGCCAGCTGATTACAAGATACTTAACGAATATGAAAAAAACCTTGACGAGGTTATGCCGTTAGGCTGGGGTATTTTTGGCTGGATAAACCGCTGGATATTTATACCTGTCTTTACACTACTGGCTAAAATAATGCCTTACGGCTTTGCCATTATTATCTTTACCATACTGGTAAGGCTTGTAATGTCTCCGGTAACGTATAAATCATACCTTTCTCAGGCAAAAATGAAGGTACTTCGCCCTGAAATTCAGGAAATAAATGAGAAGTACAAAAAAGAGCCCATGAAAAAACAGCAGGAAACCATGAAGCTTTATGGCTCTGCGGGGGTAAACCCTATGGCGGGCTGCTTGCCGGCGGTGATGCAAATACCTGTATTTTATGCACTGTTCCAGTTCTTCCCATCATTTTTTGACCTCAGGCAGCAAAGCTTCCTTTGGGCTACAGACCTTTCATCTTATGATGCGGTAATACAGCTGCCGTTTTATGTACCATTTTATGGCAACCACGTAAGCCTCTTCCCTATCCTTGCCTCTATAGCTATCTTTTTTTACATGAAGATGACCACCGGAGACCAGAGCATGGCGGCACCACCGCAGGAAGGAATGCCTGATATGAGCAAGATTATGAAGGTTATGATATATATATCGCCGGTAATGATGCTTATCTTCTTTAACAACTATGCGTCAGGTCTTAGTTTGTATTACTTTGTTTCAAACCTTATTACAATAGGTATAATGTATGTAATTAAAAACCATATTGTAAAAGAAGAGAAAATTCACGCGCTTATTGCCCTGAATAAAACCAAGCCTAAAAAGCAAGGCCGTTTTCAGGCAAAAATGCAGGAAATGATGGAGCAGGCGCAGGACCAGCAAAAAGCAAAGCAAATCAAAAAATAATACTAAAACATCCGCCCCGGCGGATGTTTTTAATTAGGCTGGTTGCAGGCAATATTTCGGCCTGCTTTTTGAAAACAATAAAACCATATCTTTAAAGTTGTAATACCAAATGCATAATAACATGAAATTACGGTTAGTTTTCGCGCTGCTTTTTATGTGCAGTTCAATTTTGGCACAGGTTAATCAAAATGATGCTAACGAAAAGCGCCACGGCCTTTGGAAGGGCACGTATGAAAAAAGCAAACGCCCGCGGTATGAAGGTACCTTTGAACATGGTAAAGAGACCGGCACTTTTAAATATTTTCAGGATGATGAAAAATCTACACTTATGGCCACCCGCGTTTTTGCGGCAGATGGCTCCTGCTATACCACTTTTTTTGATGACAAAGGTAAAAAGGTAAATGAGGGCAAAGAAGCAAATAAGTTACGTGAAGGCGAATGGAAGTTTTACTTTACCGGAAAGGATACTGTAATGATGCTGGAAAATTACAGCAAAGGCAGGCTGGAGGGGATTAAAAAAGTATTCTATGATAATGGCAGTATCGCCGAAGAGATAACGTACAAAAACGGGCTGCGAGAGGGCAATTATAAAAAATACATGGTATCGGGCAAAGTAATAGAAAATTCTACCTATAAAAATGATGAACTTAACGGCCCCGCCTCATTTTTTGATGAAGGCGGCCAAATTGTTGCAAAAGGCCAGTTTAAAAATAACAACATTACCGGAAAGTGGCAGTATTATAAAAATGGAAAAATTACAAAAACGGTAGATGAAACCGGGAGGAAAATTGAACTGGCCCATCCGGCAGCGCGCAAAACTGAATAATTTATTGTAACTTTGCATCGAAGATTTTGGATATATTAGGTATGAAACGTGTAGTTGTAGGACTTTCGGGGGGTGTAGACAGTAGTGTGGCAGCATTTCTTTTGCAGGAGCAGGGATATGAAGTTATAGGCCTGTTCATGAAGAACTGGCATGATGATACCGTAACGATATCTAACGAATGCCCGTGGCTGGAAGACAGCAATGACGCGCTTCTTGTAGCCGAAAAGCTGGGTATACCTTTTCAGACAGTTGACCTTAGCGAAGAATATAAAGAGCGTATTGTTGACTATATGTTTAACGAATATGAAAAAGGTCGTACGCCAAATCCTGATGTGCTTTGCAACCGCGAAATCAAGTTTGATGTTTTTATGAAGATTGCCCTTAGTCTGGGTGCCGATTATGTGGCTACCGGACACTACTGCCGCAAAGGGGTAACTGAAAAAGATGGCAAAGAGGTTTACCAACTGCTTGCAGGAGTAGACAGCAATAAAGACCAATCGTATTTTCTTTGCCAGTTATCTCAGGAACAGTTGGCTAAGGCACTTTTCCCTATAGGTGAGCTTACCAAGCCTCAGGTGCGTGAAATAGCTGCTAAAATGGAACTGGTAACAGCCGAGAAAAAAGACTCTCAGGGGCTTTGCTTTATAGGCAAGGTGCGCCTGCCGGAGTTTTTGCAACAGCAGCTTCAGCCTAAAGAAGGCGAAATTTATGAAGTAAATGCCGGGCTTATTACCTATACAGAACCCACACCACAATTTGCCAGTTTAAAAGAGCAACTGGCCCATGAGGCCAAAAATATAGATTACAGCCCTCAAATGGGCAAAAAGGTAGGCAACCACCAGGGTGCACATTATTACACCATAGGACAGCGTAAAGGCCTTAATGTGGGCGGCACAAAAGAGCCGCTTTTCATTATCGCGACTAATGTTGAAACCAATACTATTTACACCGGCCAGGGGCAAAACCATCCAGGACTGTTTCGCAAGGCACTGTATATCCAGGAAAACGAAATACACTGGGTGCGCCGGGACCTTGCCTTAAAAGATGGCGAAACCATGGATGTTATGGTGCGCATACGCTACCGCCAGCCGCTGCAAAAAGCTACATTGCACAAATTCGAGGATGGGATGTACATAGCTTTTAACGAGCCTCAAAGCGCTATTACAGAGGGTCAGTTTGCCGCCTGGCATTTAGGTAATGAGCTTATAGGCAGTGGGGTAATATCCTAAATTATAAAGCCCGCTACAACACTGCAGCGGGCTTTATAACATAGCATTGCTACTGGCTACATATTCTGGGTATAGTAATTATAATCCTGCAACACCGTATCTACAAAAGACAGGGCATTTTTACTAACCGATTTTATACCCGTAACCGATTCAATTTTGTGCTGTAGCCTTTCTATTGTGTCAAAATCGGCAGTCTGGTAGCTGTTTTCAAATGTTTCTTTAATAATACGCACATCGTTGTCGGTAAGCTTTATCACTAACGGGTATAACGGCACATAGTTACTGGCCACCTCGCGCAAAATAGTATGGTTTATATTGATATTGTTTTTAAGCGAAATGATGCCCGTGCCCGCGGCAATATCTCCCAGACGCTGAGTCTTTTTAGTAGCTATAAGGGTTACAAGCCCTATAATACAAAAAATATAAACCACCTCAACAGGCCTAAAAAGCCACCGTATAAGGTAATCGCTAAAGCTGGCCTGGTAACCATCTAGCTTTATAACTTTTATTTTAAGTACTTTCTTGCCCATCGTTTGCCCCTCTAAAAGGCTCTCCTGTACGATGCTGTAAAACATTATTGGTAAAAACAAAAGCAACCCAATAGCCATTACAGACCACCGGTCCATACTTTGTGCCATATCATCAAATGAAGTAATGCCAAGTATAACATAAAAAACTACTATATAATAGGCAATTTTGATAACCAGGTCCAGCAATCCGGCCAGTACACGCTCCCCTACCGATGCCGTATTAAAATTTATGTTAACATTTTGGGTAGTGGTTATTGATAGTTGTGACATATTTTATATTTTAGCTTTTATATGAGAGAAGTTGCGTTTATAAAACAAAATAAAGAAAAATGGCTCGAATTTGAGCAGGCTATTTTTGGTAAAGCTAAAAAAAATCCTGACGAACTGGCCAGCCTGTACATACATTTAGTTAACGACCTCTCTTATGCCCAAACTTATTACCCTAAAAGCAAGGCAGTTATATACTTAAATCATCTCGCTGCCATTACTTATCAAAAAATATACAAAACCCGTCGCGAGGAAACAAACCGCCTTGTTGCATTTTATAAAACAGACGTGCCCCTTATAGTGTATGCACACAGGCGCTATATTCTTTATGCTTTCTTACTGTTTTTTACCTTTGCAGCCATAGGAACACTCTCTGCAAGTAAAGATGAGTCATTTGTCAGGCTTGTTTTGGGTGATCATTATGTAAACATGACCCTTGAAAATATAAAAGACGGCAACCCTATGGCAGTTTACAAAAGCGGCAGCAACTGGGGTAGCGCTATAGGCATTACGCTAAACAATTTAAGGGTGGGCGCCATGTCTTTTGTTACAGGAATAACGGGTGGCCTGGGCACAGCTTATTTCCTGTTTACAAATTCTGTCATGATTGGGTCATTTCAATATTTTTTTTATGAGCAAAAAGTTTTCTGGGCAAGCGTGCGCGGCATCTGGATACACGGCTCTATGGAAATTTTTGCCATGATAATTGAAGCCGGAGCCGGCTTTATATTAGGCGCAAGCATACTGTTCCCCAAAACATACTCCAGGGTTAATTCGTTTAAAATGGGACTCAAAAACGGACTCAAAATCTGGTTTAGCACCATTCCCTTTACAATCGCCGCCGGTATCCTCGAAGGCTTTATTACGCGTTATTCCATAAGCATGCGTATATGGCTCAGCGCCTTGATTATACTATCTACACTCAGCCTTATAACATGGTACTACCTTATCTATCCGTTTAAGGTAAACCGTAAAATGAAAAAATTATCTGCCGCATTATAAACCCCTCCGCTTTGAAGATAAAGTTCCTCATATTTTTATGCCTCCTTGCATTATCCCCCTGCTTTGCACAGGATGACGTGGCTGTTGATACAGCCTATACTGAAGTATATGATGACACTGTAACTTATCAAAGCAGTATTGAGTATACAGATACTTTGCAGCTTAAGCCTGTAACCACCACTATTGCCGAAAAGCCCACCTATACCACACGCACATTTAGGCAAAACTTTAAAGATGATTACCAGGGCAGCGATTACAACTACGTGGAAAAACCCAGGCAAACATCATGGTGGGACCGCTTTTTAAACTGGCTGGCACGCTTGCTGGGCAGCAACTCAACATCAAAAGGGGGAATATCTGTGGGAACCTTGTTACTGTATACCGTAGCTGTATTGATAATCCTATTTGTGGCCTATTTTATAGCAAGGGCTATTTTAAATAAAGAGAGTATGTGGATATTTGGCCGCGGCCGAAAAAATATATCAGTACATGATTTGGCCGATGAAAACATCCATCAGATGAATTTCGCCAGTCTTATAGAACAAACAAAAGCAAGCAGTGATTACAGGCTTGCGCTGCGCTATTATTACTTGTGGCTGCTTAAAAAACTGTCTTATCGCGAAATTATAACATGGCATACAGACAAAACAAATTCTGACTACCAGTATGAAATAAAAGATCCTGCGCTTAAACGTGATTTTTTATACCTTTCATATATATTTGAGCACAGCTGGTATGGCGAGTTCCCCATAGATGATACCGCATTCAGTAAGGCCGAAAGGGCTTTTCGTAAAACCCTTGATACGCTGTAAGCCATGAAGAAAAAAGAGATAATAATTATAGGGTCGGTAATTCTGTTTTTAATCATACTCATAACTGTGGCAGATGCGCTGCAGCCCGAGCCTGTAGACTGGAGCCCCACTTATTCTAAAAAAGCAAAGACACCATTTGGGCTATACGTGCTGGACAATGAGGCCGAAAACCTTTTTGGAAAAGACACAGTAGAAAGGTTTTGGAAAACACCCTACGAGTATCTTGACAGCAAGTTTGATTATGATAATAGCAGGTACACCATAAAGGGCTCCGTCCTTGCAATTGAAGACAACAACACGTTAGACCCCGAATCTGTAAAAGAGCTTATGAATTTTGCCGATTATGGTAATACTGTAATGCTTAGCATGAGGACTTTTCCGCAGGAGCTGCTTGATACCCTGAATATAAAGATGGGCCACCATGAATTGCTTATAGATTCTATACAGGTAAGCATGATAAACAAACCTGATGAGAAATACTGGATCAACAAAGGCATGGGAATGGCTTATTTTGACACCATACCCCAGCACGACAGCGTCAGGGTGCTGGGCAAGCAGTACTTCAGCAAATATGAAAGGCCCAATTTTATAGAAGCAAAATTTGGCCAGGGACGCTTTTTATTGCATACCCAGCCTGCCGCCTTCAGTAATTTTTACCTTCTTAAAGCAGATTATTACCAGTATGCGCAAAATGCGCTTTCGGCAATACCCCAGGGCAGCGTGCATTGGCAAAACAAATACTCCGGCCCAAGTTTTGAAGAAGACGGCAGTACACTACGCTATATTATGAGCCAGCCCGGGCTTAAATGGGCATGGAGACTTGGCCTATGGGGATTATTATTCTTTATTATATTTAATGCCCGCCGCAGGCAGCGCATTGTGCCAGAGATTGCCCCTGTGCGCAATACCACTGTAGATTTTGCTAAAACCATAGGCAACCTTTACTTTCAGGAAGGCGACCACCAGACTATAATAGAAAAAAAGATCATTTACTTTCTTGAAAACATACGCACAGAATATCTTATTGATACGTCAGATCTTGATGATGCTTTTATAGAAAAGCTGCACCAAAAAACAGGCAAACCCAAAGAAGACATACAAGGTGTGGTGCTCATGATAAAAAAATTCCGCCACAATTTTCAAAGCACGGCAAATGATGTTGTGGCCATTAACAACGCAATTGAAAAATTAAGGTTATGACAGAAAACGAAAACATACACAGCAACGATTCTCAGGATTTTAGCGGCAATAATCAGCCTGTACCGGCAGCAATACCGGCCACCGAAGGTGATAACCTCAACTTTGGATCGCGCCTTGACCTGGATGCCCTGCGTACCAGCATTGAAGATGTAAAGCGCGAAATAAGCTCAGTAATTGTGGGGCAGCCTAAAATGATAGACCAGTTGCTGGTGGCCATACTGGCTAACGGGCATGTACTGCTTGAAGGTGTGCCGGGTGTAGCAAAAACCATTACCGCCAAGCTGCTTAGTAAAACGCTTTCGCTGCATTTTAGCCGCATACAGTTTACGCCCGACCTTATGCCGAGCGACATACTGGGTACATCAGTATTTGATATGTCTAAATCGTCTTTTACTTTTAAAAAAGGGCCCGTTTTTTCAAATTTTGTACTTATTGACGAGATTAACCGTGCCCCGGCTAAAACACAGGCCGCCCTGTTTGAGGTAATGGAAGAGCGACAGATAACTGTAGAGGGCACAACCTATGCGCTTGAGGCCCCCTTTTTAGTGATAGCCACGCAAAACCCCATTGAGCAGGAGGGTACCTACCGCCTGCCGGAGGCGCAGCTCGACCGTTTTCTATTTAAGATAACTATTGACTATCCTCAGCTGGATGAAGAAATAGCCATATTACAGCGCGAAAATGCCCTGCGGGACCGCAATAAACTTGAAAAGATACGCGAAGTGCTGTCGCAATCAGACATTATAAAATACCAGGGTATTGTAAAGCACATTGTGGTAGAGCCGCAGCTTATAGAATATATTGCCAAGATTGTTATAGGGACCCGGGGCAATGCATTTTTATACCTGGGTGCTTCGCCACGTGCCTCTATAGCCATACTTAATGCGTCAAAAGGTTATGCCGCACTGAGAGGCCGCGATTTTGTAACACCTGATGATATTAAGGATGCCGCTATACCCGTATTGCAGCACCGCGTTATGGTAACGCCGGAGCGTGAGATGGAAGGACTTACGAGTGAGCAGATCATCAGGCAGATTATAGATGCCGTAGAAATACCGCGCTAAATGAAGTGGCTGCAACGCATATACGTTAACAACTTTACCTGGTATGTTTTTATGGGCATACTGGTACTGTTTGTGGCGTCTTATATTTATCCGCCCATGCACAGGGCAGTCTGGCTTATCTTTTATATTTACCTGGCTCTTGTTGCCATAGATTTTTTGTTGCTGTTTGCAAGCAACCAGCGTTTTGAAGGTGTGCGGCAGGTTCCAGAAAAACTCTCTAATGGAGATGAGAACCCTGTTACCATACGTTTAGAAAGCGGTTATGGGTTTCCCGTTATGGCTAAGGTTATAGATGAGCTGCCGTATCAGTTCCAGGCACGCAACTTCAGCGTTGATCACTATGTAAACACCGGCGGCAGTGTTTCTTTTGAGTATGCACTCCGGCCTCTGGAGCGTGGAGAATACCATTTTGGCAAACTCAATGTATATATCACCTCCCCGCTGCGGCTGGCATGCAGGCGCTTCATCTTTGGCGAAGGCCATATGGTGCCCACCTACCCGTCTTACATTCAAATGCGCAGGTATGACCTGATGGCGTTTAGTAACCGGTTGTTTGAGCATGGCATAAAGAAAATAAGGCGCATAGGCCATACTATGGAGTTTGAGCAGATTAAGGAATATGTATCTGGCGATGATATTCGCACCATAAACTGGAAAGCCACAGCTAAAAAGAATCAGCTTATGGTAAACCAGTTTCAGGATGAGCGTTCGCAAAATGTGTATATGGCGATAGACAAGGGCAGGGTAATGAAGATGCCTTTTAACGGCCTGAGCCTGCTTGATTATGCTATTAACGCTACACTGGTTCTTAGCAACACCATCATTAAAAAGAATGATAAAGCCGGAATGTTCACGTTTTCTAAGAAAGTTGAAAACCGCATAGCCGCCGACAGGCGCAGTGGCCAGATGCAAAAAATTCTGGAAAGCCTGTATAACGTGCAGACTAACTTTTTTGAGAGCGACTATGGCAGGCTGTACGCCGATGTAAAACGCACTATTACCCACCGCAGCCTTATATTGCTTTACACCAATTTTGAAACCCTTGATGGACTTAAAAGGCAGCTACCATACCTTAAAGGCATTGCTAAAAGCCATCTTTTAGTAATTATATTTTTTGAAAACACCGAGCTTGAAGAACTTATCTTAAAAAAAGCCGGTAATGTACAGGAAATTTATGACCAAGTAATTGCCGAAAAATTTGCGTTTGAAAAAAGGCTAATTGTACAGGAGCTTAAAAAATATGGTATACACTCTGTACTTACAAAGCCGGAAAACCTTACGCTGGACAGCATTAACAAATACCTTGAAATAAAGGCTAGAGGGATACTTTAACAACAATAGGTTATGAAGCCAGCACAAATTATTACAGTCATTGCATCTATAGCGGCGTTGGTTTCCTGCAACAAAGAGCAAAAAGCTATACATAACCATGATGCTGCACCAGTGCATAATAGCATTACAAGTAAGACAATAAAACCTAACGGCCCGCTGACAGCAGACAAACTTATCAATGACTTTATAGAGCGGCGTAAAAAGATTGAAGCTGCATTACCGTCATTAACTAAAGAACAGGCCAATGCATTGTATGAATCGTACTACAATGAAAATGAAAAAAAACTGATAGTTCTGGATAGCCTGGAGCATAACGTTCTTGAAAACTATTACAGGTACTATCAGGCTTATGATGGTAGTACTGTTGCCCCACCCGACTCAATACAAAAAAAAGAGGCGAGGCTTGCTAAAGCCGGTTTGCATTTTTGGGAGCTGGGCGAAGGGTATGTTGAAATTACAACAGTGTATAACTTTTATCTTGAGCTTTTTAATGGATATGTAACAGCGGACTATCAAAGATATTTAGAAATTACCGCAGAAGACAATAAAGAACTGTATAGTGCCGATGCAGGTATTATAATACCGTTTAAGGCCGTGGGCAACCGCATGCTGGCCTGGGAAAATTATATTGCTGCTTACCCAAAGAGCAATTTGCTGGCGCGGGCAAAAGAGTTTTATAAGATGTATCAGGCAGATTATCTGGTGGGGCAGGATAACACTCCAACTATAGATGACCAGTCCGCGGAGCTCTATCCTGAAAACCGTGCAGAATTAAATAGTTTTTTAGCAGCGCATCCTGACAGCCCAACAACCAGGCTCATAAAAATAGTGCTAAATTACAAGGGCAGCGATAATGAATTGTTTGCAATAATTGAAAATGAGCAAAAAGCTATGGGCTTATAGTTAAGAGTTAGAATAATCTTTGCAACTTTGCAGTTAATTTTCATTAATTACATGAAACTAATAACAAGTCCGCAAAACCCGTTCATCAAAGAGCTGCTGCAATTGCAGGACAAGCCTAAGGCACGCAGGCAAAGTGGTACTTTTTTAATTGAAGGCAAGCGCGAACTGGAACTGGCACACAAGGGCGGCTATGAAATTGACACTATTCTTTTTGTACCTGATATGCTTACTGACAGGCAATTATCAGAACTGGCCGGAAATAAAACTGAACGAATAGAAATTAGCCGGGAAGTATACCAAAGACTGGCCTACCGCGATACTACTGAAGGTGTTATTGCTATTGCTAAAATAAAAAGCTTGACCCTCAATGATTTAAAGTTGCGTGAAAACCCACTCATATTGATTGCAGAAGCTACAGAGAAGCCCGGTAATTTAGGTGCGTTGCTTCGCACAGCAGACGCTGCAAAACTGGATGCCGTGATTATTGCCAACCCAAAAAGCGACTTGTATAATCCTAACATTGTGCGTTCCAGCGTGGGCTGCCTGTTTACTAACCAGATTGCCACCGGCACTACAGATGAAGTTATAGCATTTTTAAAAGCTAAAGAAATCAATATCTATTGTGCCACTTTGCAGGATTCAGCGTTGTATCACGAGCAGGATTATACTACAGGCAGTGCTTTAGTGGTGGGTACAGAGGCTACGGGGCTTACCCAGGCATGGCGCAATGCATCTTCAAAAAATATAATTATACCCATGCAGGGAGAAATTGACTCTATGAATGTGTCAGTTGCCGCTGCAATTCTTATATTTGAAGCTAAAAGGCAACGCGGGTTTGCCGGTTAAAGATTTTTGCTATGAAATTGTTTAGTTACCTCTCGCTTTTTTGCTGCCTCCAGGCCTATTGCCAGGATATAGAGACCGTGTCCTGGAAAACCTCCTCCATAAACGACAGGATACCGCTTACCGCATCGCTTAAAGAATTTAAAAAGCTGGGGCGCGTTGCCGATAGCATTGTTGATGCAAGTGAAGACGACCTGTGCGGGCTTAAAAATAAAGAAGGCATTAAATTGCTGTACTACAAAGGCGTAAAATATATTTTTAAAAACGATACGCTTACCTTCCGCAGTGTAGATTTCAGTCCCAGAAAGCGCATGTACCTGGCTACAGAAAACGACTGGTTTGACCATACCACCACCTTTAAAGCCTTCGCAAAAACATATCCCGGCTCTGCGGCCTTCCCTGATTATGAAGAAGGTAATGAAGACGAAGGTGATTTTGATATGTATACCATGTTGCCTGCCGAAGCCACCGATGACAGCGAATGGCGCTTTTATTTCAGGGATGGCAAGCTGCACCATTTACAGTACTGGACACCCTGCGAGTAAATGCGCACGGTAAAAACATACCACAACCCCATAAATGGCGAGTATGCTAAAATACTTGAAACATCAGCCGAAACCGGCGGTGCTTATACGCTGTTTGAAGTAAGCCTCTCACCCGGAGGTGGTAACCCTATACATTACCATACAAAATTTACTGAGGAGTTTTTTGCCATTCATGGCCTGTTAGGATTACAGCAAGGCAAACAAAAAGTTTTACTTCAGCCCGGCAAAAGCCTTACGGTACCACCATTAGCACACCACAAATTTTTTAATAACAGCAACGAGGCTATTGTGTTTAGGGTAAAGCTTATGCCGGGGCAGCCCAATTTTGAAAACTTCCTTAAAGCTATGTTTGGTTTGGTTAATGATGGCAGGACTATTACTAAAAACCAAATACCTAAAAACATATACCACATTGCCATAATGTACGCTTGGGGCGATACACACCTTGTTAATCCACTGGTAAAGTTTGCTGCGCCCCTGTTTAAACTGCTCTATAAAAAAGCAATAGCCAAAGGCATTGATCAGGATTTGCTAAACCGCTACTGCAACGATTAAGTAATTTTTTTTAAAATAATTAATCGAAATATATAGATGTATTGATTTATGTTGTAATATTGTACTGTCAATTTAAACAAGCACAAGCAGCGAAATCTGCCTTTTCAAATCAAAATAAATTGATAAATATAAATATTTAAATAATTTAAAACACAAAACAATGAGTACTAAGTTAGAAGGCAAAGTAGCCATAGTAACAGGAGCATCAAAAGGTATAGGTGCCGCAATAGCAAAAGATTTAGCCAACGCCGGTGCAAAGGTTGCCGTAAATTACGCTTCAGATAAAGCGGGCGCAGATAAAACGGTAAGCGAGATAACCGCTAAAGGCGGCCAGGCTATTGCCGTTCAGGGATCTGTAACCAGCAGCGAAGACATTGCCCGCATTTTTAGCCAGGCAAAAGAAACCTATGGCAGCATAGATATTGTGGTTAACAACGCCGGTATTTACAAATTTGACCCTGTACAGGATGTAACTACAGAGGAGTTTAACAGGCAGTTTCACACCAATGTGCTTGGCCCCATATTTACTACAGGCGAGGCCCTGAAACATTTTCCTGAAACAGGCGGAAGCATCATCAACATCAGTTCGGTAATAGCCGTAAATTCAAGCCCTAACGCAGCCGTATATGCCTCTACAAAAGGTGCGCTTGATACCCTTACCAAAACCCTTGCCTTAGAGCTTGCCCCTAAAAAAATCAGGGTAAACACAGTATCACCTGGTATTACAGAGACTGAGGGTACACATACAGCCGGGGTTATAGGCAGCGAGTTTGAAGGCCAGCTGGTAGCCACAACACCACTGGGGCGCCTTGGCCAGCCGGAAGATATTGCCGGTATTGTAACATTTCTTGCATCAGATGACGCCGGATGGATTACCGGACAAAGGGTAAACGCTTCGGGCGGCCTCAATTAATTTTTCTCAATGTCTGATTTTTCAAAAAAGGGTTCGGGTTTATACCGGACCCTTTTTTATTAAATTCTAAATCGTAAATTTTACAGAAATTTCTTTCACTTATAGAGGCAATTTTTCACAATTGGAGTTCAAGATTCGATTTTAAAACGTCCGGCTTCCGGATTTTTAGGCCTGCGTTAATCAGGAATAAAATATAAGAATTTACTTACCCCAAAATTGTCAATATTTCACAATTGGAGTTCGAGATTGAAAACGCGACCGTCAGAAATCTACAAATCAAGTTTCCATTATAGAAATATGTCCTGACTGATGATGTAAACAACCGATATTACAATTCACTGTCTAACTATCGAATCATCTAAAAATCCAATAATCCAAACATTGCCCACCACAAATATTTTGCGTACTTTTAAGGCACACGACACTTGCTATGATTGAGATTGATATAGAACAGGAAAATAAGGCCATTGCCAAAGAATATAAGGAACTGCTGCGCATAAGCTACCAAACCCTTAGCGAGGACGACAAGAAGCTGATACGCAAGGCATTTGACGTAGCTGTTGATGCCCATAAAGACCAGCGCCGCAAAAGTGGCGAGGCATACATCTTCCATCCTATTGCCGTGGCAAAAATTGTAGCTTCAGAAATTGGCCTTGGGGCCACCTCTATTGCCTCTGCCCTGCTGCATGATGTGGTTGAAGATACCGATATTACTGTTGATGACATCCGTAAGATGTTCAACCCCAAGATAGCACAGATTGTAGAAGGCCTTACCAAGATAGCCCAGGTAAAGACTGACCAGGAGATATCTATGCAGGCAGAGAACTTCCGCAAGATGCTGCTTACCCTTAACGATGATGTTAGGGTTATCCTTATAAAAATTGCCGACCGCCTGCACAACATGCAAACCATGGACAGTATGGCCGAGTACAAGCAGGCAAAAATAGCATCGGAAACCCTCTACATTTATGCCCCTATGGCGCACCGCCTGGGCCTGTACAACATTAAAACCCAGCTGGAAGACCTCGGCCTTAAATATACCGAACCCAATGTTTTTAATGACATTGTGAGTAAAATGAAGGAAACCAAGGAAGAGCAGGATGCCTACATCAAGTCGATATCTGATGTTTTAAAAACATCGCTTGACCATGAGGGCATAGAATATACCATTAAAGGCCGCCCTAAGAGCATCTACTCCATACGCCGCAAAATGCTGGCACAGGGCGTAAGCTTTGACGAGGTGTATGATAAATTTGCCCTTCGCATTATTTACAAGTCAAACCAGCACGACGAGAAATTCCTGGCCTGGAAAATATATTCGATAGTAACTGATCATTACCGCCCCAGCCCCAGCAGATTGCGTGACTGGATATCATCGCCTAAATCTACAGGTTATGAGGCGCTGCACATTACCGTAATGGGTCCTAAAGGCCGATGGGTAGAAATACAGGTGCGTAGTGAGCGCATGGATGAAGTAGCCGAAAAAGGCTATGCCGCCCACTATAAATACAAGCAGGGTGCCAATAATGAGGAGCACGGGCTGGAAACCTGGCTCAACCTGCTTAAGGAAGCGCTGGAAAACACATCGGGCAACGCGGTAGATTTTGTAGAAGACTTTAAGCTCAACCTCTATGCCAAAGAAATTTATGTATTTACGCCAAAAGGCGAAATAAAGTCGCTGCCCAAGGGCGCCACATCGCTGGATTTTGCCTTCAGCATCCACTCAGAGGTGGGCATCCGCACGCGGGGCACCAGGGTAAACGGCAAGCTGGTACCGCTAAACCATGTGCTTAACAGTGGCGACCAGGTAGAGGTTATTACATCGGCCAACCAAAAGCCCAATTCCCACTGGCTGGAGTATGTTACAACCGTTCGCGCAAAAAACAAGATAAAAAACGTACTCAACGAAGATACCAAGAAAATTGCCGAAGATGGCAAAGAACTGCTTACACGCAAGTTGCGCCACCTTAAAATAGTACTTAATGAACCCACCGTTAACGAGCTGGTAAGCTACTTTAAGCTAAAAACCAGCCTTGACCTTTTTTACCGCGTGGGCGTGGGCACTATAGAAAACCAGCAGCTTAAAGACTATGCCGCCCTTAAGAGCAACACGTTTATGAACTTCTTTAAGGCGAAGATTAAAAAATCGCCCGCGCTGCCGCCGGAACAGCTGCAAAAAGAAGAGATAAGCCGAAATTATGACCTGCTTGTATTTGGCAAAAACGAAGATAAGCTTGATTATAAGCTGGCTAACTGCTGCAACCCTATTCCCGGCGATGATGTATTTGGCTTTGTAACAGTAAATGAGGGCATTAAAGTCCACAAAAAAGACTGCCCCAACGCCATAAGGCTGCAAAGCAACTTTGCTTACCGCATTATTCAGGCCAAGTGGATAGACAGCAGCCAGGAAGAGTTTAAGGCCACCCTTAAAATTACAGGTATGGACAGCCTTGGGCTTACTAATGAGCTTACCAAGGTTATCTCTAACAACATGAATGTCAACATCCAGAGTATATCGCTAAGCGGCAATGCCGGCATATTTAACGGCCAGCTAACGGTAGTGGTAAAAAACAACAGCCTGCTTAAAAAGCTTATCGAGGCCATTAAAAAAATAGATGGTATTGATAAGGTTACAAGGATTTATAATAATTAATTTTTAGACTACATATTAATAATCAATATATTAGCTAAATCTTCAGAGTATCAAACCAAATGCCAATGAAATACTATATATTTATTTTAGTTATGGCTTATTCTTGTAAGGAAAAAGATAGCATTATTCCGGAAAAGAAATTAAAAAAAATCCGTAAACGAGAAAAGGTTGTTTTAAATCAGCAAATTTAGGATATTGCTAATTTATATCTACCTGAAAAAATGAGTTTTACAGAAAGTAATGGAGAAAAAAAATCAGAAAAAGAAGATTACCAAATAATGCTGTCAAATAGTGACTTGCTGGACACGGATTTTAAGAATACTGAGAAACATGCGCAAAAGATAGCATCTCTTTATTACAAATTCTTAGTAAGGAATATTAATCCTTTTAACGTAAAAAATATTATTGTAAGGATTGAGCACAGAAGTCTGAAGATTCAAAATTTTGAATACTCAGAAGAAAACATCAAGCAACTATCAAGTACAGGATCTTAGGCTCATAGGAGGATGCCCTTTTGTAGGCTGTACAGCCTCCGCTTAAAACAAATGAGGTAATAATTGATATTAAAGAATAATCAAAAAATGAAAAACCTGCTAATAGTATTTATAGCATTATGTACCCAGGCTGTTTTTGCGCAGGACGCTCAGCTTGAAATAACTAAAGAAAGCCTCAGCAAAAAATGGGTCTTTAAAGATGTGGTTAATACTGAAAAGAATGAGGCCGACCTTGCAGAACTGCGCGATATGCTCGAAGCAACAACCATGCAGCTCAACCCGGACGGAACCTATATCTTTGAATTTATAGATACCCGTAAAGGAACATGGCAGCTTGATACGGCTAAAAAAATTATTACCTTAAAAGAAACCGGCAAGTTTGCCACGCACACCTGGACGGTGCATTCCCTCACAAAAAACCAACTTGTGGCCTCGCGCGATGAGGCTGCTCAAAAAATAGTCTTTTTGGCCCAACAGTAGTTTTCATCATTTTTGAACAATTTCAATACTTCAAAAAAATTAGCGTATCTTTGCGCGTATTCGACATAAAACCATGGATAATAATAAAAACCAGGATATTGTAAAAAATGTCTTCACTAAATTTCTTGAAGATAAAGGCCACAGGAAAACGCCTGAGCGCTATGCAATACTACAGGAAATATACAACAGCCAGGAGCATTTTGATATAGAATCGCTGTATATCAAAATGAAAAACAAAAACTATCGTGTTAGCCGCGCCACGCTCTATAACACCATAGAACTACTGCTGGAATGTGCCCTGGTAAGGCGCCACCAGTTTGGCCAGAACCAGAGCCATTATGAAAAATCATACTTTGATAAGCAGCACGACCACATTATAATGACCGATACCGGCGAAGTGATTGAGTTTTGCGACCCGCGCATACAGAGCATCAAAAAAACCATAGAAGAAATTTTTGGTATTGAAATTCATAACCATTCTTTATACCTTTACGGCCACAAAAAACAACCTGTAGCCGAAAGTTAAGATACGCTGCAATAATCAGCAACGGCAAACCAACCCTGCAAAGGATTGGTTTTTGTTTTTAATAAAATTTAGAGAATTTACCGCAAACATAAACAACAAACTAAAAAAGGAATGACCGTAGATTTACTGCTCGGATTACAATGGGGCGACGAAGGCAAAGGAAAAATTGTTGACGTTTTAACCTCCGGATATGATATTATTGCCCGTTTTCAGGGTGGCCCAAATGCTGGCCACACATTAGAATTTGATGGTATAAAACACGTATTGCGTACTATACCGTCAGGTATTTTCCATAAAAATTCGGTTAACATTATAGGCAACGGTGTGGTTATAGACCCGGTTGTTTTTCAAAAAGAGCTGGAAGGCCTTGAAAAATTTAATATTGATATTGCATCGCGCCTGCTAATTTCGCGCAAAGCACACCTTATCCTACCCACGCACCGCCTGCTCGATGCAGCCAGCGAGGCCAGCAAAGGCAAAGCTAAAATAGGTTCTACCCTTAAAGGCATAGGCCCTACGTATATGGATAAAACCGGCCGTAACGGCATACGTGTAGGCGACATTGAGCTTGCCGATTTTAAAGACCGCTACCGTGCCCTCGCCGATAAGCACCAGGCCATGATTGCGTTTTATGATGTAGCCCTTGAGTATGACCTTGAAGAGCTTGAGGCTGAATTTTTCGCGGCAGTTGAAGTGCTAAAAACACTGCAGTTTATTGACAGCGAAGAATACCTGAACAAAGCCATGAAAGAGGGCAAGTCAATCCTTGCCGAAGGCGCACAGGGCTCATTGTTAGACATTGACTTTGGCACCTACCCGTTTGTGACATCATCTAACACCACTGCTGCCGGCGCCTGTACAGGCCTGGGCATCGCGCCAAATAAGGTAAAAGATGTGTTTGGTATATTTAAGGCATACACTACCCGGGTGGGCAGCGGCCCCTTCCCTACTGAATTGTTTGACCAGGATGGCGCTACCATGGCACGCGTGGGCAATGAGTTTGGCTCTGTTACCGGCCGTGCAAGGCGTTGTGGCTGGTTAGACCTTGTGGCGCTTAAATATGCCGTTCAGGTTAATGGCGTTACCCAGTTATATATGATGAAGGGCGACGTACTTAGCGGTTTTGAAACCCTTAAGGTATGTACCGCTTATAAATATAAAGGCCAGGAAACAGATTACCTGCCGTATAATATTGAGCCGGAAAATGTTGAACCCGTTTTTGTTGAGAAAAAAGGCTGGGCGGCAGACCTTACCGGTATGACCACGTATGACCAGCTACCCTCTGAACTTAAAGAGTATATAGAGTTTATCGAAAAAGAAGTAGAGGTGCCTATAAAGGTAATTTCTGTAGGGCCGGACAGGACCCAGACGATAATGAAATAATTTATAAAAGCCCTTCTGCAAAGAGGGGCTTTTTGTTAATAACAATATTGGCCTGCATTTGCCGTTTTAGCAAAGCGGCACAGCTATTGTTATAGTTTTTACGTAAATTTGCAGAAACTTTTAAATACCTTGAAAAAACTCTTTTTCATCATTATAAGCTTCATCTTTTGGGGATTACCTTCCACAGCGCAGGATAAGAGCCAAATTATTATAGAACACACTGATTTTAGCGATAAAAACCAAACCGAGATTCCCGGGGCCATTGTACTTACCGGCAATGTAGTGCTGGTGCACGAGGGCGTTCGGATATTTTCTAACAAGGTGTATTATTTTCAGGATGAAAATTATGCAAAGCTTTTTGGCAATGTAAAAATGAACCAGGGCGACTCGCTCTACATGGACAGCAACTACGCCGAATATAACGGCAATAAAAAGTTTGCCTTTGCCAGCGGCAAAGTAATGATGCGCAACCCCGAGATGCGCCTTACTACAGATACCGTTTACTTTGACCGTAACATCCAGGAGGCCTACTATAACTCGGGCGGCACAATTGTAAGCGACAAGAATACGCTGAAAAGCAAAAGCGGCCGCTACTATATGAACCAGAAAAAATACCAGTTCCTTACCGCGGTAACCCTTACAAACCCGCAGTATGTAATGGCCTCTAACCATTTGGATTATTATACAAACTCCGGCCACAGCTACGTTTTTGGCCCCACCACCATTACCGGCAAAAACAACTTTATTTATACCGAAAAGGGCTTTTATGACACTAAGAAAAATTTTGCCCACCTGCTTACCAACTCCTATATAACCTATGATACCCAGCTTATAAAGGGCGATAGCATTTATTATGACCGTAACCGGGAATTTTCATCGGCCACCAATAATGTAAGTGTTACAGATACTGTAAACAAATACAAGATAAGGGGCCATTATGGCGAGGTATGGAAGCTAAAAGACTCACTCTTTGTAACCAAACATGCTGAGGCCGTTACCCTTGTAGAAAATGATTCGCTTTATACCCACGCTAAACGCATGGTTATTACCGGTAAGGCCGGCAGCAGGGTTGTGCGCGGCTATAACGATGCCCGCTTTTATAAGGTTGACATGAGCGGCAAGTGCGACTCTATACATTCTGATGAAGCAAAGGGCCTAACGCAGCTTATCCGCAAGCCCGTGGTGTGGAATGGCGAAAGCCAGATAACGGGCGATGTTATCCACCTTATATCAAACAGCAAGACGGAGCAGCTGGACAGCCTCAAGGTGCTCAACAATGCTTTCATTATACAGGTAGATACCGTTTACCGGCAAAAGAATCCCGGCAAGCCTGACCATTTTAACCAGATGAAAGGCGTTAACCTCTACGGTAAGTTTAAAGAGAACAAGCTAAGTCAGGTAGACCTAATAAAGAATACCGAGAGCATGTATTATATGTATGACAGCAAAAACGAGCTTATAGGCATAGATAAGGGCGTAAGCAGCAGGATACACCTTGATATAGAAGACAACCAGGTGGTAAGTGTAACCAGTTATGTAAAACCCGATAACGAAAGTTATCCTGAGAGCATGCTGCCGGAAAATGCCCGCAAGCTCAAGAACTTTTTATGGCGCGGCGATGAGCGCATAAAAACACGCGAAGATATTTTTCCGCCCGAAGAAAAGGCACTTCATGAAGAAATACTGCTTAAAACAGGCAAGCTCAAAGCAAAAGAAGACAAGCCAATGGAGCCCCTTCAGGAAACACTGGATTATGACAAAGATCACCCAAAACCTAAGCCTGTAGCGCCTCCTGCCGAAACCGTTAAACCAAAAACGGAGTAATTTACCTGAATGCAAAAAAACATGCTAAACGATTTTTATAAATACCAGGCGCAAACCTCTCCATACCCTTTGGGGCTTGAGGTATCGCATGCCGAAGGCTCTTATATTTATGATGTTAACAACAAGCCGTATCTTGACTTTGTTGCCGGGGTCTCCGCGGCCAGCCTGGGGCACAGGCACCCACGCGTAAACAAGGCCATTATAGACCAGCTGGGCAAATACCTGCACGTTATGGTGTATGGTGAATATGCACAGCATCCGGCAACCGAATTTTGCCGCCTTTTAGCGCAGCACCTGCCGGAAACACTAAGTAAAACCTACCTTACTAACAGCGGTACAGAGGCCACCGAAGGCGCCTTAAAGCTCGCCAGGCGCGTTACAGGCCGCAGCCAGCTTATATCATGCCACCACGCTTACCACGGCAACACCATGGGCTCTATGAGCGTTATGGGGCATGAGGAGCGCAAGCAAATTTTTCGCCCGCTTATACCTGATGTAGACTTTATTACGTTTAATAACGAAGAAGACCTGCTCAGGATTACAGAAAAAACAGCAGGCATAATACTCGAAACCATACAGGGCGGCGCAGGCTTTATACAGCCGCACAACGATTTTCTTAAAAAAGTGCGCCAACGCTGCGATGAGGTGGGCGCGGTAATGATACTGGACGAGATACAGCCTGGCTTTGGCCGCACAGGCAAATTGTTCGGTTTTCAAAACTATGATGTGGTTCCTGACGTAATTGTTATGGGTAAAGGTATGGGCGGCGGCATGCCGGTAGGCGCATTTACCGCAAGCCCCCAAATGATGGATTTGCTGAGCCACGACCCTAAGCTGGGCCATATAACCACCTTTGGCGGGCACCCCGTTATAGCGGCGGCCTGCCTTGCAACGTTGCAGGAAATAACAGAGACTGACATAATGACGCAGGCTTTAGAAAAAGAAAAATTGTTCCGTAGCCTGCTCGTGCACCCTTTAATTGAAGAAGTACGCGGCGAAGGCCTTATGCTTGCCGCAATGACCCAAACAGCTGATATAGCAGACAAAGTGATACTGCGCTGCCACCAGCGCGGGCTTATATTATTCTGGCTGCTGTTTGAAGGCAGGGCAATTAGAATAACCCCGCCACTTACAATTTCTCACGATGAGATAAGGCAAGGATGTGGCATTATTATTGAAGTTATGAACGAGATATTGGATGAACAGCATTAACTAAAGAATTGTTAATTAAATTGTTTAAAAGATATTTAAAGGATTTCCTTTTGAAGTAGCAATTTTGTAACTTTAAGAAGGATAATTTAAACCCAAGGAGTATGAATTTGAGCCACGAAGAAGAAGATCGCAGTTTATCCTTATCAAAGTTTGAATCGATGTTGAAAACCAACAAAGTTTTTTTCTTTGATTCTGAAGAATTTGAAGACATTGTGCTTCATTATCTTGACAGTGGAAAAATAAATTTAGCTAAAAAGGCCTTAAAACTCGGCCTGGAACAACATCCCAGGTCAACAGGCTTAAAATTAGTACAGGTTGAAATTTTAGTTTTTGATGATAAGCTTGAGCTGGCAGAAAGAATGCTGAATGAACTTTATGCCATAGAGCCTACTAACGAAGAGATATATATACAAAAAGCCAATATTTACAGCAAGCGCGACCAGCATGACAAAGCCGTAGAATACCTGCACATTGCCCTGGAGTACACGGATGATTATGCCGATGTGTATTCGCTTATAGGTATGGAATACCTGTTTATGGATAAGCTTGAGCTGGCTAAGGAAAATTTTATTAAATGCCTTGAAGAAGATACCGAAGATCACAGCGCACTCTACAATGTAGTGTATTGCTTTGATTTTCTTGACCAAAATCTTGAAGCCATAGAATTCCTTAACAGCTTTATAGATAAAAATCCGTATAGCGAGGTGGCATGGCACCAGCTGGGGCGCCAGTATTATGCCATAAAAGAGCATGATCAGGCACTGCGCGCGTTTGAATATGCAACGCTTATTGATGAGAGTTTTCTGGGCGCTTTTCTTGAAAAGGCAAAAACGCTTGAAAAGCTTAAAAAATATGAAGAGGCCATAGCATGCTATAATACCACTATGGAGCTGGATGACCCTACGTCTTTCGCCATGCTACGTGTAGGCAAGTGCTATGAACGCCTGGGCAACCATGAAAAAGCGCTTAAGTACTATCTTAAAACCGTGCACGAAGACCCATTACTGGATAAAGCGTGGATTGCCATAACAGATTTTTATATACGCCGCAAAAATTACCAGAAGGCGCTATATTATGTTAATAAGGCCATCGGCATTGATAACGAGAACAAGCTGTACTGGAAACGCTATGCAACCATAAACAACGCGCTTCACTTTCGTGAAGAGGCAGAAGAAGGCTACCGTAAAGCAGTAGAGTTTGGCGATTACCAGCTGGATACATGGTTGTTTTGGGCCGATACGCTTCAGGTTTTAGGCGAATATGATACCTGTATAAACACCCTGATGCAGGCATCAGAATACCATACAGATGAGTATGAAATTGAGTACCGCCTTGCGGGTCTTAACTTTATGCAGCAGGAAAATGATAAAGGCCTTTTTCACCTTAGCAATGCCCTGCGTTTAAATTACCGTTACCACACCCTGCTTGAAGAGTTTTTTCCAAGTATTTTCTATACCCCATTGGTACAGGAAACCCTGAAAAAACACAGCAGCAGGAAAAAATAAATAGTTTGTAATTCCAAAAGGCCCGGTTATATTATAGCCGGGCTTTTTATTGCTTAATTGTTTTTGATATTTTATATTAGCGGTATGAAAAAGATATTCCTCAGCACAATGCTGCTTGTAGCTGCTTATGCTAATGCACAGGTAACCGAATCATTTCCCGAAACAGAAGAAATAGCCCCCGTAACAAAAGGAGACGACCTGGTTATTTCCCTGCCTGAAGACGGTGCGCCTGTAGATGAAAATGAAGTTTACATGGTTGCAAATATAGAGGTAAAACCAGACTATCCGGGAGGCATACTTAACTTCCGCGATTATATAGTAGCCAATTATAAATTTGAAAACCTTAAAGACGGCGCACCGTTAAATTTTAAGATATATTTCAGTTTTATAATTGAAAAAGACGGCACCATTTCTAAAATAATGACATTAAAAGAGCCCGGCTACGGCGCAGGCAAAGAACTAATCAGGGTGCTAACCCAGCTCAAAGCAAAATGGAGCCCGGCTATTAAAGGTGGTAAACCCGTAAGATGCAGTTTTAATATGCCGGTTACCCTAAATGCTCCCGTGAAGGAAAAAACGCCTGTAGAACCTGAGCAGGAAATAACTCTGGAGAAACCGGTAACAATGGGCGATATAACCATTAGCACTTATGAAGGCGATTTAGACAGAGGTGTGGAGCCTGATGATAATGAAATTTACAACGCAGTCACACTAAAGGTTCAACCTGAATTTCCGGGGGGTATAAACGCTTTTAGACAGTACCTCGCCGCAAATATCCATACTGATAATTTTGAAGGTGCTGAGGGCACAACCCTTAAAGTCTATGCCCAGTTTATTGTAGAAAAAGATGGCACAATTACAGGCATCAGGGTGCTTAGGGATCCGGGCTACGGTGCAGGAAAATCAGTAGAGCAAATTTTAAAAAGCATAAAAACAAAGTGGAACCCAGGCATGCAAAACGGCAAACCGGTAAGGAGCAATTACAGCATTCCCATTGCAATCGTGGTACCTGCAAAAAAAACAACCCCACAACAAAATAATGCGCCATTACCTGAAGATGACCAAACCCCTAAACCCAATACAAAAGTTATAGAGCCTGAAGATAATTCAATCTACAACGTTAACACCTTACAGGTACAGCCTGATTTTCCGGGAGGCAAAGAGGCATTTGTAAATTTCATCAATAAAAGCATAAAGAAAGAAAACCTTGAGGGCCTTACTACAGAAAAAGAAATCAAAATCTTTATACAGTTTATTATAGAAAAAGACGGCACCGCCACCAACCATAAAATTGTAGAGGCCCCAAACACAGGCATCATGCAAGAAGTGCTCAGGGTTTTAATGCCTATGAAACAAAAATGGTCACCGGGTAAAATAAATGGCAAGCCGGTACGCGCATTATACAGCACACAGGTAATTATCAAAGTACCGCAATAAACCCCCGGCAATGAAATCAAAAATCTTTGGCCTTGTGGGCCGCAATATAAGCTACTCGTTTTCGGCAGGTTACTTTAAAGAAAAATTTCAAAAACTGAACCTTGAAAACCTGAGCTACCGCAATTTTGATATTGAAGACATTGATGAATTTACAGATATCTTTGCCAATAACAAGAACCTTAAGGGCCTTAACGTTACCATACCCTATAAGGAAGAGGTTATTCCGTTTTTGGATGGCCTGTCTAAAAAAGCAAAAAAAATAGGTGCGGTAAATACCATAACCATTTCTAAAAAAGGCAAAACAAAAGGCTATAATACAGACTGGTATGGCTTTAAAAAAGCACTAAAGCCCCTGCTCAAAAAACACCATAAAAAAGCACTGATACTGGGCACCGGCGGTGCGGGCAAAGCTGTAGCGTTTGCGCTTCGTGATTTAAAAATTGAATACGATTTTGTTTCCCGCGCGGGCAGCGAAGATATTTTTGCGTATACTGACCTAACCAAAGATATTTTTGAAGAATACGGCATCATAATAAATACCTCTCCCCTGGGCACACACCCTGATGTAAATGCATGCCCGCCACTTGATTACAAACTGTTTACCGGCAGGCACATTGCTTTTGACCTGGTGTATAACCCCGCTGAGACCATGTTTTTAAGACTGGCTAAAGAAAACGGGGCCGTTGTTAAAAACGGTTATGATATGCTTGTATTCCAGGCAGAAAAGGCGTGGGAAATTTGGAACAAATAACATTTTGATGACCTAAGATTAATCAAAATCGCAATTATATATTCAAAAAGTATTCAAACATGTAAAATATAATGTTTTCTTTTGAATTTTAAGCAGCCTTTTATTATCTTTCGGCAATAAAGCAGTAACCCCTTAAGCATTACACAATGTTAGAAGAAAAGAATGACAACCTGCACAATGCAGACGGAGACCAGTCTATTGAGGCTACAACCTCTTTTGAGAACGGATATTCAGCTGAAAGTAAAGCAGTTGACAATGATAATTTGCCGGAAGATGCCGATGACATTACCGGTGTTTATGAAACCGAAGGCCAGTTGCCTTTTGCTCCGGAAGAACTCCTGAACACAAATCGTGACGCAGCTCCTGAAACAATTGCTGAAGAGGAAACTGCTGCTCCACAAACTGCAGGCGAAGCGTCTGAAACTGCTCAGGACGAAATTCCTGCCGCGAAAACGGAGAACGAAACGTTTACTGCTGAGGGCGAACCAGCTGCTCAGGAAGAAATTCCTGCCGCTGAAACTGCTAATGAATCAGTTCCTGCACAGGCTGCCCAAACGGAGGCTACCGCAGAAGAAGCTGATGCTGAAGGCCACGATGAGCACGAGGATACCGGAGAACTGCCTGATTATGATGCGCTGCCGATGGAGCAGTTAACCGATGAACTTGAAAAAGTTACAGCCTCTGAAAAGGTCATGTCGGTTAAAAACCGTGTAGAGGCCATACGCAAAGCATTTTATGATAAATACACTCATTTTATTGAAGAGAAGAAAGATGAGTATAGCAATGATAACAATGGTGATACCACTGATTTTGAATATAATTTTCCGCTAAAGGCTAAATTTGACGGCATTTATAACCAATACAGGGATAAAAAAAATACCCATTTTAAAAAACTGCAAAACGACCTTAAAGGTAACCTTGAGGCGCGCATGGCTATTGTTGAGGAACTTAAAAACCTTGCCGATGGCAGCGAAAACATGAAGGATGCGCTTAAGCATGTTAACGAGCTCAGGGAGCGCTGGAAAAATGCCGGCCCTATACCCCGCGACAAGTATAACCACGTTTGGAATAACTTCCACTTTCATATAGAGCGTTTTTATGACCACCTGCACCTTGACAGGGAGGCGCGCGACCTTGACTTTAAGCATAACCTTGAGCAAAAGCAAAAACTAATTGTACGCGCTGAGGCCCTTCTTGAAGAGCAGGACATCAATAAAGCGTTTAGGGAGCTGCAGGCGCTGCACAAAATATGGAAAGAAGAAGTGGGCCCCGTATCTCGCGACCATCGTGAAGACGTTTGGAACCGCTTTAGCGATATTACCCGCCAGTTGCACGACAAGCGCGAAGGTCTTTTTGCCCAAAACCGGGAAAAAGAACAGGAAAACCTGGAAGACAAACAGGATGTCATTGCCCGGATAAATGCTATTGCTTCAGAAAAAATAACCGTACACAGCGCATGGCAGGGCCAGATTGACCGTGTTGAAGCCCTTAGGGAAGAATTTTTTAAAGCCGGTAAAGTACCCGCGGAAGTTAACGAAGATACCTGGGCGGCCTTTAAAACCGCGGTAAGGAACTTTAACTCCTCTAAAAATGCCTTTTACAAGGATATTAAAAAAGACCAGCAAACCAACCTGAACCGTAAGCTTGAACTGGTTGAAAGGGCTAATGCGTTAAAAGACAGCGAAGATTTTGCAGCCACTACCCCGGTAATGAAACAAATTCAGGAAGAGTGGAAAACGATAGGCCATGTGCCCCGCAAATTTTCTGACAGCGTATGGAAAGACTTTAAGGCCGCCTGTAACCATTATTTTGACAAGCTTCACGCACACCGCAACGAAGCCAATAAAGATGAAATAGAGGCGTTTGACAAGAAAAAAGAATATCTTGACAACCTTAAGGATTTTGAACTTACCGGCGACCATAAAACCGATCTTGATGCCATTAAAAAGCATATAGAAAACTGGAAAACCTTTGGCCGTGTGCCGCAGGCACGCAGGCACATAGAAGGCAAATTCAATAAAATACTTGACGCCCTGTTTGAAAAACTCAGCCTTAGCAAAAAAGAGACCGACATGGTGCGCTTTAGCAACAGGCTGGAGCAGCTTAATGATGGCGATGACAGCCGTAGCCTGCAAAGCGAGCAGCTGTTTATAATGCGTAAGGTTGATGAGATACAGGCAGAGATCTTTCAGCTTGAAAATAATATACAGTTCTTTAATAATGCCAAAGGCGACAACCCGTTAGTTAAAGAAGTTAAAAAGAACATCGAGCGCCATAAAGAAGAGCTTGCCACCTGGAAAGATAAGCTTAAGCAAATACGCAACCTGCAAAAAGAGCAGCGCGAACAAAAAGATCAGCAGGAGCAAAAAGACCAGCAGGAATAAAAACGGCAACAATAAAGATTAGATAAAAAACCCGGCCAGTGCTGGGTTTTTTTATACCTGCTATTTGGAATCAAACGGTACCGGCATTTTTTTAAAAGTAACCTGGGGCTTTTGCAATTGCTTTGTTTTATAAATGGGCGTTACAGTAGCATCAATGTATTTTTCTTCTTTATACCTTATATGCTCTATAATAGCGGCAACCTTTACATTTACATCAATGGGCTGCACATAATTATCATTAGCAAGCCCTAAAGCAAAGTTACCCTGCAACATACCTGCATCTGTAATGCGCTTATAAGCCGCAATTCCCTTACCGTCATCAACTGCCTTATAAGGCTTACCTGCCATAAAAAGCCTGCCGTTTGCTTCATTAACCAGCGCATAGGCCACGTCTTCGCCATTTACAGGCAATATAAGATTAGTTACCACACCCGCGGCAATGCCGCCAAGCGGGGTGGTAAAATAGCCGGCAGCACCCTGTACCGCGCCTACCAGCATCTTCCGGTTTTGTTTCCAGAATTCATTACTCTCTTCTCCCACACCTACCCAGTAGGCCCAGGCTACCACTTTTTTTGTTTCATCTGCAGTAATGGTATTTACCGGCATTGTAAACGATACAAGGGCAGTAGTTTCATCAAAAGATGTCCTGGCACCCACACGCTGGCTTTTATCGAGTACCAACTCTTCATATTTCTTTTCAGCAATCACTACACGCCGTTTCTTAGCCGTATAAAGCGTATCATAGCGCTCCAGCACCTGCGCCGTTTCATATATATAGACCGTATCCTGAACAGTTACCCACTTTACCGCCGTATTGAAGCTCTTTGTATCACTGTTCTTCGGTATACGCTGAATTGTTACGGCAAGCCCTCTTTTACCCACCGCGGTGTTTTTAAACTTAAATACGTAAACGGATGTATTTACAACCGGCAGTTCTTTCTTTTCTTCCTTAATCGCATTACCACTATACACCGGTATGTCATTATGATATTGAAACACCTTTACCTCCCCAAAAGGAGAACCTAAAGCTTCCATGGTGAGTATAATGCGGTCGCCGGCAGCAAAACTATACATTACCTCTTCAGTTTGTCCGCCATCAAGCTTAATGCTAAGCGCCGCTACTGTTACTTTTTGCCCAAAACAAAGCCCGCTAATCAGCAGGCATAGTAATACAATCTTATTCATGAATTATAATTTCTTAGCTTCATTCCAAAATATATCCATCTCCGCCAGAGTCATATCGGCAAGGGGCTTGCCTAACTCAGAGGCCTTACTCTCAAGATACATAAACCGCTTTATAAACTTTTTATTAGTACGCTCAAGCGCATCTTCCGGGTTAATATTCAGGAACCTGGCATAGTTAATCATCGAGAACAGCACATCGCCAAACTCGCTTTCCATCTTATCCTGGTCGCCTGTCTTTACTTCCTCCTGAAATTCTTCAATCTCCTCCTGAACCTTATCCCAAACCTGGTGTGGCTCTTCCCAGTCAAATCCCACACCTTTAGCCTTATCCTGTATACGGCTGGCCTTAACCAATGCGGGCAGGCTCTTAGGCACACCTTCTAAAACGCTTTTCTTTCCTTCCTTCAGCTTGAGCTTCTCCCAATTTTGCTTAACCTGTTCCTCGTTCTCTACCACAACATCACCATAAATATGGGGGTGGCGGTGTATCAGCTTATCACAGATGCTGTTAGCCACATCGGCAATATCAAAGTCAGCGGTCTCGCTGCCTATTTTGGCATAAAACACAATATGAAGCAGTATATCGCCCAGTTCTTTTTTAACCTCCTGCAGGTCGTTATCCAGTATGGCGTCGCCCAGTTCATAGGTCTCTTCAATAGTAAGGTGGCGAAGGGTTTGCAGGGTTTGCTTTTTATCCCACGGACATTTTTCGCGCAGGTCATCCATAATATCGAGCAGGCGGTTAAAAGCGTCAAGTTGTTGCTGTCTGGTATTCATGGCAAAAAATTTGTGTAAAAGTACAGTAAAGTGGGCAAATAAAAAATCCTGCCGTTTGAACACTAACGGCAGGATACATTATAAACTAAGTAATATTATTTTATTCTTCGGCTTTAACCTCTTCGGCAGCCGGAGCTTCAGCAGTTTCGGCAGCAACCGGCTCAGCAGGTGCTTCTTTGCTTACAAGGCCTTTAGCCTGTAACATGTTGTACCAGTTAAGTATCTTTTTAATATCGCTGGCATATACCCTGTCTTCATCAAAATCAGGCAGTACCTCACGGAAATAGCTTTCCAGTTTGGCATTGTCTTCTTTATGAGATAGGGCCGGGCCGTTATCTTCTTTCTCAGCAATAGCGCGCAAAACCTCGGCAAGGCGCACTTCGCCATCATAGCTGTAAACAGATATTTCAGAAAGCAGGCTTACGTTGCTCCTAAGCCCAACAGTAATTTTTTTTCCGTCTATAAGAGACTCAGCCACAAAGCCGGTCCTGGTTTGCATTTTCAATTCATATAATCCCGGTTTGCCCGAAATAGCCAATATTTTTTCTACACTCATTACTCTATTGTTTTTTAATAAGGATGGCAAATATGCAATCTTTTGGTCTCAAAATCAAAAATTATCTGCCCTTTTTGGCAAAAAATTTCATTTTATAATCAGGCCGGGTTTTGCCTTCCATAATGTTCTGGAGGCGTTTTTGTATCAGCCGCTTTTTTAGCGGAGATAGCTTATCAGTAAATAAAACACCCTCAATATGATCATATTCGTGTTGTATAACCCTGGCTCTCAAACCATCATATACCTCTGTAAATTTATTAAACTCTTCATCAAAGTACTCAATGGTAATTTTTTCGTGGCGGTACACATCCTCACGCACTTCGGGTATACTAAGGCAGCCCTCATTAAAACCCCACTCTTCCCCTTCTTCTTTAAGGATTACCGGGTTAATAAAAGTTTTTTTAAAACCTGAAAGCTGGGCCTGTTCTTCTTTGCTAAGGTCTTCATCATCGCTAAACGGCGTGGTATCAATAACAAACAAACGGATAGACAATCCTACCTGAGGGGCTGCAAGGCCCACACCATAAGCATTATACATGGTTTCAAACATATCGGCCACCACCTGTTTTAAATTAGGATGGTCCTGCGGAATTTCCAAACCCTTTTTCCTCAGCACCGGGTCGCCATATCCTACAATGGGTAAAATCATAATCTTTTCCTTTAAAATAGAGCATCATGGCTAAAAACACCATTGCTTCCAGTCGGCAAAAATAGTAAATAAAAATGATTATACCACCTTTAACCCAAATGCTAAAATTTTGTGAGAATTACCCCTAATTTAAGCGTATCGGCCTTCCAATGACTACCTTTGTAACTCATCATGTGCCATGATAGATAAAATAAGGGAATTTACAGATAACACAAACTTTACCCGCGCCATAATTGTAACGGTATCAGCGGTGTTGCCTGTATTTATCCTGGCACAGCTTGGGCATTTTCAAACTGGTTTTACCATAGCTGTAGGTGCATTTCTTACCTATCCCGCCGATATCCCCAGCAATATTGTGCACCGTGCTAAGGGGCTGCTTGTAGCCAGCGCCGTTGTAACGGGTTGTACACTGGCTGTCAACCTGCTGCACCCCTACCCCTGGTTGTTTTACCCCATAATTACCTTACTGGTATTTATAATTTCGATGATTTCTGTATACGGGCAGCGCGCCACCATGGTGTCATTCAGTGGTTTGCTGGCGCTGGCGCTGGGTACGGGTCATATTCATGAAGGTGCCGAAATATTTACTTATTCAGGTCTTGTGCTGGGCGGGTCGCTTATTTATACGTGTTTAAGCCTGTTATTCAACTATTTAAGCCCTCATAGGTACACCGAATTACAGCTTGCAGCCTGCCTTAAGCTAACGTCTAAATACATGAAGCTGCGGGGCGACCTTTGGAACGCCGATGCCGACAGGGGTGCTATTGTAGAGAAACAGCTTTACCTTCAGGTAGATATAAACCTAACGCACGAAAACCTGCGTGAAATATTAATACGCAACCGGCACAATACAGGGGCCTCAAACCGTGCCCGCAGGATGCTGATTATGTTTATATCGTTAATGGAAGTACTTGAGCTGGCACTCTCTACATCATTTGACCACAGCACGTTGCATGAAAAATTTGGGGCTCATAGCAAAGTTTTGAACACCTACCAAAACCTGGCCTATAACCTTGCCTCATCTCTAAAACGCATTGGTAAAAGCCTTGAAAAGCGTAAAGTGTATACTCCGAAACATAACCTGTTGGCTGATCTTGAGGCGCTTGAAAAAGCAATTTGCGAATATGAGCAGCAACTGGGAGCCCAGGCTGCCGCTGAAGGTATATGGATGCTGAAAAACATGCTCTATTATGCTGAAAAACAAATCGAAAAGATAAAAATAATTGAAAGGGCACTAACCGAAAAGGCTTCAGTTAAAGAGCTTAGCGGAAGCCGCGATAAAGACCTTGATAAGTTTTTATCGCCTGATATTTACCCGTTAAGCACCCTTAGAGACAATATAACATTCTCATCTACAGCATTCAGGCACTCGCTGCGGCTTACACTAACCATAGCTTTGGGGCTTATAGTAGGCGCTGTGTTCCCGCTGCAAAACGTGTACTGGATATTGCTTACCATCATTGTTATAATGCGGCCCGGTTATGGGCTTACAAAAGAACGATCACTGCAGCGCATAGTGGGTACTATTGTGGGAGGACTTATTGCTTTTGGAATACTAAGCATTGTGCATCAGCATATTATAATAGGAACACTGGCCATAATATGCATTATTTTAGGTTTCACATTTACAGCTACAAATTATCGCGTAGGAGCTACTTTTGTAACTATGTATGTAATTTTTATTTATGGCTTGCTCACACCGGATATTAGTAATGTTATACAATTCAGGATATTAGATACGGCAATTGGTGCAGCGCTGGCCTTTGTGGCTAACTATTTCTTCTGGCCGTCATGGGAGTTTATGAATTTGCCTGTTTTTATCAAGAAATCTATTGAGGCCAACCGTAACTACCTTGCTGAAATATCATCATATTATAACCAAAAAGGCTCTGTAACAACCGGTTACAGGCTTGCCCGCAAAAATGCTTTTGTTGAGTTGGGCAACCTTATGAGCAGCTACCAGCGTATGGCCCAGGAGCCAAAGAGCAAGCAAAAACAGCAGCAGCAGGTATACAAACTGGCGGTGCTTAACCATACGTTATTATCATCTATTGCATCGTTAGGTACTTATATTCAGTCACATAAGACCTACAAAGCTTCCGAAGCCTTTAACGTAGTGGTTACCGCTGTTACTAAAAATCTCGACCGTGCCATTGCGCTCTTAGTCCTCGAAATCCAGGCCGATGAGGCTCATTTAGCAAGTAATGATGAGCTGGCCACCCGTTTTACCGAGTTAAAAAACATTAGGGCAAGGGAGTTGCGCGAGATACATCTGGATGACGAGGCGGAGTTTAACCTTCGGATGGAAGAGGCTCATTTGGTTATCGAACAGCTCATCTGGCTCAACAATATTTCTGAAAAAATTCTAAAGGCTACAAGAGCGATTAATCTTACACAGTAGTGCCTGATTTTTCACTTTCGGAGTTTGATAATTGCTCTTCTCTCGAATAATGTAAGTTGCTTCCGGTTTTAGCCGTCGGGCACAAAAAATCCGGGCCACCTTTCAGCAACCCGGATTTCATATCACAAAAACTATTATTATACTTTTTTACGTGCTATAACTTTTTGCACCGCCTTAATAATATGCTCGGCATCAAGGCCATACTTGGTCATCAGCTGGGCAGGGGTGCCGCTTTCTCCAAAGCTGTCGTTAACGGCCACATACTCCTGGGGGGTGGGGTTGTTAACGGCAAGCAGCTGCGCAATGCTGTCACCTA
>Ga0265780_10000697_pt1 | contig 50973 bp, 45 predicted proteins | sample P1T30metagenome_FD_192432 | JGI IMG/M metagenome (GOLD analysis project Ga0265780, IMG submission 192432) | Plant litter microbial communities from East Loma Ridge, Irvine, California - P1 T30 | ecosystem: Environmental > Terrestrial > Plant litter > Unclassified | place: USA: California... | reverse complement strand
CCAGCCCCTCGACGGCGCTCGTCATGTCGCGCTCGTCGTGCAGCAGCTCGTCGACGATCTGGTAGACGAGCGAGAGCCGGTGCAGGTCGCTGCCCTCGGCCGCGACGACGCGCATCTTCACGAGGGGCGGGCCCTCGACGGGCGTGTACTGCACCGTGATCGCGGTGCCCGTGATGTCGAGCTCGAGCGGGGCCAGGTTCCATTTCGTGCCGACCGCGACGATCGCGACCTCGACGGTGCGGACGTCGGCGCCCGAGGCGAGCATCACCTCGCCGAGGTCGAGGCAGAAGTCGACGATCTGACGGGGCGAGTAGAGGTCGCCGAGGTGGCCGTGGGCGGGCGTCGTGCCCTCGTAGATCGTGCCGCGCAGGCGGGCACGGACGTCGCGCATCTCCTGCGCGTCGACCCGACGGCGGCGGACGCGTGCCGGCCGCGGGGCCGAGGGCGCCTTGGGCGCGCCCCGCCCCGACGCCTTGGCCGGGGCCTTCGGCGGCGTCCGGTAGGTGGGGATCCAGGGAGCCGCGGGGTCCCGGGTGGTCCCCGGCACCTCCTGGTGCGCGCCGGCACCGGCGGCGCTGCCGCCTGTCCTGTCGGTCGCGGCGCTCGGGGCGCCGCCGGGAGCAGCCCCGTCGGCCTCAGGTCCTGCCTCGGGAGCAGCAGGTCGCCTCGGCGGCGGGTCGTACGCCCGCGGGCCGTCGGCGAAGCCGGGTGTGCCCGCCCGGGTCGGCGTCCCGTCGCGGTCGGCAGGTCGGTCGGAGGCGGGGCGTTCGGACATCGGGACGAGTCTAGGCAGGCGCGCCCGGCGAGTCGCTGCGACCGTCGCCGACCGGCGCGTCCCCCGAGGACTCGGCCTCCGCCTCCTGCGCCCGCTGCCGGGCGAACATCTGCGGGACGATCCTGAGGAACGTCCAGACGTCGCCCCGGTCGTAGCTGTCGGGCGACTCGTCGCCGCCGAGGAACGGGTACGGCACGGGCACGTACACCTGGTCGGGGCCGAGTGGGCCCGTGCGGCGCGCGACCTCGTCGAGGTGGGGGCGGCGCAGGACGAACTCGTCGAAGCCCTCGTCGGACAGGACCATGGCGTCGAAGTGATCGAGGGAGTCGAAGCGGCCGTAGTCCTTGAACGCGTCTCGGAAGGGGTGCAGCACCCCGAAGGTGCCCTCGCGCCGGTCGTGGAGGAAGACGTGCCCCAGGTGCGAGTAGCCGACGACGTCGGTGTACGAGCGGTGCAGCCCCTCCCAGCCGGGCAGGTCGCCGACAGGACGGGGCGACGGGAGGAGGTGGTAGCCGGGCGAGCCGGCAGCGGGCTCGGGGGCAGTGGGCCCGGCCGCGCGCTCGGGGGTCCCGGGCCCGGAGGCGGGCTCGGCAGCGGGCTCGGCAGCAGGCGCGGCCTCCGGCTGGGGCGCCGGCCCGGCGGGGGTGCTGGCAGGCGCGCTCTCGGGTGCGACCGCGGTGTCCTGGGGGCTCGTCGTCGAGCGCCGGAACGGGTTCCTCATTCGCGTGAGCTTAGGGGGACCGCGCGCGCCCGTCGAGAGCTGACGAGAACTCAGGAGGTGGTCCGGCCGAGCGCAGGACAGACCTGCGGGAATGCACGGCCGCCGACCCGGTTGCACCACGGATGAGCTCTGCCGACACCACTTCCCCTGACTCCTCGACCACCTCCACCTCCGCTCCGCGCACCGCGCTCGTCGTCGGCGCGAGCGGCATCACCGGCACCGCGCTGGTCGAGCGCCTCACGGCGGACGGCTGGGACGTCCTCGCGCTGTCGCGCCGCGCCTCCTCGGCCCCCGGCGTCCGCGGCATCGCCGCCGACCTGCGCAGCGCCGACAGCCTGCAGGAGGCGCTGGCCGGCGAACGCCCCACCCACGTCTTCTTCACGGCCTGGTCGCGCCAGGAGACCGAGGCCGAGAACATCGCGGTCAACGCGGGCATGGTCCGCGACCTGCTCGCCGCGCTGGCACACGCGCCGGTGCAGCACGTCGCGCTGGTCACCGGCCTGAAGCACTACCTCGGACCGTTCGAGGCGTACGCCGCGGGCGAGATGCCCGACACGCCGTTCCACGAGGAGGAGCCCCGCCTCGACACCCCGAACTTCTACTACGCGCAGGAGGACGAGGTCTTCGCCGCCGCCGAGCGCCAGGGCTTCACCTGGTCGGTGCACCGCTCGCACACCGTGATCGGCTACGCCGTCGGCAACGCGATGAACATGGGCCTGACGATCGCCGCGGCCGCGGCCCTCAGCCGCGAGCACGGGCTGCCGTTCGTGTTCCCCGGCAGCGAGACGCAGTGGAACTCGCTCACCGACATGACCGACGCGGGCCTGCTCGCCGACCACATGGTCTGGGCCTCGACCGACCCCGCCGGCGCGGACGAGCCGTTCAACGTCGTGAACGGCGACGTGTTCCGCTGGCGCTGGATGTGGCCGCGCCTCGCCTCGCACCTCGGCGTCGACCCCGAGCTCGTCGCCGGTCCGTCGGGCGCCCCGCAGCCGTTCGAAGTGCAGATGGCCGGGCGCGAGGCCGACTGGTCGGCCCTCGCCGAGCGTCACGGCCTGGTCGAGCCCGACCTCGCACGCGTCGCGTCGTGGTGGCACACCGACGCCGACCTCGGACGCGAGATGGAGGTCGTCACCGACATGGGCAAGAGCCGCGAGGCCGGGTTCACCGGGTTCCGGCGGACGGAGCGCGCGTTCACCGAGTTGTTCGACCGGTACCGCGCCGCGCGCCTGGTCCCGTAGGGAGCGCCCGGGGAGCTAGGAGCGGTGGCCGTCGTCGGCCTGGCCGTCCGAGGCGTCGTCTGCGCGGGGGGCTCCGTCGACGAGGGGCACGTCGTCGACGTGTGCGAGGATCGACTGCGCGGTGGCGCCGAGCACCACGGTGGCGTCGACGCCACGCGCCTCGGCCAGCGCCGCGCTGAGTCCGGCCGCGAGGCTGCCGCCCGCGGCTCCCAGGGTCGAGACGACCGCCTCCTGCTTCTCGGTCAGCGGGTCGTCGGCCTGCTCGGCGACGACCTCGCGGAGGTTGTCGTCGCTGGCGTCGAGGGCCTCGTCGTCGCCCTGCGTGATGGCGGCGGCCTGCGAGACGATCGCGAGGGCGAGCTCAGCCGCGTCGCGCTCGGGGGTCCGGTCGGTCGGGTTCGTCTCGTCCATGCGGCGACCGTACGCCGCGGGCCCGAGCGATCGTCAGGGATCTCGGAGGCAACCGGGTCAGTGGGCGCCGCGCGGCCGGGCCAGGTCGACGGCGCTCTCGACGCCGTCGCGCCAGGGTGCCCCGTGCCCGGGGAGCACGACGCGGGCTCCCGTCGCCGCGAGAGCGTCGAGCGAGGCCAGTGCGACCGCGCTGTCGGCGGTGGCGGCCCCGGCGACGATCTGCGGTCCGCGCTCGCCCGTGTAGGGGTCGAGCGTCACGAGCGCGTCCCCGACGATGACGGCGTCGCGGTCGGGCAGGTGGAGCGCGACGTGTCCGTCCGTGTGCCCCGGGGTCGGCACGACGACCGCCCCCGCGGGCAGGGGAGTGTCGGGGCCGAGCAGCTCCGTGTCCCTGACTCCGCGCACCCCGAGCGCGCCCGCGAAGGTCATCCGCGCGAGGGCGGGCAGGGCGGCCCGGTGCTCGACGGGGTACCGCCAGCGCGGACGCTCGTGCCGGTACGAGTACGGCCGCGCCGCGAGCCGGGCGTCGGCGGCGTGCACCCACACCGGGAGCCCCCAGCGACGCCGCACCTGACGCGCGCAGCCGACGTGGTCGAAGTGCGCGTGGGTGAGGAGCACGCCGTCGACGTCGTCCCGGCCGTGCCCGAGCTCGAAGAGGGCCTGGAGGAGGTGGGGCCACGCGGCAGGGAGACCTGCGTCGACGATGAGCACCCGACCGTCGTGCTCGACGAGGTAGAGATTCGTGTCGGCGAGCTCGAGGCGATGGACGCCGGGGGCGACGTCGCGTTCGAGCAGGGCTGAGGGGCTGAGGATCGACATGCCCCGACCGAACCACGGCGCCGGCTGACGCGCCGCCGGGTTGACAGCAGCCGGTCCGCGGGTCAGGCCTCGAGCAGCCCGCGGATGTCGTCGGCGGTCAACGACGAGCTGAAGACGGCGTCGTCGTCGACGACCGCGTCGAAGAGCGCCGCCTTCTTCTGGCTCAGCGCCAGGACCTTCTCCTCGATGGTGTCGTTCGCGATCATGCGGTAGACCATCACCCGCTTCGTCTGGCCGAGGCGGTGCGTACGGTCGACGGCCTGGGCCTCGGCGGCGGGGTTCCACCACGGGTCGAGCACGAAGACGTAGTCGGCCTCGGTCAGGTTGAGGCCCACCCCGCCCGCCTTGAGGCTGATGAGGAACACCGGCGACCCGCCCGACCGGAACCTGTCGACGACCTCGCCGCGCCGCCTCGTCGAGCCGTCGAGGTACTCGTGCGCGAGGCCGCGCTCCGCGAGCCGGTCGGCCACCCGCGAGAGGAACGACGTGAACTGGCTGAACACGAGGGCCCGGTGGCCGCCGGCGACCACGTCGTCGAGCTCGTCGAGCAGCTGGTCGAGCTTCGCCGAGGGGACGTCGTCGTAGGCGGGGTCGATCAGCACGGCGTCGAGCGCGAGCATCCGCAGCAGCGTGAGCGACCGGAACACGATGAAGCGGTTGCGGTCGAGATCGTCGATGAGGTCGAGCAGCTTGAGGCGCTCGCGCTGCAGGAACGCGTCGTAGAGCTCGCGGTGCGCCGGAGCCAGGTCGACCCGCAGCACCTGCTCCTGCTTCTCGGGCAGCTCGGGCGCGACGAGCTCCTTCGTGCGTCGCATCATCAGCGGCCGGATCCGGCGGCGCAGCGCCTGCAGCAGCTCGGGCCGCTCGCCCGTCGCGATCGGCTTCACCCAGTCGTCGCTGAACCGGACGCTCGTCGAGAGCAGCCCCGGCGCGACGACGCGGAACAGCGCCCAGAGATCGGTCAGCCCGTTCTCGAGCGGCGTGCCCGTGATGGCGATCTTCACCGGCGCCTCCAGGTCGACCGCACAGCGGTGCGCCTGCGACTGCGGGTTCTTCACGTACTGCGCCTCGTCGAGCACGAGGGCCGCCCACGGACGCGCGGCGTACCGGGCGAAGTCGAGACGGAACAAGGCGTAGGAGGTGACGACCACGTCGGCCTCGGCCGTCGCCTCCTCGAGGCCCCTGCGGCTCTTCGCCGCGGTCTCCGTGACCGTGTGCACGCGCAGGCCCGGCGTGAAGCGGGCGGCCTCCGCGGCCCAGTTCGAGACCACGGAGGTGGGCGCGACGACGAGGAACGGAGCGCGCGGCGCGGAGTCCGCGGACTCGGCCCCGGCGGCCTGCCCCGCCGCCTCCGTCTCGCGGACGTGCGCCACGAGCGCGAGGGTCTGCAGGGTCTTGCCGAGGCCCATGTCGTCGGCGAGGACGCCGCCGAGGCCGTGCTCGTACAGGAACGTGAGCCAGCGGAATCCCTCGAGCTGGTACGGCCGGAGCGTCGCCGCGAGGGATGCGGGGACCGGCGCCGAGCCCCGAGCGGCGACGGCCCGCCCGAGGGCGTCGTCGAGACCTGTCGCGGCGTCGGCCTCACCCGCGTCGGCGGAGTCGCCCGCGCGCGCGGAGTCGTGGGCGGCGCCGGCCGCGTCGGCCAGGGCGAGCAGCCCGCCCACCGTGCGCCGCCAGCTCTCGGCCTGCACCGTCTCGTCGGCGAGGTCGTCGAACTCGGCCCAGAGCCCCGCCTGGTACCGGCTGATCCGCGGCGTCTCGACCTACCACTCGTCGAGCGACGTCGCCTCGTCGATCAGCCGCTTGAGCTCGTCGAACGCCGGGTGCGTGAGCGACAGGTACGACTTGTCGACGAGCAGCATCTTCCGTTGCCGCTTCGCCAGCGCGGTGAGCAGCGGCACGTAGGGGACCGTCCTGCCCTCGACCGTGACGAGCACGCCGAGGTCGAACCAGTCGCGCTTGTCGGTCTCGACGGTCGTGACGGTCAGGTGGGGCGCCTCCGTCAGCTCGCGGTAGTCGGGGCGCTCGCCGACCACGTCGACCCGGACGTCGCGCCGGCCCTCGAGGTCGGGCAGGCGCGACCCGGCGAACTCGGCCGCCGCGACCCCGCGCAGGGTCGTGCCGCGCGCGGGGACGCCCCACGACTCGACGTCGGGCACGACGACCCCGGGGGCGGGCGCGCCGGCGGCGAAGGACACGGTGCGGCCCGCGACCTCCCAGTGCCAGGCCAGCGCGAGGCTGTCCGACCTGCCGAACGTCGCCGTGAGCACGAGCTGCGGGGGCAGCACCTCGGGGAACTCGACCGACTCGTCGCTGCTCGTGACGGCCACGGACTGTTGCAGGGCCGGGTAGAAGTCGCGGAGGAACTCGTCGGCGTCGTCCGCCGGCACGACGAGCTCGCGGGCGGTGGTCAGCAACCGGCGCTGCTCGTCGCCGAGCGGCGCCGCCGTCGGGGCGAGCGTCACGTGCAGAGCCGGGTCGGGCGACACGAGGTACACGCCGTGGTCGGAGACCGTGCCGGTCTCGTCGCCCGTCCGCAGCACGCCGTCGACGCGGACGCCGGCCACGAGCACGAGGCCCCGGTCGTCGTCGCGGCGGGCGTCGACCGCCACTTCGGCGCGCCCGGCCACCGTGACGTCGGTGGCGCGCTTGCCCGTCACGAGGGCGATGCCGAGCCTGTCGGCCTCGGCGAGCAGGGGCCAGAGCAGCGGGCTCGAGAAGTCGTCGAGCGCGAGCCAGTCGCTCTCGCCGGGCACGTACGCCGCGTGCACCGACCGGTGCAGCGCGGCGAACTGGCCGAACCAGGCGTGCACCTCGGCCGCGATCTGCAGCCGGTTCATCTGGTAGGGCAGCGACGTCCAGGTGAGGTCGCCGCGGACCCAGTTGCCCGTGCGGCTCAGGCTCACGGGGCGCACCCCGAGACGCCAGGAGGCGCCCGCCGGCTCAACGAGGGAGGCCCCCGTCACGAGCCCGTCCCGTCCGGTGCCGAGCCCGCCGGTCGCCCGGTCGCGGGGGTCGACCGACGGCGCCGGGGCCGGGGCGTCCCATCGGCTGCGCGACGGGCGGGCCCGGGGGCGACGCTCGAAGAGCAGCCCCATGCGGGTCGTCCGGGCGTCGGCGAGACGGGGCGGGTCGGTCAGCTGGGCGAGGCGGGAGCGCCAGTCGGCGCCATCCGGCCCGGCGGCACCCGGCCCGGCGGGCCCGGCGGGCCCGGTGACCATGCTGCCGGCCGAGCCGAGCCCGGCGACCGCAGACGCGCCTCCTGCGGACGTCGCCGTCCGCACGAGACCCGCACCCGGCGAGAGCACCCGCGCGTTGTTCGCGAGCATCGCGGCCGCGACGTGCTTGCAGTCGCCGCCGAGCGGGCAGTCGCACTCGCTGCTCGTGGGTCGGCCGTGCTCGCCGCGGCCGGGGGCCAGCACGACGCGGCAGCGGTAGGGCCGGGCGACGCTGCCGCGCACCTCGGCCGAGAGGGCCTGCGCCTCGGCGTCCCACGACGACGAGAGCACGCGGTCGTCACGCGCGTACTCCTTGGCGCGCGAGAAGGCGCGGGGCCCGACGAGCCGGATGACGTCGACGGCGTCGACCAGCGGCGCGGTCTCGCTCGTCGGCTCGGGGGAGGGCATGCGCCCATGATCCCAGCCGCCGCCGACACCCGGGCACCCGGCGCGGGGGCCGGGGCGCGTGAGGGTACGTCCCCCTCGGCGCCGAGGCAAGCCCCCTCGAGCGGCCCGTGCCCCGGTGTTGAGTCGAGGGGCCAGCCGACGAGAGGGACCAGCACGCATGAGAGCGATGACGTACCGAGGGCCGTACAAGATCCGCGTCGAGGAGAAGGACGTCCCGACGATCCAGCACCCGAACGACGCGATCGTCCGGGTGACCCTCGCGGCGATCTGCGGCTCCGACCTGCACCTGTACCACGGCATGATGCCGGACACGCGGATCGGCCACACGTTCGGCCACGAGTTCATCGGCGTGGTCGAGGAGGTCGGCTCGTCGGTCGAGAACCTCGCGAAGGGCGACCGCGTCATGGTGCCCTTCAACATCTACTGCGGGTCGTGCTGGTTCTGCGCTCGCGGGCTGTACTCGAACTGCCACAACGTCAACGCGAACGCGACGGCGGTCGGCGGGATCTACGGCTACTCGCACACGACCGGCGGGTACGACGGCGGGCAGGCCGAGTACGTCCGCGTGCCGTTCGCCGACGTCGGACCGAGCATCATCCCGGACGACATCCGCGACGAGGACGCCCTGATGATGACCGACGCCCTCAGCACCGGGTACTTCGGCGCCCAGCTCGGCGACATCGCGCAGGGCGACACGGTGGTCGTGCTCGGCGCGGGGCCGGTCGGCCTCTTCGCCGCCCGCTCCGCCTGGTTCATGGGCGCGGCCAGGGTGATCGTCGTCGACCACCTCGAGTACCGGCTCGAGAAGGCGCGCACCTTCGCGCACGCCGAGACCCTGAACTTCGCCGAGCACGACGACATCGTCGTCGAGCTGAAGAAGCAGACCGACTTCCTCGGCGCGGACGTCGTCATCGACGCCGTGGGCGCGGAGGCGGACGGCGACCTGATCCAGCACGTCACCAGCGCCAAGCTCAAGCTGCAGGGCGGATCGCCCGTCGCCCTCAACTGGGCCATCGACGGCGTGCGCAAGGGCGGCACCGTGTCGGTGATGGGCGCCTACGGCCCCATCTTCAGCGCCGTCAAGTTCGGCGACGCCCTCAACAAGGGGCTCACGCTGCGCATGAACCAGGCCCCGGTCAAGCGCCAGTGGCCGCGACTGTTCGAGCACATCCGCGCCGGACACGTCACGCCCAGCGACATCGTCACGCACCGCGTGCCCCTCGAGCACATCGCCGAGGGCTACCACCTGTTCTCGGCGAAGCTCGACGGGAACATCAAGACGCTCGTCGTGCCCGGCGCCTGACACACCGCCCCCGCCGCAGCAGCACCGCCCGCCCGCACCCGCCCGCACCCGCACCGCCCGCCCGCACCCGCCCGCACTCGCACCGCCCGCCCGCACCCGTACCGACGGACCAGAGGACCCCCATGAGCGACCACGACGACATCCCCCTCGCCTACCTCCCCTCGAAGCCCCGCGACGTCCCCACGGCCGAGCAGCTGCGCGAGCGCGTTCCCGGCTGGGGCGCCGACCTCGACCCGGCCGACCGCCCGTCGCATCCGAAGCTGCAGTTCGCGCCCGGCGCCTCCGGGGCCCGGTGGGAGTTCCCCGAGCGACAGCCCGGGGCGGAGGGGCGTGAGCGCTCGACCGAGCACGCCTTCGTCACGCCGGTGTTCGGCACCGCCCAGCCGCTGCACGGCCTGTCGGGAGCGATCCGGCGGTTCGCCTACGACCGCTACAGCGAGGGCCGGCTCGCCCACTGGCTGCTGCTCGTCGCCGGCGACCGCGTCGACTCGGCCGGGGCGCACCTCCGATCGCTGGTCAGCGGCAGGCCTGACGACCTGCTGCGCGAGACGGGGATCACCGCCGAGGGCCGGAAGCAGGCTCGGGCAGCCTCGAGCGACTCGACCCGCGTCGACGGACACCACCGGTGGCTCGACCCGGTCATTGTGGCCGGCCCCTGGGTCGTGACCGGTGTCGTGGCCGTCCGCACCGTCGCGAAGGTGGTCCGCGCGCTGCGCTGACCAGGGCGGAGGGAGGCCGGTCGGGAGACAGGTCGGAGGAGAGGCCGGCGGGGAGCCGACGAGGAGGCGCGCCCCGGCGGACGAGGACGCGCACGGCGCTGTCGTGCCTGGTGCCCGCGCGGTGCCACACTTGTCGAGCGCACCGGGCCGTCGTCGCCCCGGCGCGCTCCGAACGCCTCAGACCGACCCCTCCTCGAAGGATCCGCGCATGGCCTCCTCCCTCCCGCGCGACGCCAGCCGCCTCGGCGAGCTCGACGCGCTCCTCTTCGACCTCGACGGCGTCCTCACGCCGACCGCCGAGGTGCACATGCGCGCCTGGTCGCGCCTGTTCAACGACTGGTTCTCGGCGAACGGCCTCGCTCCGTACACCGACGACGACTACTTCGAGCACGTCGACGGGCGCCCCCGCTACGACGGCGTCCGCGCGATGCTCGCGGCCCGCGGCGTCGAGCTGCCCGAGGGCTCCGACGACGACTCGCCCGACGCCCAGACCGTGCGCGGCCTCGGCAACAGGAAGAACGCCGTGTTCGCCGCCGAGCTCGACGATAACGGCGTCGAGCCGTACCCGGGCAGCGTCGAGTTCCTCGACCGCGCCGTGGCCCTCGGCGTGAAGGTCGCCGTCGTGTCGAGCTCGCGCAACGCCGTCCCCGTGCTCGAGGCCGCGGGCCTCCTCGACCGGTTCGACGTGGTCGTCGACGGGGCCGTCGCCGCCGCCGAGGGCATCGCGGGCAAGCCCGCCCCCGACACCTACCTCGAGGGCGCCCGTCGTCTCGGCCTCACGGCCGCGGACTGCGTCGTCGTCGAGGACGCCACCAGCGGCGTGGCCGCGGGCCGCGCCGGCGTGTTCGGCCTCGTCCTCGGCGTCGACCGCGGCACGGGGCGCGACGCCCTGCTGCGGGCGGGCGCCGACGTGGTCGTCGACGACCTGCAGGAGGTGGTCGTCGCGCTCGGACCGGCCCGCGCCTCCTCGTCGCCCGACCCGGCCGCCGCGGAGCCGGCCGGCACCGGCACCGGCACGAACACCAGCAGCACCGACACCACCAGCACCGAGACCGCAGAGGCCCAGCCGTGAACCACATCACCTCCGACCCGCTCGACCGGCGCCGGTTCCCCGTCGACGAGTGGGCCCTCGTCGAGGACTCCTACGCGCAGGGCGACGAGGGCGTCACCGAGACGATCTTCGCCGTCGGCAACGGCTACCTCGGCCTCCGGGGCAACCCGGACGAGGGCCGCGGCGGCCACTCGTTCGGCACCTACGTGAACGGGTTCCACGAGACGTGGCCGATCCGTCACGCCGAGGAGGCGTTCGGGTTCGCCCGCGTCGGCCAGACCATCGTCAACGTGCCCGACGCGAAGGTGATCCGCCTCTACGTGGACGACGAGCCGTTCGTGCTCTTCGAGGCCGACATCCTGCGGCACTGCCGCCGACTCGACTTCCAGGACGGCGTGCTCTCCCGCGAGGTCGAGTGGCGCACCCCCTCGGGCAAGCGCGTGCTCGTGACGAGCCGTCGCCTCGTGAGCCTCGAGGACCGCCACCTCGCGATCATCGAGTACGAGGTCACCGTGCTCGACGCCGACGCGTCGCTGCTCATCTCGAGCCAGATCCTCAACCGCCAGGACATGGGCGACGAGTACCACGCCGGCATGCGCGCCGCGGCGGACGCGTTCGACCCCCGCCGGGCCGAGGCGTTCGACGACCGCGTGCTGCAGCCCGTGCTGGCCCGCAACGGCGGCTCGCGCGCTGTGCTCGGATACCGCACGACCAACTCGGGCATGACCATCGCGGTCGGGGCCGACCACGTGATGGAGACCGACAACGAGTGGGACGAGTCGTCGTCGATCGACGACGACCTGTCGAAGCACGTCTACCGTGTCCGTGCCAAGGCCGGGGTGACCGTGCGGCTGGTCAAGACGGTGACGTACCACACGAGCCGCGGGGTGCCCCCGCGCGAGCTCGCCGACCGGTGCGACCGCACCCTCGACCGCGCCGCGGAGGAGCCGCCGCAGGCGATGTTCGACAAGCAGCGCGCCTGGCTCGACGACTACTGGGCCCGGACCGACGTCGTCGTCGGAGGCCAGCCCGAGATCCAGCAGGCCGTGCGCTGGAACCTCTTCCAGCTCGCGCAGGCCACGGCGCGCACCGACGGCCAGGGCATCGCGGCCAAGGGCGTCACGGGCTCGGGCTACGGCGGGCACTACTTCTGGGACACCGAGATCTACGTGCTGCCGTTCCTCACCTACACGGCGCCGAACGTCGCCCGGAACGCCCTGCGGTTCCGGCTCGGCATGCTCGACGCGGCCCGCGAGCGGGCCGTCGAGCTCAACCAGCGCGGCGCGTTGTTCCCGTGGCGCACCATCAACGGCCTCGAGTCGTCGGCGTACTACGCGGCCGGCACGGCGCAGTACCACATCGACGCCGACATCAGCCACGCGCTCAGCCAGTACGTGCAGGCCACCGGCGACCTCGACTTCATGGAACGCGGCGCCGTCGACATCCTCGTCGAGACCGCGCGCCTCTGGGCCGACCTCGGCTTCTGGCGCTCGAACGGCGACCAGCGGTTCCACATCGACGGGGTCACCGGACCCGACGAGTACACGACCGTCGTCGACGACAACCTGTACACGAACGTGATGGCGCGGGCGAACCTCCGAGCCGCCGTGCGCTACGTGCGCTCGCTGGCCGAGCACTCGCCGGCGGCGTACGAGCGCATGGTGTCGCGCCTCGACCTCGGTGACCACGAGGTCACGGGCTGGGAGCTCGCCGCCGAGGCGATGGAGATCCCCTACGACGAGCACCGCGGCATCCATCCTCAGGACGCCCAGTTCCTCGACAAGGAGCTGTGGGACCTCGACGCCACCCCCGCCAACAAGCGCCCCCTGCTGCTGCACTACCACCCGCTGGTCATCTACCGGTTCCAGGTGCTCAAGCAGGCCGACGTCGTGCTGGCGCTGTTCCTGCAGGGCGACGAGTTCACCGCCGAGCAGAAGCTGCGCGACTTCGAGTACTACGACGCGCTGACGACCGGCGACTCGACCCTCTCGGGCGTCGTGCAGTCGATCGTCGCCGCCGAGGTGGGCCACCACCAGCTCTCGCAGCAGTACTTCCTCTCGTCGCTCTACGTCGACCTCGCCGACCTGCACCGCAACACGTCCGACGGCGTGCACGTGGCCTCGACCGGCGGCATCTGGAGCGCCCTCGTCTGCGGCTACGGCGGCATGCGCGACTACCTCGGCGGCATCAGCTTCGACCCGCGCCTGCCCGCCGACTGGGAGGAGCTGACGTTCCGCCTCACCGTCAAGGGCAGCCGGCTGCGCGTCGACCTGGCCGTGCACGAGATCGTGTTCACGGTCGAGACCGGCGACGGCGTCACGGTGAGCGTCCGCGGCGAGACCGTGGAGGTGCCCACCGACCGACCGGTGCGCGTCGCGCTCGACGACCAGGGCCCCCGCATCACGACGAAGGTGCCGACCACGAGCGACCTGCGCGGGCTCGTCCGGGCCGACGGCTCGGTCATCACCGCGTCGATCCCGACGATCAGCGTCGACCGCTACGACGACGACGAGGCGTCGGCCTAGCGCCGATCCCGCGACTCGCGACCCGCGTCTCCGCGTCCCCGCGGTCCTGACGGCGGCCGGCTCTCTCCTAGAAGGGGCCGGCCGCCGTCGCGATCGCGTCGAACAGGGCGGTCGTGTCGGCGTCGCGCTTCTTGACGCTCGCGCCGATCGTGCCGGCCGGGGCGTGGACCTCGCCCGAGACGCGGCTGCCCGTGCTCGTCTCCTCGAAGACCAGGCGCACGGCGTCGGCGTCGCTCGCCGTCGCCGACCGGCGGAGCAGCAGCGCGCCGTGCTCGTCGGCGGACGTGAAGGCGAACGCGGGCGTCGACTGCACGGCCCGCCGGACCACCCCGCCCAGCAGCGACACCGGCAGCGACAGCTCCAAGGAGGCGCGGGTCACGTCCGCGTCGCCGGTCTCGACCTGGGGTGCGCGCTTCTCTGCCATGCGCCCGAGGCTAGCGCGGTCGCCCGGCCCGTAGGGTGGCCCGCATGAAGACGCTGTTCTACGCGGGCCAGGAACTGATCGTGACCGACGAGCTGGCCGAGGTGCTGCTCGCCGCCGCCATGGAGTTCAGCGACGACGACCGGACGTTCCGCGTGCCCGTCGCCGCACGCCTCCGCGGCGTCGCGCACATGGCCCAGCTCGTGGTCGGTCCGGGCATCCCGCTGCTCGTCGTCGACGCGGACGACGACGAGCAGCCCGTCGCCGGGTCGGAGTCGTCGGTCGCCTTCATCACCGAGCTCATGGAGAGCCTCGTCGACGACGACGAATGACGCTCCCCGGGACCCTGCGGCGCCCACGGCCGTCGGCCCCCGACGCCGGGGCCCGGCCCCAGCCGTTCCCGAGCGGCCCCGCCTAGCCTGACGCCATGTCCGTGCGCCTGGAGTCACCCGCAGACCCGACCCGCGAGGGCATGACGACCCGCGCCTCCTCGGGCTGGGCCGCGCTCGCCGGCGTGGTCGCGGCCGCCGGGTTCCTCGCGTCGGCCGAGCTCGCCGCCGTCGTCACCGGCCCGGGCGGCAGCCCGCTCGACGCCGTCGGGTCGGCCGTCATCGACCTCGCGCCTCCCGTGGCGAAGGACACGATGGTCGCCCTGTTCGGCACCGGCGACAAGGTCGCCCTCTTCGCGTTGATGGGCGTGCTGCTGGCCGTCATCACCGCGGGCGCCGGCATCGCCGAGGTACGGCGGCCGCCGGCGGGCAAGGTCGTCTTCGGGCTCGGGGGAGTCCTGGCCATGATCGCCGTCCTGACCCGTGCAGACTCCTCGAGCATCGACGGCGTGCCCACGGCCGTCGGCACCCTCGCCGCGCTGTTGCTCCTCACGACCCTCGTCCGCCGCCTGGCGCGATGGAGGGCGACGACCCGCACCGGCTGGTCGGAGACGACCGGGTGCACCCCGCCCCTCCGCGGACCCGACCTCGAGCGTCGCGGCTTCGTCCTCCTGGCCGGCGTCGTCGGCGCCGCGTCGGTCGTGCTGGGCACGGGGGCGCGGGCCTGGAACGCCACCCGGGCGAACGTATCGCAGCTGCGCGCGCAGCTGAGGCTCCCCGACCCCGTGACCGCCGAGGCGGCCGTGCCCGCCGGAGCCTCCCTCGACGTCGACGGCCTGACGCCGTACGTCACGCCGAACGACGAGTTCTACCGGATCGACACCGCGCTGCGCGTGCCGGGCATCGACCCGGCCGACTGGTCGCTGCGCATCCACGGCCTGGTCGACGAGGAGGTGGTGCTCACCTTCGAGGACGTGCTCGCCCTGCCGCTCGTCGAGCACACCGCCACGCTGAGCTGCGTCTCGAACGAGGTGGGCGGCAGCCTGATCGGCACCGCCCGCTGGCTCGGCCACCCGCTGCGCGACCTGCTCGCTCGGGCACGACCGCAGGCCGGCGCCGACATGGTGCTGTCGCGGAGCATCGACGGCTTCACCGCGGGCACGCCGCTCGAGGTGCTGCAGGACGACGCCACGGAGGCGCTCCTCGCGATCGGCATGAACGGCGAGCCCCTGCCCCAGGAGCACGGGTTCCCCGCGCGCCTCGTCGTGCCCGGCCTCTTCGGCTACGTGTCGGCGACGAAGTGGGTGACCGAGCTCGAGGTCACGCGCTTCGCCGACGCCGAGGGGTACTGGACTCCCCGCGGCTGGGACGCTCTCGGCCCCGTGAAGCTCGAGTCGCGCATCGACGTGCCGGCGGCCGGCACGACCGTCGACGCCGGGACGGTCGCGGTGGCCGGCGTCGCCTGGCACCCGCACACCGGCGTCGCCCGGGTCGAGGTGCAGGTCGACGGCGGCGGCTGGGCCGAGGCGGAGCTGGCCGAGTCGGTGTCGGCCGACACCTGGGTGCAGTGGGTCTACCGGTGGACGGCGTCGTCGGGCGGGCACACGCTCCGCGTGCGGGCCACGAGCGCCGACGGCAGCGTGCAGTCGGAGACCGAGCTGCCGCCGGCGCCGAACGGCGCCGAGGGCTGGGACGAGCACGCGGTCACCGTGCGCTGACGCCCGACCCCTGCCGAGGGTCGTGACCCCTGCCGAGGGCCGCGGCGGCCCGTTCCGCCCTGCCTCAGGCCACGACCCCGAGGGCGAACGGCAGCACGGCCGACGCGCCGGCGCGACGCAGCTCCCGGCCCGCCGCCGTCACCGTCCAGCGGCTGTCGACGAGGTCGTCGACGAGCAGCACCGGTCCGGGCGTCGCCGCGAGGGCGGCGGCCAGGTCGGGCCCGACCTCGACGGCCTGCCAGACGTCGGCGAGCCGGTAGACGCTGTTGCCGCCTCCGCCGGAGCCACGGCCGGCCGAGGGCCGGGCCGGCGACAGCGCGCCGAGCAGGGGCAGGCGCCCGACCGTGCTGATCGCCTCGGCGAGCGAGCCGACGAGCTGCGGCCGGGACGTCGACGGCATCGCGACGACGGCGACGGGGCGCTCGGCCCAGGGCCACTCCTTCAGCACCCGCACCACACCGTCGAGCAGGTTCTTGGTCAGGGGCCCGTCGGGGGCGCCGGCGGCGAACACCTCGCGGAGGGTCGTGCCCCAGCCGAGGTCGGTGAGGCGGGCCAGCGCCCGGCCGGTCTCGACCCGCTCGCTCTCGGGGATCTTGCCCTTGACCGGCACGCCGGCCCGGTCGGCGCCGGTGGGCCACTGCGCCCGCGGCTCGATCTCGACCCCGACCCTGTCGAGCGAGGTGGAGGCCGACGCCGCGGCTTCGCCGGCGATGTCGCTCGGGTACCAGGCGCCGGCGCAGACGTCGCAGCGGCCGCAGGGCGCGGCGGCGGGGTCGTCGAGGTCGAGCTGGAGCATCTGCATGCGGCAGGTCGTGGCCCGCTCGTAGGCGATCATCGACTGCTGCTCGGCGACCCTGGCCTCGCCGATGCGCCCGTAGCGCTCGGCGTCGTAGACCCAGGGGCGACCCGTGCTGACCCAGCCGCCCTGCACCCGCGCGACGGCGCCGTCGACGTCGAGCACCTTGAGCATGAGCTCGAGCGGCGACCGCTTGACGTCGACCCTGGCCTCGAGGGCGGGGGTCGAGAGGGGGGTCTCGCCGAGCTCGGCGAGCACGGCGGCGGCACGCGCCTCGGACGGCATCGAGGCGGTCGCGAAGTACTGCCAGATCTCGGCGTCCTCCGTGCCGGGCAACAGCAGCACGTCGGCGTTGTCGGTCGCGCGCCCCGCGCGGCCGATCTGCTGGTAGTAGGCGACGGGCGACGACGGGGCGCCGAGGTGCACGACGAAGCCGAGGTCGGGCTTGTCGAAGCCCATGCCGAGGGCGCTGGTCGCGACGAGGGCCTTGAGCTCGTTCGCCTTCAGCTGCCCCTCGAGCGCCTCGCGCTCCTCGTTGTCGGTGCGTCCCGAGTAGGCGCGGACCGCGTGCCCGGCCTCGCGCAGCAGCCGTGCGGTGTCGTCGGCTGCCGAGACCGTCAGCGTGTAGATGATGCCGCTGCCCGGCAGGTCGTCGAGGTGGCTGAGCAGCCAGCCCAGCCTGTCGCGTGAGGTCGGCAGCGTGAGCACGCCGAGGCGCAGGGAGGCGCGGGCCAGCGAGCCGCGGATGGTCAGCACCTGGTCGTCCGGCCCCGCCGTGAGCTGCTCCTCGACGTCGGCGACGACGCGTTCGTTCGCGGTCGCCGTGGTCGCGAGGACGGGGACGGTCGTCGGCAGCGTCCGGATGAGGTCGGCGAGCCGCCGGTAGTCGGGCCGGAAGTCGTGGCCCCAGTCGCTGATGCAGTGTGCCTCGTCGACGACGAGCATGCCGAGACGAGCCACGAGCACCGGCAGCTGCTCGTCGCGGAACCGCGGGTTGTTCAGCCGCTCGGGCGAGACGAGCAGCACGTCGACCTCGTCGGCGGCCAGCGCCTGCTGCACGTCGGACCACTCGTGGGCGTTCGCCGAGTTGACCGCGACGGCCCGCACGCCGGCGCGCCGCGCCGCCGCGACCTGGTCGCGCATCAGGGCGAGCAGGGGCGAGACGAGCAGGGTCGGGCCGCCGCCCCGACGGCGCAGCAGCAGGGTGGCGATGAAGTAGACGGCCGACTTGCCCCAGCCCGTGCGCTGCACGACGAGGGCACGCCGACGGTCGGCCACGAGGGCCCTGATCGCCTCGAGCTGGCCGTCGTGGAACACCGCGTCATCACGGCCGGTCAGCGCCCTCAGCAGCTCGAGGGCCTCGGCGTCGATGTCGGTGGCGGTGCTCGTCGTCGTCATCGGGCCATGCTGTCACGGGCCGCCGTCAGCGAGGTGCGGGCTCTCGACGTCGAGGGGCTCCGGACGGCGGGGAGGAGCAGGCGTCAGCGCCGCGCGGGCCCGGGCCCGGGCCCGGGCGCGGGCACGACGACGAGGTCGAGGTAGTCGCGCAGCAGGCGGGGGACGTCGACCTCGTCGGGCGCGAGCAGCCACTGCAGCTGCACGCCGTCCCACAGGCCGACGAGGCCGGCCGCGGCGCGGTCGGGGTCGACGCCTTCGCGCAGCCGCCCCGCCGCCGCGAGCGCCCGGAAGTCGGCGGCGTAGTCCCGCCGCAGGTCGGCCAGGCGCTGCGTCACGTACGCGCGGCCCGGGTTGCCCTCGGTCACCGCCTCGCCCGACAGCACCGTGTAGAGCCCGATCAGCCCGGGCACGCCCTCGTTGTACCGGGCCTGCCGCTCGACGTCGCCGACGAGCTGCGCGCCGTCGTCGTCGTGCTCGAGCTCGCTGTTCGAGATCTGGTCGCGTCGTCGCAGCACCTCGAGCAGCAGGTCGCTCTTCGACGGGAAGTAGTGCAGCAGGCTCGTCTGGCTCATGCCCACCCGATCGGCGACGCGCTGCAGCGACCCGCCCTGGTAGCCGTGGGCGGCGAAGACCTCGAACGCCGCCTCGACGATCGAGGCGCGGCGCTCGGCGGACTTCGCGTACGGGCCGCGGCGACCACGGGTCGCGACGGGTGCGGCTTCGGTCATGAGGGGGAGCCTACGACGACCCGCGCCTCCTCGCCCTCGAATTTCGAGCACCTGCTGGAAGTTCGTGTTACGGTCGTGCCGTCCCGTCCACAACGAAGTGAGTCACGATGAGTCCTCTCAGTCGTCGGCAGGTGCTCGGCCTCGGCCTCGGCGCCTCCGCGGCCGCGGTCCTCGCCGGCTGCGCCACGCCCGGCACGACCTCGGTCAACACGCTGCCCACCATCCCGCCCGCCACCGGCAAGGTCCGGCTCGAGTACTGGGCCTGGCTCAAGGGCATCGACCGGGTGACCGAGCTCTACAACCAGACGCAGGACCGCGTCCACGTCGAGGCCGTGTTCATCCCCGGCGGCAACGCGGGCGGCTACCAGAAGCTCTACTCAGCGCTCGCCGCCGGGGCGGGCCCCGACCTCGCCCAGGTCGAGCTGCGCTCGCTGCCCGAGTTCCTGCTCGCCAACGGCGTCGTCGACCTCACGCGCTACGGCGCCGCGCAGTACGAGTAGCTCTACGACCCCACGCTCTGGAACCAGGTCAGCTACACGGGCGGCATCTACGCCGTGCCGCAGGACAGCGGCCCGATGGGCATGTTCTACCAGCCCGCCGTGCTCGACCAGGTCGGCGCGGCCGTGCCCGCGACCTGGGACGAGTGGGCCGCGGTCGGCGCCGAGCTCGCAGGCGCCGGCGTGCTGATGGACTCGTTCCCTCTCGCCGACGCCTCGCCGTTCGCCGCCTACGCCACCCAGGCGGGCGCCTCCTGGTTCACCGCGGAGGAGGACGGCTGGGTCATCGACATGACCGACGAGGCCACCATGAAGGTCGCTGCGTTCTTCGACGCCGCGATCGACGACGGCATCGTCACGACCGCCTACGGCGCCTACACGCCGGCCTGGTTCTCGGCCGCGGCCGACGGGAAGATCGCCTCCGTCGCCACGGGCTCGTGGGGCGACGCGCTGATCGAGGGCGTCAGCGGCGCCTCGGGCAAGTGGAAGGTCGCGCCCCTGCCGACCTGGGACACCGGGTACGCCTCGAGCTTCCTCGGCGGGTCGACCGCGGCGATCCTGGCGAACAGCCAGCACCCGGCGGAGGCGCTCGACTTCGCCGTCTGGATGACCACCACCGAGGCCGGCGTCAACGCGCTCATCGAGTTCTGCGGCATCGGCTGGTCGCCCGCCCGCGACGTCGTCGGCACCCTCCGGGAGAAGCCGAGCACGTTCTTCAGCGGCCAGAACTACAACCAGGAGGTGTTCGTGCCCGCGACGAAGGAGTCCAGCCAGAACCAGGACTGGAGCTGGTGGCCCGTCACGCAGCAGTCGTTCAACATCCTCAGCGACGGGTTCCGCGGCAAGGCCTCGGGCGGCACCCTCGTCGACGCCGTCGCGCAGGCCGAGAAGGACATCATCGCGGTCATGCGGAACAAGGGCCTCTCGATCCGCAAGGCGGGCGCATGAGCGCCGCGACGCAGACGCGCCGGAGGAGCGCGTCGTCGGGCGCCACGAAGCGCGCCCCGTGGGTGCTGCTGTTCCCGTTCCTCGCCCTGTTCCTGCTCACGTTCGTCGTCCCGATCCTCATGGCGCTCGTGTCGAGCTTCACGAAGGTGACGCGCGGCGGGCTCTTCGGCGAGGCCGGCGTCGTCACCGAGTTCGCGGGCCTCGACAACTACGCCCAGGTGGTCGGCGACCCGAACTTCGTCGCCTCGATCGGTCGGATGTTCCTCTTCGGCGTCGTGCAGGTGCCGGTCATGCTGATCCTCTGCACGGTGCTCGCACTGCTGCTCGAGTCGGCGTCGGCGAAGTGGCCGGGCGTGTTCCGCGCCGCGTACTTCCTGCCGTACGGCGTGCCCGGCGTCATCGCGACGATCCTCTGGTCGTTCCTCTACGTGCCGGGCCTCAGCCCGATCATCGACGTCGCCGAGGTCGTCGGCGTCTCGCCCGACTTCCTCGGCGCGAACACGGTGCTCTGGTCGATCGCGAACATCGTCACCTGGAGCTACACCGGCTACAACATGCTCATCGTCATCGCGCAGCTCAAGTCGATCCCGGTCGAGCTGTACGAGGCCGCGAAGGTCGACGGGGCGAGCCCGCTGCGCGTCGCGACGAGCATCCAGCTGCCGCTGATCCGCCCGGCGTTGCTGCTCACGGCCGTGTTCTCGATCATCGGCACGCTGCAGCTCTTCGCCGAGGCGCAGGTGCTGCAGCGCGTGGCCCCCGCCATCGACAGCCAGTACACGCCGAACCTCAGCGCCTACACGACGGCCTTCGCCTACAACGACTACACCGTCGCCGCGGCGCAGTCCGTGCTGATCGCGCTCGTCGCGTTCACGCTGTCGATCGTGTTCCTCACCATCACGAACAGGAAATCCGCATGAGCCCCCACGCCACGGGCGCACCGACGCGCACGGAGCACGCCACCGAGACCGAGTCCATCGTCACCGCCGGCCAGGGCAGGAGGCGCGGCGAGGGTCGCGTCGCCGCCCGCCGGGCACGCGGTGCCGGGCCGGACCGGTCCGCGGGCCGCAGCCGCGCCTCCACCATCATCGTCACCGCCGTGCTCGTGGTCGTGGCGCTGTACTTCCTCGTGCCGGTCTACTGGGTCGTCGTCGCCGCGACGAAGACCACCGGGGACCTCTTCGGCACCTTCGGCTTCTGGTTCGCGCCGACCTTCGCCCTCGGGGACAACCTCGGCCAGGTGCTCACCTACGGGGACGGCATCTTCGTGCGCTGGCTCGGCAACTCGATGCTCTACGCCGGCGTCGGCGCGCTGCTCGCCACGTACTTCGCGGCGGCCGGCGGCTACGCGCTCGCCAAGTACGAGTTCCGCGGGCGGAACGCCGTGTTCGGCACGATCCTCGGCGGCGTGCTGGTGCCCGGCACCGCGACCGCGCTGCCGCTCTTCCTGCTGTTCAGCCAGATGGGCCTCGCGAACACCTACTGGAGCGTGCTGCTGCCGTCGCTCGTGTCGCCGTTCGGCCTGTTCCTCTGCCGCGTCTACGCCCAGGCGACCGTCGACACGTCGCTCATGGAGGCCGCCCGCCTCGACGGCGCGAGCGAGCTGCGCATCTTCCACACCCTGGTGCTGCGCATCCTCACGCCCGCGCTCGTCACGGTGTTCCTGTTCCAGCTCGTCGGGATCTGGAACAACTACTTCCTGCCGCTCGTCATGCTGAGCGACGTGGACAAGTTCCCAGTGACGCTCGGCCTCAACAACTGGCTCAGCCAGACCGACAGGCTGCCCGAGTTCTACCAGCTGACGACCGGCGGCGTGCTGCTGTCGATCATCCCGCTGGTCATCGCCATGGTCGTCCTCCAGCGCTTCTGGCGCGGCGGCCTCACGGAAGGATCCGTCAAGTGACCACCACCGCCTCACCGACCACCGCCTCCTCGGCACCCGGCGACTACCTCACCGACACCGGCCCGGGCACCGGCCGTCGCAGCCCCGCCCGGTCGTGGCTGCACACCGACGCGCCGACGCTGTCGCTCGACGGCGAGTGGGCCTTCCGCCTGCTGCCCGGGGCTCCCGGCACCCCGGGCGGACGCGGCGTGCTGCCCGAGGGCGAAGCCGTCGACGGCGTCGGCGACCCCGACCTCGACGACTCGTCGTGGGGCACGATCGCCGTGCCGTCGCACTGGGTGCTCACCGGCGACGGCGAGCGGGGCACGCCGATCTACACGAACGTGCAGTTCCCGTTCCCGACCGAGCCGCCGTTCGTGCCCGACGCGAACCCCACGGGCGACCACCGCCGCCGCTTCGAGCTGCCGGCGTCGTTCGAGGGGGCCGAGCGTGTGCTGCTGCGCCTCGACGGCGTCGAGTCGCGCTGCGCGGTCTGGGTCAACGGCGTGCACGTCGGCGTCGTCGTCGGCAGCCGCCTCGCCCAGGAGCTCGACGTCACCGACGTGGTCCGCCCCGGCGAGAACACGATCGCGATCCGGGTGCACCAGTGGTCGGCCTCGAGCTACGTCGAGGACCAGGACCAGTGGTGGCTGCCGGGCATCTTCCGCAGCGTGACCCTGCAGGCCCGTCCGGTCGGCGGCCTCGACGACGTCTGGCTGCGCACCCCCTGGCACGGCACGGCGGGAGAGGCCCGAGGAGGCGCGACGATCGTCCCCGAGATCACCGCCGGTCCCGACGCGTTCCCGGTCACCCTCGCGGTGCCCGAGCTCGGCGTCGACGTCACGTGGGCCACCGCGGCCGACGTCGCGCCCGTCGAGCTGGCCGGCGGCGTCGAGCCGTGGTCGGCCGAGCTGCCCCGCCTCTACGACGCGACGGTCTCGAGCGCCCTCGGTGCCGAGGTCGTCAGCCTGCGGCTCGGGTTCCGGACGGTCCGCGTCGACGGCGACCAGTTCACGGTCAACGGCCGCCGCGTCGTGTTCCACGGCGTGAACCGCCACGAGACCCACCCCGACCGCGGCCGCGTCTTCGACGAGGAGTGGGCGCGTCGCGACCTGCTGCAGATGAAGCGGTTCACCGTGAACGCGATCCGCACCTCGCACTACCCGCCGCACCCGCGCCTCCTCGACCTCGCGGACGAGCTCGGCTTCTGGGTCGTGCTCGAGAACGACCTCGAGACGCACGGCTTCGAGCGCGACGCCTGGGCCGAGAACCCGAGCGACGACCCCGCCTGGCACGACGCCTACGTCGACCGCATGGTGCGCACCGTCGAGCGCGACAAGAACCACCCCTCGATCGTGATGTGGTCGCTCGGCAACGAGGCGGGCACCGGTCGCAACCTCGCGGCGATGGCCGCCTGGACGCACGCCCGCGACACCGGTCGCCCCGTGCACTACGAGGGCGACTACACGGGCGCGTACACCGACGTGTACTCGCGGATGTACTCGTTCGTCGACGAGACGCGGGCGATCGGCAGCGGCGACGCCTCGGTGCCCCTGCTCGGCTGCACGCCCGCCGAGGCCGCTCGGCAACGGTCGAAGCCGTTCCTGCTCTGCGAGTACGTGCACGCCATGGGCAACGGCCCGGGCGCGATCGACGAGTACGAGGCGCTGGTCGACGAGCACCCGCGCCTGCACGGCGGCTTCGTCTGGGAGTGGCGCGACCACGGCCTGCGCCGCCGCACCGCCGACGGCACCGAGTTCTTCGCCTACGGCGGCGACTTCGGCGAGGTCGTGCACGACGGCAACTTCGTCATGGACGGCATGGTCCTCAGCGACGACACCCCGTCGCCCGGCCTGCACGAGTGGGCCCAGGTCGTCGCGCCGATCCGCGTGACGCTGGCGGCGGGGGAGGACGACGACGAGGGCGCCGAGGCGCTGGTCACGGTGGCGAACCTGCGGCACTCGGCCGACGCCTCCGACGTCGTGGTCCGGCTCGTCGTCGAGCACGACGGCGAGGAGGCGCTGGCCGCCGACCTCCCCGTCACCGGTGTCGGCGACGACGCCCTCGCCGCGGGGGAGTCGGTGGTGCTGGCCGTCCCCGGCCTGCCGGTCGCGGCCTCGGGCGAGACCTGGGCGACCGTGCGCGTCGTCACCGCCGCGGACGCCGAGTGGGCGCCCGCCGGACACGTCGTCGCGACGGCCCAGCTCGACCTCACGCCTGCCGACGCGGTGCGCCGTGCCCCGTCCAGCCTCCGCCCCGGCGTGCCGGGCCCGGCCGCCGAGCGGCTGGCGGGCGCCTCGTCGGGCCGGATCGACCTGGGCCCGGCGTCGTTCGTCGACGGCCGTCTCGTGTCGCTGGCCGGTCGTGCCGTCGACGGGCCCCGGCTCGAGCTGTGGCGTGCGCCGACCGACAACGACCAGGGCGTCGGATGGGTGCCGCGCGACCGTGACGTCGACGTCATGCGCGACCGGCACCGGGCCGACCAGTACCTCGTCGGGGTGCTGCCGAGCGCCGAGACGACCTGGCTGCGACTCGGGCTCGACCGCATGACGCCGCGCGTCGAGCAGGTCACGGCGACGGCCGAGCAGGTGCACGTGCGCACCCGCTGGGCCGCGGCCGACGCCCGCCAGGCGGTGACCGTCGACGAGCGCTGGTCGCTCGAGGCCGGCGAGCTCTGGCTCGCCCTCGACCTCGTGCCGACCGCCGGCTGGGACACCTCGTGGCCGCGCGTCGGCGTGCGCATCGACCTGCCGACCGACGTCGCCACGGCGTCGTGGTTCGGTACGGGCCCGCACGAGTCGTACCCGGACAGCCGGCACGCCGCCGTCGTGGGCCGGTACACGGCGGACGTCGACGACCTCGTCGTCCCGTACGCCCGCCCCCAGGAGAGCGGACACCGCAGCGACCTGCGCAGCCTCGACCTCACGGGCGCCGACGGCCGCGACTGGCTGCGGATCGACGCCGTCGGCGACGAGCTCGGTCGGCTGCCGGGCTTCACCCTGCGCCGCCACACCGCGCAGCAGGTCGACGCCGCCCAGCACCCGCACGAACTGCCCGAGCCGGACCGCACCTACCTGTGGCTCGACGCGGCGCAGAACGGGCTGGGCTCGCGGGCGTGCGGGCCCGACGTGTCGGCACCGCACGTGCTCCGGCCGTCGGCGCGGTCGATGCGGCTGCGGATCAGCGCGCTCGGGTAGGGCGCTCCTCCGTCCTCCAGGAAGATCGATGTCGGGGGCGGTGCTCGTCGAGGGCAGGAGCCCCTGGTCGCAGGAGCGACCGTCACCCTGCGGACAGACGAAGGGCGCGACCGCCCGGTGCCGGGTGGTCGCGCCCTGGGGACGGGACGAGGAGGTGGGTCAGCCCGCCGAGGAGTCGGTGTCCGGTCCGGCCGGGGGAGCAGCGCGCTTGCCCATCTCGACCGCGACGACCGAGGCGACGACACCGGCGACGAGGGCGAAGACCGTTCCGCCGGCTCCCCACGCTTTCTTGCCGAAGAGCTGGTCGACCGACGGGCCACCGGGGCCGGACGCGAGCGCCGCGGCCGCGGCGATGAGGACGGCGTTGTACTCGTAGCCGCCTTCGGTGACCCACGGGCCCTTGGCGAGGTGCACCTTGCGGACCGCGGTGACCATGGTGCCGACGATGCCGGCGGCGGCGAGCGGAGTCGCCGCGCCGAGGGCGAGAGCCGCGCCGCCGGCCGTCTCGGTGACGGCGACCAGGCGTGCGTTGCGCGCAGCGGGGTGCATGCCCGTGCCGGCCATCATCTGCTCGGTGCCGTCGAGACCGGGCCCGTCGAAGGCGCCCGTCAGCTTCTGGAGTCCGTGACCGACGAAGAAACCGCCGACGGTCACGCGGAGGAGGGTGGATGCGAGGCTCATGCACCGTTCCTACCCGCTGCCGGCCGTCACCGTCCGCGACGAGGAGCGTCCGGCCCGCCGGCTCTTCAGGAAGATCGGCGTCGGGGTTCCTGAACCGTGCACCATGCAGGAGCGCCAGTCCTGCATGGTGCCGATCCAGGACCCAGCTTCCTGAACGGGGAGAGGGAGGTGGCGGGTGCAGACTGGTCGGATGTCTCGTCGCGTCAAGCCCCGTCCCGTGTCCGTCCCGCGCACCGTCGCCCGCCTCCTGCTGGGGGCCGTGCTCGTGTTCGCCGGGGCCAGCCACCTCAGCTTCGCCCGCGACGACTTCCAGGCACAGGTGCCCGAGTGGCTGCCCCTCGACGACGACGCCGTCGTGCTCGCCTCGGGCGTCGTCGAGATCGCCCTCGGCAGCTCGCTGATCGCGCTGGGACGCTGGCGCGTCGCGGTCGGCCTCGTCGTGGCGGCGTTCTTCGTGGCGATCTTCCCCGGCAACGTGTCCCAGCTCGTCACCCGCACCGACGCCTTCGGCCTCGACACCGACGCCAAGCGCTGGCTCCGCCTGCCGTTCCAACCGCTGCTCGTGCTCGTCGCGCTCTGGTCGACGGGCGCCTGGCGCGACCGGCGCGTCGTGCTCGACCGCCTGCGCCGCCGCCGCTGACCCGCGCTCCCGCCGCCCGCCGCCCGCCGCCCGCCGCCGCCCGTCTTCGGGGGGAGATGCCGACCTCAGTGGTCACAAAAGGGGGAGATCCGGGTCTTGCGCGACTCGTCCAGAGCCTCAGGTCGGGTTCTGCGGGCCGCGTCGACCGCTCAGGAGGCGCGCCTCGCCTTCACGACCACGTCGCGCACCGTGGTGGTGCCGCCCGCCGTCACGGCCACCTGCCGTGCGCGCGATTCGGCCACGTCGACGGTCCAGCCGGCGTCGGGGACGGCCGCGAGCACGTCGTCGACGGTGAACATCAGTTCTTCCTTGCCGTGGCGCCCGGCACCCGCCGCGAGATCGCCGAGGTCGTGGCCGACGACGAGCAGGGTGCCGCCGGGCGCGACCGCCGCGGCGAGCGACCGGAACAGCGCGGCGCGCAGCGGGTCGGCGAGGTGCATGAACTGCGACGACACGAGGTCGAACGACCCCGGGGTCGGAGCCCAGTCGGCGAGGTCGTGCTGCTCCCACGTGATCCGGGCCGCCGCCGCCTCGTCCGCCTCGGCCGCGCGGGCCGCCGCCTTGTCGAGAGCCGCCTGCGCGATGTCGATCGCTGTCACCTGCCAGCCGCGGGCGGCGAGCCAGATTGCGTCGCCTCCCTCACCGCTGCCGACGTCGAGCACTCGGCCCGGCGCCAGGTCGCGCACCTCGTCGACGAGGACGGGGTTCGGCCGGCCGCTCCACTGCAGACCGGGGGACGAGTAGCGCTGCTCCCAGTAGCCGCGGTCGTACTCGTCGGGGGTGAGGTGCTCGACGGTGCCGTGGTCGTGCGGGTCGTGCTCGAGTTGCCCGTGCCCGGAGGGTTCGTCAAGCCCGTGCTGCTCGTCCCTGTTCGTCATCGTCCTGCTCCCTCGAGTCCGTGCCGGCGGTCGCCGAGCACCCTGGTCGTGTTCTCCGCCTCGGCGCGGACGCCGAACGGCCTGCGGCGCCGGGCGACGGCGAGCGCGCCGTCCTCGGCGATGAGGTCTCCGTTCACCGCGGCGGCGACCCCCACGCCGGAGGCGGCGGCCGTGATCACCTGCATGCGTGCGTCGGCGACGTTGCCGGCCAGGTACAGCCCCGGGACGGCCGTCGCGCCGGTCACCGGGTCGGCCGCGAGCACGGTGCCGAGCCCCATCGGGTGCGGCTCGGGCTCGAGGCCGAGCGGGGCGAGCAGCGCGCCGTTCGGGTGCACGGTCGCCGCGACGGCGAGGGCGTCGACCGGCACGACGGGCGCGCCGTCGACGACGACGCCGGTGAGGACGTCGTCCTCGATCCGCAGCGAGCGGACCTCGCCGACGACCACCTGGACGTCGCGGGCGGCCAGCAGCTCCCACTCGTCGTCGGTCGGCTCGGGGGACTCGTGCAGGAACAGCGTGACCGAGCTGCTCCACTGGCGGAAAGTCATCGCCTGATGCACCGAGAACGGCGACGTGCCGAGCACGCCGATCGCCTGGTCGCGGATCTCCCAGCCGTGGCAGTAGGGGCAGTGCACGACGTCGCGCCCCCAGCGCTCGGCGACGCCGTCGACGGCGGGCAGCTCGTCGGTGAGGCCGGTCGTGACGACGACCCGGCGCGCCTGCACGACGCGGGCGTCGCCGCCCCCGGTGGTGAGCGAGACGGTGAACGAGGAGGCGCCTCCTGCGCCCGGCCCCGTGGTCGCCGCGCCGGTGTCGACGGCGTCGTCGCCGGTGCCGGTGCGCTCCAGCCGCGTGACGGTGCCGTCGACGACCTCGCCGCCGACCTGCTCGACCTCCGACCGGCCGAGGCGGGTGAGCTCGCGGGGCGCGACGCCGTCGCGGGTGAGGAAGCCGTGCACGCCGGCGGCGGGGGCGTTGCGGGGCTCGCCGGCGTCGACGACGAGGACGCGACGGCGGGCCCGGGCGAGGGTGAGGCCGGCGCTGAGGCCGGCGGCGCCGCCCCCGACGACGACGACGTCGTAGGCGTCGGTCGAGGGGGCAGGCGAGAGCGGGCGGGCGGGCCGGTCGAGCGGGGACTGCGGGGCGTTCGTCATGGTGGGTGACCTCCTGCATCGATGCTCGCCCCGCGCCTCCTCGTCCTGCAAGCTCTGTTGCCGATGTGGCAAGATCGGAGCATGACCTCCGACGCCTCGACCGACGACGTGCTCGCGGCTGTCGGACCGCGGCTCCGTGCCCTGCGCGCGACGAGCGGACGCACCCTCGCCCAGCTCGCCGAGACGACCGGCATCTCGGTGAGCACCCTGTCCCGGCTCGAGTCGGGTCAGCGTCGTCCGGCCCTCGAGTTGTTGCTGCCGCTCGCGCGTGCCCACGGCGTTCCGCTCGACGAGCTCGTCGGGGCGCCCGAGACGGGCGACCCGCGCATCCACCTGCGGCCCGTCACGATGCACGGGCAGACGATCGTGCCGTTGTCGCGCGGCGGAGGCGGCCTGCAGGCGTTCAAGCACGTCATCGAGGCCGACGTCCCGACGACCGAGCCCGACCCCCGGGTGCACGAGGGCTACGAGTGGCTCTACGTGCTGCGCGGACGGCTGCGGCTCGTGCTCGGCGAGCACGACCTCGTGCTGCCCGCCGGCGAGGCCGCCGAGTTCGACACCCGCACCCCGCACTGGTTCGGCCGCGTCGGGCCCGGCGCCGTCGAGTTCCTCAGCCTGTTCGGCCGCCAGGGCGAGCGCATGCACGTGCGCGCCGCGCCGCCGGGGCGGTTCGGCGTCTGACCCGTCCGCCGCGACGGCAGGCTCACGGACGAGGTGCCCTGGATGGTCGGTCGGAGGCCGCGCCGGCAGCCGTTCGGGGCGACTCGACGGCGACGGCTGCGGCGACAGCATCGGCGACGGCGACGGCGACGGCGGCGGCGGCGGGCGAGCGGGGAGGCGGCCGTCGCGACCTGAGGAGGAGCCCGGTTCATCCCGGAGGAGGGGCCCGGTCATCCCTGGGCGGGCTGCGGCGGAGCGCGGCCCGTTCCTACGCTCGAGGTCCGGACGCTCGTCGTCCCCGAGCGGGCCCGCCCCGCGCGATCCAGAGGACCCTCCATGACCCCACGACCCTCCGCGTCCCCACGACCCGCCCTCCGCGTCGTCGCCGCCACGGCAGCCGCAGCCCTCGCGCTCACCGCCCTCGCCGGCTGCTCGCTCGAGGCTCCCGAGCCCCTCGTGCTCGGCTTCACGGCGACCGCGGCCGAGCCGCTGCCCGCGCTCGGCGCCGGTGCGGCCGAATCCGTCTCGGCCCACGCGCTCGCGGCGCACCAGCCCGCCGAGGGCAGCGTCGACGTGGTCGTGCAGGGCGTCCCGTCGTCGACGGCCCACGACCTCACGCCGATGCTCACCGCCGACCGCGTGCAGCAGGTCCCCGACAAGAGGGAGGCGGCGGTCGCCGACGCCCTGGACGACCTCGGGACCGACGTGGCCGGGCTCACGGCCGGCGGCGACGGGCTCGACCTGCTGGGGGTCCTCGCCTCGGCGGCGGCCCTCCACGACGGCGGCTCGATCGTCGTGGTGTCGAGCGGCGTGCAGACGACGGACCCGCTCGACCTCCGGCAGCTCGGCTGGTCGCCCGACGCCGACGCGGTCGCCTCGACGCTCGCCGACCAGGGAGCCCTGCCCGACCTCGCCGGCCACGATGTCACGTTCGTCGGCCTCGGCCGGACCGCCGGCACGCAGCCGGCTCCGTCGATCTCGTCCACGACGCGCCTGGCCCAGCTCTGGCTGGCGATCTGCGACGCGGCCGGGGCGACGAGCTGCACCGACGGAGGAGCGGGCGCGTCCGCGGAGGCGCCCACCGCCTCCTCGGCCGTGCCCGTCGTGCCGGTGACGAGCGACGCGACGCCCTGCACGGCCCCGCTCGTGCTCTCGGCCGCCGTGCTGTTCGGCGGCGACTCCGCGGCCCTCGGCTCGTCCGCCGACGCGGCCCTGCAGGGCGTCGCCGACGAGCTCGGACGCTGCCCGGCGGGCGTCGCGGCCGACGTGACCGGCCACGCGGCCGACACCCGGGCCGGCGTCGTCGACGGCGAGCAGCTCAGCCTCGACCGCGCGCAGGTGGTCCACGACGAGCTCGTGCGCCTCGGCGTCCCCGCCGACGCCCTCGGCGAGGTGTCGGGCCGCGGCGACGCCGACCCCGTCGTCGACGACCTGCCCGGCGGCGTCTTCGACGACCAGCTCGCGGCGCAGAACCGCCGCGTCGAGATCACCTTCCGCAGTGAGGACACCGCGTCATGACCGACACCCGCCCCGACATCCGCCCCGACGCCCGCGCCACCGACCGTCTCGACGCCTGGCCGGACCTCGACGCGACCGTGCCGCACGTGCCCCCGACGCGGTCGCCGGTCGAGCACGTCCCGTCCCCGCGTCCGGCAGGCACCGCGCCCCGGCCTCGGGCCGTCGAGAGGCTGCCCGCCGGCGACCTCGCCCTGTCGCTCGTCGGGCTCGGCCCGATCCCGGCCCGGCACGTCGCGACGGCGCCCCGGCTGCACGACGAGCGCCTCCGCGCCGACCTGCCCGAGGGCACCGACGACCACACGCCGCTGGAGGCGGCCCTCCGGCTCCGCACCGAGGTCGCGGCCGAGAGGTGGCTGGCCCGCCGAACGCGGTCCGTCCTCGACCCGGCGGCCCGCCGTCTCACCGCGCTCTCGGCCCGGCACCGCGAGGTGACGCGACGCCTCGAGAGGAGCGGCGACGAGCCGATCGCCGACACGACCGGGCGGACCGTCACCCGCGACGAGGCCCAGGCGACCGCGGACCGGCTGTCGGTCGTGGTCGAGGAGTCGCTCGACTCCGGCTCCGAGAAGCACCGCACCGAGTCGCGGGCCCGCAAGCGCCTCCTGCTGTTCTTCGTCCTCGCCGACTTCGCGCTGTTCGCCTACTTCATGTCGCGCGTGCTCAACGTCGACGTGTTCATGCCGGCGACCGACCCGATCGCGTTCACGACGTCGATCGTCTTCGCCCTGCTCTTCACGCTCGGCGTGGCCTACGCGCTGCACCACTTCGGCCACGCGCACCGGGCGCACAAGGACGACTCCGGTGAGGTCGTCGTGCCCGAGGGCGCCGTGCAGCTGCGGCTGCAGCTCGTCTTCGTGCACGTGCTCACCGTGCTGCCCGGCGTGCTGATCGGAGTGCGGATCGTCGACGACGCCCTGGTCTCGGGCGCGCCGCTGCCGCTGGCCCTGCTGCTCGGCGTCGCGATCGGCGTCGTCATGGCGGGGATCGGCCACCTGATCTACCGCACCGAGCTGCGCGACGGGACGAGCGCCACCGACCGGCTGCTCCACCTCGGGCGGCACCTGCGGAAGGCGCGCCGACGGGACGTCCGGTCGCACCTCCAGCTGGACAGGATCGAGCGCCGCGTCGCCGTCCTCTCGGCCAGGGCCGAGCGGGCCGCCGCGCGCATCGAGCAGACCGGCGACCGCCGGGCCAACCGCGGCCCGAGCACGCGGACGCTGCGCTACACGCGGTCGCTCGCCGGCACCGTCCACGTCGGGGCGGCGCTGCCCGTCGTCCGGCCCGCGCGCGGCGGACTCGACGAGGCCCTGGGCCAGATCCGCGACCCCCGCGTCCGCGACCTCGGCACCTGACCCCGCGTCGCAGGCGAGAGGGGACGAGGTGCCCGTGGGCCCGCGCCTGCGACGTCCCTTCTCGCGTCTGACCTCGCGGCACGGCGCCCCGGCGGCCGCCCGCCGGCGCCGGCCCCGCGCAGAGAGGTCCCCAGTCCCGCCCTCGACGTCGCCCGGCCAGCACGCGGTGATGAGACGTCATCGATGAGACGTCACCTGTGCGGCGTGCGGGGCTGCATCATGCGGGGATGGCGCTGCCCTCGCGCCGACAGGGGCCGGGATGACCGCCGGCCACGGCTCGTGCTCGCTCCGGGAGGCGTCTACCGACTCTCCGCGCGCGGTGGTGCCCTGTCTCAGGTCGTGAGGTCCGCCTCCCAGTTGGTGCGCTGGATCTCGACGTCGAGCTCGCGCAGCTCGCGGGCCGTGTCGTCGGCCTGACGGCGCAGCTCGGCGACGGGCAGCGCGGCGAACTGGCGCAGCTCGCTGCGCAGCTGCCGGTACCCGCCCCCGCCGCTGCCCTGCGCCGCGTCGGCGGCACCGGCGAGCAAGCCGTGCCGGGCGCGCAGGGTCTCGCGGCGGGCCAGGGCGGCCGTCATGGTGCGGCCGTCGGCGAGCAGCACGGAGGCGTTGGTCAGGTTGACGGCGACGACCAGTTCCTCGAGGCGGTCGAGGGTCTGCGACACCTCGGCGACGAGCGCGGCGGCGTCCTCCGCGGGCTCCTCGCCCTCCTGGTAGCGGGCGTTCTGACGGATCCGCTCCTGAGCCTGCGCGACGCGTCGCTGCAGGTCGGCGCGGGTCATGAGGGCCTCGGCGAGCTTCATGCCGACATCCTGCCAGCCGACGCCGGACGAGGGGATCGAGTGCAGGAGGCGGTGCCCCCGTCGGCTGCCCAGGCGCCGGGAGCAGGATGTCGCCATGAGAGCGAAGCACACCGAGCCCGGGCCCGGCCAGGAATCCGTCTGGGACTACCCGAGGCCTCCCCGCGTCGAGGCACGACCGGAGCGGATCGTCGTGCGGCTCGGGGGAGAGGTCGTCGCCGACACCACGAGCGCGTACCGCGTGCTCGAGACGAGCCACCCGCCCGTCTGGTACCTGCCGCGCGACGCCTTCGTCGAGGGCGCGCTCGCGACCGGCGAGGGACGCAGCATGTGCGAGTTCAAGGGGACCGCCCGCTACCTGGACGTGCGCGGAGGCGGGACCACCGCCTCCTCGGCCGGCTGGACCTACCCCAGCCCCTGGCCCGGCTACGAGATGCTCGCCGACCACGTCGCGCTCTACCCGAGCCGGATGGACTCGTGCGAGGTCGACGGCGAGCTCGTCCAGGCGCAGGACGGCGACTTCTACGGCGGCTGGATCACGTCGTCGGTGGTCGGGCCGTTCAAGGGCGCGCCGGGCACGCTCGGCTGGTAGCGCGGGCGGCGCCTCGTCGGGCGCAGGCGCAGGCGCAGGCGCAGGCGCAGGCTACGGCGCCGGGCTCGCGGTCAGCGCTGAGACGACGGTCTCCGCGTCGTCCCACCACCGCGTGTAGTGGTCGGGATCGGCGTTGACCTGCACGGCATGCGCCGCCTGCGTGGGCGTCAGCTCCTTCCAGCCGGGCAAGCGCACCAGCTTGGTGAAGAAGCTCGTGGCCGCCGTGTACGGGTCCATGCGCTGCTCGTAGGTGCCCCACTGGCCGTTGTCGCGCTGCTGGAAGAGCCCCCGGCTGTCGGGCCCGACCTCGTCGCCGTGGTCGATGTTGCGCAGGCTCGACTCGCCCATCGCCGTCATGACGCCGATCGCCTGCGTGTGCGTGCCGATGCCCTGCGCCTTCGCGGCCTCCATGATCCAGGCGGCGTTGACGAGCCTGTCCTGGCAGTAGCCGGCGATCGGACCGGCCGGGACGCTGATGGTCCCGACGACGACGGGCTCGACGTCGGGGCACGACACGCCGACGGCCACGGGCTCGGCCGGCTCGTCCGGCGCGCCGACCAGCGAGCTCACGACCATGACGAGCGCCACGACGAGGGCCACGACCCCGGCGCAGAACACGACGGAGGCGGCGATCACGAGACGGCGCACGGCGAGGCTCCCGGGGCGGTGACGAAGGCGAGGACGACGGCCTCGGGAGGTCGTCGCGACCGCCGGTCGACCGGCGGCCCGATCGAGGATAGGCGAGGTTCCTGGGCGCACCCGACACGCCGCACGCTGGGGATGTCCTGGCAATGCCGCCCGCGAACCTGGCTATCGTTGCCAGCCGTCGTACCCCACGGGTCCCCCTCGACGAGGCCGTCACAGGCCGCCCGACCACTCACCGAGGCGGCCGCCGCACCACGCGCCGCCGGAGACACAGAGGAACCACTCGATGCCCGCATCTCCCCAGCCCGCCCCCGACGACGGTCGCCGCACCGCCCGCACGGCCCGCACGCGCCCGCGTCGACTCCGCGTCGGCGACGTCACGGTCGTCGACCCCGCGATGATGAAGCGCGCCATCGGCGGCACCGTCGTCGGCAACACCATGGAGTGGTACGACGTCGGGATCTACGGCTACCTGGCCGTGACGATGGGCCGGGTGTTCCTGCCCGAGGCGGACCCGTCCGTGCAGATCCTCTTCAGCCTCGGCGTCTTCGCCGCCACCTACGTCGCCCGTCCGCTCGGCGGCATCGTGTTCGGACGCCTCGGCGACCGCGTGGGCCGCCAGAAGGTGCTCGCCACGACCCTGATCATGATGGCGGCCGCGACCTTCGTCATCGGGATCCTGCCCGACTACGGCGCGATCGGCGCCCTGGCGCCGGTGCTGCTCGTGGTGATGAAGCTGCTGCAGGGCTTCTCGACCGGCGGCGAGTACGCCGGGGCCACCACCTTCGTCAGCGAGTACTCGCCCGACGCGAAGCGCGGCTTCTTCGCGAGCATCCTCGACCTCGGCAGCTACCTCGGCTTCGCGCTCGGCGCCGCGGTCGTGTCGGTGCTCCAGCTGCTCACCACCGAGCAGCAGATGCTCGACTGGGCATGGCGCCTGCCGTTCCTCCTCGCCGGCGTCATCGGGACGGTGGCCATCTACTTCCGGCTCAAGATCGAGGAGTCGCCCGCGTTCCAGGCCACGCAGGACGCCCAGGCGAGCGCGAACGAGGCGGTCGCCGAGGCGCAGGGCCGGCCGAGCAGCTCGCTCGCCCTCGTGCGGCAGCACTGGCGTCCCATCCTCATCGCCATCGGCCTCGTCGCCGCCTCGAACACCGTCGGCTACGCCCTCACGAGCTACATGCCGACCTACCTGACCGACTCGCTCGGCTACGATCCGCTGCACGGCACGCTGCTGACGATCCCCGTGCTCGTCCTCCTGGCGCTGCTCCTCCCCGTCGCGGGGCGGCTCTCCGACCGCATCGGGCGCCGCCCGGTCATGTGGCTCGGCGCCGCGTCGGTGCTCGTGCTCGCGCTGCCCGCGTTCCTGCTCATCGGGCTCGGCAGCGTCGCCACGACGCTCGCCGGCCTGTCGCTGCTCGCCGTCAGCGTCGCGCTCTGGGTCTCGAGCCAGGCCTCGTCGCTGCCCGCGCTGTTCCCGACGGCGTCGCGCTACGGCGCCATGGGCATCTCGTACAACATCGCCATCGCGGTGTTCGGCGGCACCACGCCCCTGATCATCCAGGGCCTGCTGCAGCTGACGGGCAACGAGCTGGTGCCCGCGTTCTTCCTCATGGCCACGTCCCTGATCGGGGCCGTCGCGGTCTTCGCGATGCGTGAGTCGTCGCAGCGGCCCCTGCCCGGCTCGATGCCGAGCGTCGCCACGGTCGAGGAGGCGCGCGACCTCGTCGAGAACCAGGACACCAACCCGCGCCTCGACCTCAGCGACATGCCCTTCATCGACTACGAGCCGGGCCCCGACCCCACCACGGGCCACGGGGAGGCGGCGCCCACGACGCGCTGACCGCCGACGTCACCGGGTCGGCGGCTCCTTCTCGGGGCCGTCGGCCTGGCCGGCCGACGCGACCCGCGCCTCCTCGGGGTCGCGGGTCTCGTCGGTCGACGCGACCCGCGCCTGCTCGGGGCCGGCGCCGCGACCGCGGCGCGAGAGCATCGTGACGCCCCAGAGGGCGACGCCGATCGCGAGGAGGATCCCCGCGATCTGGTACTGCTCCGAGCCGCGCCCGGACGAGAACGGCAGGACGAGCCACAGGCACGCCACGACGCCGACGACCGGCAGCACGCGACCGGCCCGGAAGTGGTGCCGGCCCACCTCGTCGCGGCGCAGCACGAGCGCGGTGACGTTGACGATCGCGAAGACGACGAGCAGCAGCAGCGAGGTCGTGCCGCCGAGCACCGCGACGACCGGCGACTCGGGGCTGAGCGACACGTAGCCGATCAGCAGCAGGGACAGGGCCGTCGTGAAGACGATCGAGGCCCAGGGCGTCTGGCGCCGGCGGTGCACACGGGAGAGGAAGCCCGGCAGCACGCCCTGCTTGCTCATGCCGTAGAGCAGGCGGCTCGCCATCATCATATTGATGAGGGCGCTGTTGGCGACGGCGAACATCGAGATGAACGGCAGCAGCTGCCCGATCGGGAACCCGGGGGCGGCGGTCTGCACGACCGTGACGAGCGGCGTCTCGTTGTCGGCCAGCTCGCCGATCGGCACGACGGCGACGGCGCAGATCGAGACGAGCACGTAGACGACGGCGGTGATGCCGAGGCCGGTGAGCATGGTGCGGGGAAAGATCCGGCTCGGGTCCTTCGTCTCCTCGGCCATGTTGACGCTGTCCTCGAAGCCGACCATCGCGAAGAAGGCGAGCGAGGTCGCCGTGCTCACGCTGAGCAGCAGCGACTTGTCGCCGGGCGTCTCGAAGATCGTCACGCGCGAGAGGTCGGCGTTCCCGCCGGCGATAGCCCAGAAGCCGATCATGATGACCATCACGAGACCCGACAGCTCGACGAGCGTGAGCACGACGTTGGCCTTGACGCTCTCGCTGACGCCGCGGAAGTTCACGAGCATGACGAGCAGCATGAAGCCCATCGCGATGCCCATGACGACGATGTTCGGCAGCTCGAGCCCGACGCCCACCGCGAGGTTCGCCGCGAAGGCGCGCGAGGCCGTCGAGGCGCTGGTGATGCCCGAGCACATGACCACGAAGCAGACGAGGAACGTCACGAAGTGCACGCCGAAGGCCTTGTGCACGTAGAGCGCGGCGCCGGCCGTCTGCGGGTACTTGGTCACGAGCTCGAGGTAGGAGAACGCGGTCACCAGGGCGACGCCGAACGCGACGAGGAACGGCAGCCACGCGGCGCCGCCGACCTCGGCGGCGACCTGGCCGGTGAGGGCGTAGACGCCGGTGCCGAGGATGTCGCCGACGATGAACAGCAACAGCAGCTTCGGGCCGATGACCCTCTTCAGCTCGGTCTTCTCCTCGGCCCCCTCGGGGGCGGCGGTCGGCTGGTCGGGCGGGGTGGTGGTCGTCGACACGAGGGCCTCCTGGGGCGCATCGGTGCTGCACGGGTCCGGTTGACGGCCCATCCTGCTCCGGCGCACGGCCAGGGTCACGCGCCCACTGAGATGTTGCAGGGACTGCACGAATCACCGTGCACCGGGCCGGTCGACGGCCTCCGGCCCAGGCCGTCCCGCTGTCCGCCCCTGGTGGCGGCTAGGCGGGCGGCCGGCGTCCCGCGAGGACCGTGTCGAGGTCGGTGCCGAGCAGCCGGGCCGACCGGCGGTACTTCTCCGTGAGGCGTGACCGGGTGTCGTCGTCGAGCTCGGCCAACCGATCGGGGTCGCCGTTGTGCGCCAGGTCGGCGCGCTTCACGGTGCGGGCCAGGCCGGTCGGCTCGTCGAGCACCCGGCGCATGGACGCCTCCAGGGGCTCGTCCGGGCGCTTGCTCAGCGCGTCCACGGCGCCGACGACGCGCTCGTCGAAGCCGTGCTCGCGGAGGTCGTCGAGGGTCATGTCCGTGTCCTCCACGACGTCGTGGAGCACGGCGACGGTCTTCTCCTCCTCGGTCAAGACCCGGCCCATCACCGCGACCGGGTGCGCGATGTAGGGGGCACCCACCTTGTCGGTCTGGCCCTCGTGGGCGCGGGCGGCGAGGTCGATGGCGGCGTCGAGGGCGGTCATGCTCCCATCCTGCACCCGGGTGAGTCGACAGAAGACGCCCTCGACGGGCCTGGAGACGACGCTTCTCGTCGGTCCACGCCGCGCCGGGCGTCCGGCCGAGGCCGGACCGGTCCGAGGAGGCGCCCTAGACGAACTCGGACCGGTCGGCCAGGTAGGCGCGCAGCTCGCGCACCTCGTCGGGGCCGCGGCCCCAGCGGACGAGCACGTCCCCGTCGCGGAGCAGCAGCGGGTCGGCCGCGCCGCGCCGCAGCGACTCGGCGTCGAGGGGGAGCCGGACGTGGCCGAAGTTGACGACCTCGCCCTCGGTGAACTTCTTCGAGGCCGCGCGGCGGGCGTCCCGCCGCTCCTCGACGGAGGCGGAGAGCCCTTGTTCCTTCTTCGGCTCGGTGGCGCGGGTGATCCGACCCGTCGCCCAGACCTCGCCGTCGCGACCGAGCAGCAGCACCCCGAGGCGCCACGCCCGGCCGGCGGGCTGCATCGACGCGGAGGTCTGCACGAGCAGCAGGCGCCGTGACGCCTTGACGGTGGCGAGCGCCTCGTCGCGGGCGTGCCGCCCGTCGAGCTCGGCGGCGGTGCGCCGGAGCAGCTCGGCGAGGGTAGCGGCAGCCGTGACGGCCTCGTCGTCGGTCACCGCGCCTCCTCGGGGGTGTCTCGGGTCGTGGGGCTGGGGCGGTCGGTGCAGGCTCAGCTGTCGTAGCCGTGGTCGAGGAAGTCCTCGACGAGCTCGACGACGAGGGCGTGGTCGTCGGCCTGGGGCAGGCCGGAGACGCCGACCGACCCGACGACGCCGACCCCGCGCACGATCACGGGGAACACGCCGCCGTGCGCCGCGTAGACCGCGGTGTCGAGGCGCGACTTCTCGTCGAAGGTCGCACCGTCGACGCGGAACTGCTCGCCGACCCGGTACGAGCTCTTGCCGAAGCGCTCGACGACTCGGGCCTTGCGGTCGAGCCACTCGTCGTTGTCGAGGCTCGTGCCGGGCAGGGCCGCGTGGAACACCCGCTGCCGTCCCTTGAGCACGGCGATCGTCACGGCGACGCCGCGGCTGCGGGCGCCGGCGAGGAGGTGCGCGCCGAGGTCGAGGGCGGTGTCGGTGGTGAAGCGACGGAAGACGAGGCGCTCCTCCTGCTCGGCGAGGGTGCGCAGCAGCGTGTCGTCGGTCATGGTGCCTCCGGGTCGTCAGGTCGAGCGGGCGTCGTCGCCTCGGTCGAGCCTAGACGCGAGGGCTGAGGAGGACGCCCTGGGGCCGTCGGACGAGACCGCTCAGCGGCGCCCGCCCGCGGCGGCGAGCGCGGTGCACTCGTCGCGGCCGACGGTGCGGCAGTACACGTCGGCGAGCTCCGCCGCCGACAGCGACCAGGGGTGCTCGGCGGCGCGTTCGCGAGAGGCGCGGGCCAGCCGGGCCCACAGCCCGCGGTCGTCGAGCAGGCGGGTCACGGTCGCGCCCCACACGGCCGGGTCGCGCGAGTCGAGCACGACGCCCGTGACGCCGTCGACGACGGACTCGCGCAGTCCCCCCGAGGAGGCGGCGACCACCGGGACGCCGCTGGCCGCGGCCTCGAGGGCGATCAGCCCGTAGGTCTCGGAGTGCGACGGCACGAGCACGAGGCGGGCCTCGCGCAGCAGGGTCGCCAGCCCCGCACGCGTCTGCGGCCCGAGGAACCGCACGTCGAGCCCCGAGCGGTCGGCGAGGGCGGCGAGGTCGCGCTCGTAGCCGGCGAACTCGGTGGAGGCGCCCCCCGCGATCACGAGCTCGGGTCGCAGCCCCGCAGGCACGGCCGCCACGGCCTCGATGGCGAGGTCCGGGCCCTTGAGCGGCTCGAGCCGGCCGGCGACGACGACGGTGGGGCAGGTGCCGGACGCGACCCGCGCCTCCTCGTCCTCCTCGCCGGCGCCGAGGGGACGGAACAGCGCGGCGTCGACGCCGGGGAGCACGACGGCGACGCGCGCCGGGTCGCCGCCGAGCCGCGTCGTCACGGTCTCCGCCTCGGCGCGGCTGATCGCGACGACGGCGTCGGACTCGCGGGCGAGCATCGCCTCGCCTGCCAGGCGCCCGGGCGACTCGGCCCGCTCGCCGTGCGAGAGGGGCGTGCTGTCGGCCGCGGCGATGGAGTGGAAGCTCTGCACGTGGGGGATCCGGCGGTCGCGGGCGACGGGCAGGGCGGCGACGCCGCTGAACCAGTGGTGCGAGTGGATGACGTCCCACGGGCCGAGGTCGGCCAGGCGTGCGCCGAACTCGGAGATGAACTCCTCGTGACGGCCCTTCGGCACGGGCTCGGCCGGGCCCGCGGAGAGGAACCGCAGCACGACGCCCGGCGCGAGGTCGACGGCGTCGGGCTCGTCCGGCGACGACCGGCGGGTGAGGATCTCGACATGGTGACCGGCGGCGCCCAGCGCCTCCGCCTGGTTGCGCACGACAACGTTCATGCCCCCGACGTCGCCCGAGCCGGGCTCGGCCCCCGGCGAGGTGTGGAGCGAGACGAGCGCGATGCGGAGGGAGGAGGTCACCGCCCGAGCGTACTCGCCGCGGCGACGCGCACCCGCGCCCGGCGGTGCCCCGCTCCGGCCCGCTCCGCCGCTCCGGGCATACGGTGAGGCATGGCGAGCGAGGCGACGATGCTGCAGGTGGGCGACCGCGAGGTCCGGATCTCGAGCCCGGGTCGGGTGCTCTGGCCCGACCTCGGCGTCACCAAGCTCGATCTCGCTCGGTACCTGGCGGCCGTGGGCGACGCCTTCGTCCGGGCGAACGGCGGGCGACCGGTGTCGCTGCAGAGGTTCCCCGCCGGGGTCGACGGCGACGACTACTTCTCGAAGAACCCGCCCAAGGGCGCACCGGACTACGTCCGTAGCGTCGAGGTGACCTACCCGAGCGGGCGGTCGCACCCTCAGCTCGTCATCGACGAGCCCGCCGCCGCGGTCTGGGCCGCGCAGATGAACACGGTGGTGTTCCACCCGTGGGCGTCGCGCGCCGACGCGAGCGACCTGCCCGACCAGCTCCGCATCGACCTCGACCCGCAGCCCGGCACGGACGTCTCCGACGCGGTGCCCGTCGCCCACGAGCTGCGGCGCGTGCTGGCCGACGCGGGGCTGACGGCCTTCGTCAAGACCAGCGGCAACCGCGGCCTGCACGTCTTCGCGCCGATCGAGCCGACGCGGGAGTTCCTCGACGTCCGCCACGCCGTCATCGCCGCCGCCCGCGAGCTCGAGCGGCGCCTGCCCGAGACCGTCACCACGAACTGGTGGAAGGAGGAGCGCGGTCGCCGCGTCTTCGTCGACTACAACCAGGCGAACCGCGACCGCACCATGGCGGGTGCCTGGTCTCCTCGGGCGCTGGCCCGCGCCTCCGTGTCCGTGCCGCTCGCCTGGGACGAGCTCGACGGCGTCGACCCCGCCGCGCACACCGTCCTCACGGTGCCCGACCGGCTCGCCGCGACCGGCGACCCGTGGGAGCACATGCACGACGAGCCCGGCAGCGTCGACCAGCTGCTCTCGTGGTGGGACCGCGACGTCGAGGCCGGTCTCGGCGAGCTGCCGTTCCCGCCCGACTTCCCCAAGATGCCGGGCGAGCCGCCGCGCGTGCAGCCGAGCCGGGCGAAGAAGCAGCCGTAGGAGCGCGGGCCACGTGCTCGCGAACGCCCCGCGACCGGCCCAGCCTCAGGCCGACCCAGCCTCAGGTCGGCAAATGCCGACCGCAGCGCCTCTGGCTCTCGCGCAATGGTGGGAAAAGACGTGATACGAGGTCTCGCGGTCGGCATTTGCGGTGGACAGCCCCAGGGCAGGCGGGCCGATCGACCCGCTTCAGGGGCGGACGAGCACCTCGCCCAGGTCGTACGCGGCCGGCACCTCGAGCTGGTCGAACCCGCACGAGCGGGCCTCGCGGTCGTCCCGCCAGCGCTGCACCTGCACGGTGTGCCGGAACCGCTCGCCCTCCATCTGGTCGTAGCGCACCTCGACGACGCGCTCGGGCCGCAGGGGCACGTACGAGACGTCCTTGCCCGACGAGAACCGGCTCCGGTCCGTCTCGGCGTGCGCGACGCCTCCGTCGTCGTCGTGCTGCACGAGGTCGGCCAGCTCGTCGACGAGCTCGAGGCGACGGGCGTCGGAGAACGCGGAGGCGCCTCCCACGTTCCGCAGCTCGCCGTCGGCGTCCCACAGCCCGAGCAGCAGCGACCCCACACCCTGCCCGCTCTTGTGCACGCGGTAGCCGAGCACCACGCAGTCGGCGGTGCGGTGGTGCTTCACCTTGAGCATGGTGCGCTTGCCGGGCAGGTAGGAGGCGGCGAGCGGCTTCGCGACGACCCCGTCGAGCCCTGCGCCCTCGAACTCGACCAGCCAGCGGCGGGCGAGGTCGGCGTCGGTCGTCGTCCGGCTCAGGTGCAGGGGAGCGGACGCGCCGTCGAGCAGGTCCTCGAGCGCGGCGCGGCGCTCGCCGAAGGGGCGGGCCAGCAGGCTCTCGTCGCCCACGGCGAGCAGGTCGAACGCGACGAACGAGGCCGGCGTCTCGGCCGACAGCTTGCTGATGCGCGACGCGGCAGGGTGGATGCGCTGCGAGAGGGCGTCCCAGTCGAGGCGCTCTCCGCCGGCGCCGCCGCGTCGCAGGACGATCTCGCCGTCGAGCACGCACGGCCGGGGCAGCAGCGCGCCGAGGGCCTCGACGAGCTCGGGGAAGTACCGGGTGAGCGGCTTCGACCCGCGGCTGCCGATCTCGAGCTGCTCGCCGTCCCAGTAGACGAGTCCGCGGAAGCCGTCCCACTTGGGCTCGTACGACAGGCCGCCCTCGACGCTGTCGGCGTCGGGCACGGTCGCGACGGCCTTGGCCAGCATGGGCGAGACGGGGTCGGCGGCCGTGGGGACGGGAGACGGGGGAGGCGGGACGTCGGCGGAGGGGCTCGGGGCTGCGGGCGAGGTCATGGCCCGAGTCTGCTCGCGGCGGGGAGGCTGTGGTCGGTGCCGTGCCCGGTGCGGAGGGCTCGAGCGCGAGTCAGGGGTCAGCGGGCCAGGTCGGCAGCGCGGCCCGCGGCGCGGAGGTGCCACTCGGTCTGGGCGAGCGCCGAGGCGAGCGGCAGCCCGTTCATCGAGCGGAGTCCGCCCCGCCAGCCCGTCATCGCCTCGGCGACCTGCCAGACCGACGGTGCGGCGGCCCTGGCACCGGTGCCGGCTGCGGCCCCGGCCCCGCCGGACGAGCCGTCCGCGAGCAGCCCGTCGAGGGCGGCCACCGCGTCGCGGGTGCGCTCCTCGCGGTGGGCGACCAGCGCCTCCGCTCGCTCGGCGAGCCCGATGAAGCGGTACTCGTGGCCGGGGCAGACCTCGAGGGAGTCGGCTCCCGGGCGGTCGAGAGCGGCGACCCGGGCCAGGGAGGCGAGCACGTCGCCGACGGGGTTCGCGGAGGTCCGCCCGCCCAGGCCGATGCCCGGGTTGATCGTGGGGAGCACGTGGTCGCCGCTGAACAGGAGCCGCTGCTCGGGCTCGACGACGCAGAGGTGGCCCGACGTGTGCCCGGGGACGTGCACGGCACGGAGGCGCCGCCCCGCGAGGGGGAGCTCGTCGCCGTCGTCGAGCAGCAGGTCGGGGACGACGTCGACGAGGAGGCGACCGGAGCCCCACGAGGCGACCAGCGCCTCCTGCACCTCGGCCGGCACCTGCCACCGGGCGATGTCGGCGTCGGCGGCGAGCGCGTCGTCGGCCCGGGTCGCGAGTGCACGGTGCTCGGCCGGGTGCATCGCGAGGCGGGCGCCCGTGGCCCGTCGGACCGCGTCGGCGGCGCCGAGGTGGTCGATGTGCAGGTGGGTCGCCACGATCAGGGCGACGTCGTCGAGGGAGTGGTCGATCGACCGGAGGGCCGCCTCGAGCCGGTCGACGGCGTCGGGGGAGGGCCAGCCCGGGTCGATCAGCGCGAGCGTCCCGTCCGAGCCCTCGACGAGGTAGCTGAACGAGTGGTCGGCGGCTCCGGACGCGGCGGGCGAGGTCAGCGACCAGACGCCGTGCCGCATCTCCTCGAGCGGAGGCAGCGACCCGGTGCGCACGGCCTCGGCCTGCACGGCGCTGACGGGGACGGGAGCAGCCACCCGCCGAGCCTAGCCCGCTCTCTCCATTCAGGAAGGTCAGTCCTGCACGGTGCGAGAGCAGGAGCACGGCTCCTGAATGCTGCACGCTTCAGGAACCACGGCTCGCGCTTTCCTGAATTCCGAGGAGGCGCCACCTCGCGGGTGCGCTGCCTCTCTCCAGCCGCATTCAGGAACGCGGATCCTGCGTGGTGCGAGAGCTGGACCGCGGCTCCTGAATGCTGCACCGTTCAGGAACCGTGGCCCGCGGCTTCCTGCATGATGCCGTGCGGCACCAGGAGCCGCCGCCGCCTCGCGGTCACCCCTGCGCGACGTCGATCAGCACCTTCCCCGTGACCCCGCCCTCGACGGCGTCGTGGGCCTCGGCGGTCTGCTCGAGCGAGTACCGGTGCAGGGGCAGCCCCGCGTCCTCGCCGACGGGCAGCGCGCCGTCGCGCACGGCCGCGGTGACGTCCTCGGCGGCCGCCTGCAGCGCCTCCTCGCCCACCGTGTAGAGCAGCACGAACTGGTACCGGGTGTTGGTGCCCATGTTGGCGCGCAGCGGCAGCTGGACCTCGTCGCCGCCGTCGTTGGCGTAGATCGCCACGGAGGCGCGGGTCGCGACGACCGCGGCCACCAACTCCGCGTTCTGCCGGATCGACACCTCGACGACGATCTGCACGCCGTCCGGCGCGATGCGGCGGATCTCCGCAGCGGCGTCCTGCTGCTTGTAGTTCACGACGTGGTGAGCTCCGGCGGCGCGGGCGAGGGCCGCCTTCTCGTCGCTCGAGATCGTCGTGATGACGGTGGCGCCCGCCCAGGCGGCGAGCTGGATCGCGGCGTGGCCGACGGCTCCGGCGCCGCCGGAGACGAGCACGGTCACCCCGTCGAGGGCGCCGGGCGACAGCCGCGAGGGGCCGTCCTCGTGCACGGTCAGGGCTCGGTGGGCGGTCATGGCCGGCACCCCGAGGCTCGCGCCGAGGTCGAACGACGCGTCCTCGGGCAGGGCGACCACGCGCTCGCGCGGCAGCACGGTGAACTCCTGGGCGGTGCCGGTGGCGTGGCCGTTCGCCGAGATGAACGACCAGACACGGTCGCCCACGGCCAGGTCGTCGACGCCCTCGCCCACGGCGTCCACGACGCCGGCGCCGTCCTGGTTCGGGACGATCTCGGGGTACGGCACGTCGCCGCCGCTGGTCTCGCCGGTGCGCGACTTCCAGTCCGTGGGGTTGACGCCCGAGGTGACGACGCGCACGCGCACCTGGCCGGCGCCGGGCTCGGGCACCTCGCGCTCGACGAGGTGCAGGACGGACGACGGACCGGTCTCGGTGTAGATGATCGACTTCATGCCCCCAGTCAACGACTCGCGGGCGGCGCACGTCCCGCCGGCTCCCAGGTCGGCGGCGGGTCGGCCCACCTCGGCGCCGGGGCAGCCCTCCTCGGGGGCTGGCCGGCCGCCTCCGCGCACGCCAGACTCGGGCCGTGAGCAGACGAGACCGGCCCGCGAGGCCGCCCCGGGGCGGCGCCGCCGCGCCCCTCTGGGTCGAGACGACGATCCGCGCCCCGCTGGACCGCGTCTGGGAGCTCACGCAGACCCCTGAGGAGCACGTCCGCTGGGACCTGCGCTTCAGCCGCATCGTGCCGGTCGCCGACCTGCCCGACGGCGGCTGGCGGTTCCGCTACGAGCGCGCGCTGCCCGGTCACGTGATCACCGGGACCGGCACCTCGCTCGGCGAGCGGGAACGACCTGACGGCACCCGCACCTCCGCCCTCCGCTTCGACACGACCGACCGGCTCTCGCCCCTGCGCGAGGGCCGCGGCTACTGGCGCTACGTGCCGGTGGACGGCGGCGTGCGGTTCGTGACCGGCTACGACTACGAGCCGGGCTTCGGCCGGCTGCTCGACCGCCTCCTGCGCCCTGCCGTGCTCTGGATGACCGCCTGGTCGTTCGACCGGCTGCGCATCTGGGCCGAGACGGGAACGCCGCCGGAGGCGTGGCCGCTCGTCTCGGTGCTCGCGTTCTGGCGCGCCGACCGGCCCCGTGCCTCGCGGTGCGGCACGACCGCCCCGCGCCGGGGCGCCCTCGCCGACGCCCCGACGACCCTCTCGACCCTGGAGGCACCGTGACCGCCTGGTCTCCCTGCCGCTCCGCCCGGCCCTCTCGCCCCGCCGTCGCCCTCTCCCGCACCGCCGGCCCGACGACCGGCTCCGTCTTCCGCGCCGCCCTCGGCGACGACTTCGCCCGGCTGCACCCGCGCCTCCAGGAGCGCTTCGGGGTCTCGGTCGCCGACGGCCGCGGCTGCGTCGGCACGGGCGTCATGACGGAGGTGCGGCGCGGGCCGTGGTGGACGGTGCCGTTCCTGCAGATCGGTCGCCTCCGCAACATCCTCATCGCCGACGTCGGGCGCGACGTGCCGTTCCGGATCGACAACTGGCCCTACGTCGACCCGTTCCGTCGCGAGACGGTCACGTTCGTGCGCGAGTACCGCGCGCCGAGCCGTCGTTCCGTCAGCCGCTTCGACGCGACGATGGTGCTCGACCCCGAGCGCGGCACCGTCGTCGACTACCTCGGCACCCACCAGCACCTCGCGGTCGACCTCGACCTGCACGTCGAGGACGACGGCTCGCTGCACCTCACCTCGCACGCGCAGCGCTTCTACGAGGGGCGGGCGGCGTTCCGGTTCCCGATGCTCGCGTCGGGCACGGCGTCGCTCCGCGAGCGGTGGGACGACGAGGCGGGCGTGTTCCGCATCTCGCTCGAGGTGCGGAACCGCCTGTTCGGCTTCCTCTTCGGGTACGAGGGCTGGTTCACGGCCGTGTACCCGCCCGCGTCGGAGGCGCCGGAGCACGTCCGGCCGCTGCGCCACGAGGAACGCCTGTAGGAGGCGCGCCTCGCGTCGGCCGAGCCAGGGCCGGCCCCAGCCCTCGCCGCACCCCGGCGCCCGGGCGCCCAGCCCGACCCCGAGCCGGCCTAGCGCCCGACCCCGAGCTACAGCCCGAACGCCCCGCGCAGCATCGCGAGCGCCTCGAGGTCGTCCTCGACACCGCCGCCCTCGTGCCCGTTGTACGGCCAGACGGTGATCTCCTTCTCCCCGGCGTAGGCGTGGAACGCGCCGAACACCGTCGAGGGAGGGCACGTCGCGTCCATCAACGCCGTTGAGAACAGCGCGGGCGCCGTGGCCCGCTTCGCGAAGTTGACGCCGTCGAAGTACGAGAGCACCTCGTGCACGGCCTCGGCGCGGTGCCGGTGCACGGCGAGGTAGCGGCCGATCTGCTTGTACGGGTCGCTGTCGGTGATGACGGAGGCGCGGCGGAAGTCGCAGAGGAACGGCACCCTCGGCACCGCGGCGACCAGCCCGTCGACGAGACCGGCGACGGCCAGCGTGATGCCGCCTCCTTGGCTCGTGCCCAGCACGGCGACGCGGTCGGCGTCGACGACGTCGAGCGTCCTGGTCGCCTCGACGGCCCGGACCCCGTCGGTGTACACGCGGCGGTAGTAGTAGCTCTCGGGGCTGTCGATGCCGCGCGTCATGACTCCGTCGGCCGCGGGGCCGGAGCCGCCCGAGTCGGCGGTGTCGCCGGTGCTCCAGAGCGAGCCCTGCCCCCGGGTGTCCATCTGCAGGTGCGCGAAGCCGGCCGAGGCCCAGAAGAGGTTCTGCTGGGCGTGCCCGCGTCCTCCGCCGTAGCCGACGAACTCGACGACCGTGGGCAGCAGCTCGCCCGAGGCCGCGGCGCCGGCGGGCGTCCGCAGCCAGGCGCGGACGCGCTGGCCGTCGGCGCCCCGGAACGACACGTCGAGCACGTCGACGGTGGTCAGCCCCGTGTCGACGGGATCGGCCTGCACGTCGAGGTCGTGCTCGCGGGCCTCGGCGAGGGTCCGACGCCAGAAGTCGTCGAAGTCGTCGGGCTCGGTCTGGGTGCTGCGGTAGGAGCGGAGGGCCGCCTCGTCGAGGTCCGTGTTCATGCGGACATGTCTACAGCCCGCGGGGCGACGACGTGCCGAGGAGGCGCGGCCCGCCTCAGGACGCGGAGGTCGCCCGGCTGAACGAGGGCACCCAGCCGATGGCCGGGGCCACGTGCTGGGCGACCGTGCGCAGCAGGCGGGCGTTGTACTCGACGCCGAGCTGGTTCGGCACCGTGAGGTGCACCGTGTCCGCCGCCATCACGGCGGCGTCGGCCGCGAGTTGCTCGGCGAGCACGTCGGGCTCGCCGACGTAGCTCTTGCCGAAGCGCGACTGCACGCCGTCGAGCATGCCGACCTGGTCGCGCGAGTCGGCCTGCGCGCGGACGCCGAAGTAGCGGACGTCCTCGTCGGTCGTGATCGGGATGACGCTGCGGCTCACGGCGACGCGCGGCTCGCGCTCGTGCCCGGCCGCGGCCCACGCCTCGCGGAACACCGCGATCTGCTCGGCCTGCAGCTCGTCGAACGGCACGCCGGTGTCCTCGGTGAGCAGGGTGCTGCTCATGAGGTTCATGCCCTGCTCGCCGGTCCAGCGGGCGGTCGAGCGGGTGCCGGAGCCCCACCAGATGCGGTCGCCGAGCCCGGGAGACAGCGGCTCGACGGCGAGCGGGCTCGACCAGCCGGTCATGCGCGGGTCGCTCTGCGCGACGGCGTCGCCGGCGATGGCCCGACGGAACAGCTCGGTGTGGCGGCGGGCCATGTCGGCGTCGGTCTCGCCGTCGAGGGGCACGTGGCCGAACGCCTCGTACCCGCGCAGCGACGTCTCGGGTGATCCCCGGCTCACGCCGAGCTGGAGCCTGCCGGCGCTGATGAGGTCGGCGGCCGCAGCCTGCTCTGCCATCGAGAGCGGGTTCTCGTAGCGCATGTCGATGATGCCGGTGCCGAGCTCGATGCGGCTGGTCCGGGCGGCCATGGCGGCCAGCAGGGGGAACGGGCTGGCCAGCTGCTTCGCGAAGTGGTGCACCCGGACGGAGGCGCTGTCGATGCCGATCTCCTCGGCGGCGACGGCGAGCTCGATCGACTGGACGAGCGCCTCCCGGGCCGTCGGCGTGCGCGAGCCGGGCACGTCCTGGTAGTGGCCGAACGAGAGGAACCCGATGTGCTTGGTCATGTCGATGCCAACGCATGCACACGGGCGGGCATTCCTGCGGCCGGAAGACTGCCTCCCCGTGAGTCCCGATGCGACAGCGACGAGACGACCGGGAAGATCACGTCGCTTCGTCGCCTCTGCGTCGGTTCGTTCGTCGATCCGCAGGTGACGAGCCGAGGAGGCGCCGCTAGCGTGGACGACGTGGAGAACAGGTTCCGGATCGACGGCGACGACCTCGGGGTCGACCTGCGCGCCTCCTCGGTGGTCATGGGCAGCGACGGGGTCGTCGACGCGACGATCGTCGCCGCCCGGGTGCCCGAGGTGGCCGACTGGTCGGAGGATCCCCCGCGGCTCGAGTTCCGCGACGTGCCGCTGAAGTTCGACGGCGCCACCTTCGGGGCGACCGTGGACGACGACCTGCTCGACGAGCACGAGATCACGTTCTGGCTCGGCGAGTCGCTCGACGTGCACGGCCAGCTCAGCCTCGCGGCGGGGGAGCGCCTGCGTTTCGTCGGGACCACCCATCTCGCCGGCGAGCCCAAGGCGTGGCGCATCGACGTCTCGATCGCGTTCGGCGCGCCCGGCCGCACCGCCGCCGTCTGAGCCGCGCGGCTCCCCTCCCCGGAGGCAGCGCCCCCTAGCGCGCCGCGATCTCGACCACGGGCAGGTGCCGCCGTACGCGCATCTGCAGGGTGAGCTGCCCGCGGCGCGCGAGCACGAGTCCCGTGACACCCGCGACGAGCGCGGGGACGACGCCGGAGACGATCATCGCGGTCGGGGTGCCGGCGAGCTCGACGATCCCGCCCATGAGGGGCCCGCCCACGGCCTGCCCGCCGAGCAGCACGAGCACGTAGAGCGACATGACGCGGCCCCGCACGCCGATGTTGCTCGACAGCTGCACGAGCTGGTTCGCCGACGTGAGGAACAGCAGCGACGCGAGGCCCACCGCGACGAGCACGGCGGCGAAGGGCACGACGCCGCCGATCGTGCCGGCGGCCGCCTGCAGCAGTCCGGTGACGAGCAGTCCCACGACGAGGGTGCGCAGCCGGATGGTGGCCCGGCGGGTCGACAGGAGGGCTCCGGTCAGGGCGCCCACGGCGATCATCGAGTTGAAGAGGCCGTAGCCGCCGGCCCCGACGTCGAAGACGTCGTCGGCGTACGAGGCGAGCAGCACCGGCATCGTGAGGCCGAAGACGGCGTAGGAGGCGACGAGGATCACGGGCACGACGATCGTCGGCTTCGACCGGGCGTACGTCAGCCCGGCCCGCAGCTGACCGCGCGAGCGCGGGGCCGGCGCGGTGCGCGTCATCTGCGAGGTGCGCAGCAGCCCGAGCATGCCGACGACGAGCAGGCACGCGACCGAGTTGACGGCGAAGGCCCACCCGGCGCCGACCGCGAGCAGCAGCACGCCGCTGATGGCGGGGCCGATCATGCCGCCGAGCTGGAACACGCTCGAGTTGACGCTGATCGCGTTGCGGAGGTGGCGCTGCCCGACGAGCTCGCTGACGATGACCTGACGGGCCGGGTTGTCGACCACGGTGACGAGCCCGGTCGCGAACGCGATCGCGAAGACGTGCCAGGCCTCGACCGCGCCGACCAGGGTGAGCACCGCCAGTCCGGCGCTGAGCACGGCGAAGGTGCTCTGGGTCGCGACCATCAGCGCGCGCTTCGAGAACCGGTCGACGAGCACGCCGCCCCACAGCCCGAAGAAGAGCATGGGGGCGAACTGCATCGCCACGGTGATGCCGACGGCCGTCGCGCTGCCGGTGAGCTCGAGCACGAGCCAGTCCTGGGCGATGCGCTGCATCCAGCCCGCCGTCATGGCGACGAAGTTGCCGATGGTCCA